>OLQA01002344.1_pt1 | contig 14938 bp, 13 predicted proteins | sample 1673151 | NCBI WGS metagenome assembly OLQA01 (sample SAMEA3136760, study PRJEB25190) | human gut metagenome | biome: human gut; feature: human-associated habitat; material: faeces | place: Austria | collected 2013 | reverse complement strand
CCGGTGTCCTTTTGCACCTTCGCCTTATATCCTGTCACATACATCTCTGTGTGATTTCTTATGGTATACTTTCTTCAATACACAAACGTCCCGAGGATGTCAAGTCATTGCTACAAACTTTTTGACCTTTTTTTCCTTCGATTTTTCCCATAAAACCGTTGTTTTGGGACGGAGGACGTTATATTGTTGTCACAAAATCAGTGGGGAGGATGTTATGTCATTGTCACAAAATTTTATTCTTGGTTCACTCCAACACATACCTTACCAACGCTCTCTTTCTTATTACCATTTTCTTCTATTTTTCTTATCAATCTTCCATAAAAAATATCCTGGATTTTCTCGTACATCTCCAAATAGTTTTGTAGAATCTTTCATTGCGGAAATAGTTGCCGCAACCGACCCAAGTAATGATAATCCACCAGTTGCATAACTTGTCAATAATGTTCCAGTTAAAATTATTCCATCCATTCCAATAGATCTTTTTAGAGATGAAATTTCTTTAGCAATATCATTTATATATGTTTCCGTTATTTCATATGATACAGCATCTAATTCCCTCTTTAACATTTCATCGTCCTTCAGTCCATTCAACTTAATCAATTTTTCGCCCAGTTTACTTCTAAAATTTCTAAAGCTCTGACCATAATTTTGTCTTATTTCAATTATATCTTTTAAATCAACATTACAAAATACCGGAACCTCTAGTTTAAGAGCTAGATTTGCAATTGAACTATACATAGAGTCATTTTTTATATCCATTGCTAACAAATCAGCTTTTAATTGGGATCTTGTCATATACATTGAATGTAGCATCTGAGAAAAATATAACTCTTGGTACGTTTCCGCATATAATTTTTGAGAAGCAGTATTTATTGACTGATTAAGCCATATTCTAAATTCCTCATCTGTTATTGTATCCGGAGTCCCTATTTTCACTAACATGCGTCCCGTTGAATCTTCAGAAATATATTGCATATTTGTATATTGAACAATTTCACCCATACGTTCTGGGCATCCCGGAAATGACATATATAATCCTGTTCCTTTTTTTAATGGCTCATCCAAATAAGATAAAGCCTTTTCTTTCATCTCTTTAGGAATACCATACGCTGCTTCTGCAATACTTCCTGTAATTGCCACAATGGTATCACTATCTCCACCAATCGAAATCGCATTTCGAATCGCATCCTCAAAATCCGTGCTTTCTAAAAATGCAATAATGGCCTGTGGAACACTGCCTTGACATGTTTAATCAAACTCATAATCCTTACGAATAGAATCTAAAGACACTGATAAATCATAACCATACTCATTTTCAATATGCTCTTTCATCCTTCTTTTACACTCATCCGAATAAAATCTTGCCATAAAGATCGCATCACATGCCGCCAATGCACCCTTAATACCTTCTGGATGATTGTGTGTTACACCAGCGGATAACCTAGCTACATCACGACTTGGCCACATACCTGTTCTTGCACAAAAAACACAATCCATCACCCAACCACATGGAGATGCTCGCATGGCTGAACCATTGCCAAAACTATTATAAGGCTCAGTATCCATACTTCTTAACCATACACGAAAACGACTACCATATCCTACATGTGGATACATACGACCACATTTCTTCATGGAACAAATAAAATCCGATTCGTTTCCACCACCATTCATAATGGCGTCTGCCACTGCACATGTCATAACTGTGTCATCCGTAAATCTGCAACTTGGTTTAAACAGTTCAAAATCTTTTGTCTTGATATTCGAAAATTCATAAACTGAACCTACAATATCACCAATAATTGCTCCTAACATCGTATCATCTCTTATCTATTTATAGATTTTTTTAAATATGTAGTTTCATACATACAGAAACTAACTTGTGATGGATAAAGCTGGGCTGGCTGTGCCAGTAAGATGTAGTTCGAGATACCAATGCTTGTGGGGTTAGTTTTTCTTTTTATACTAACTTCATTTCTTCAATCGCATGTAACAAATCATCTTTTTTAAATGTAATCAAATCCTTATCGGATATTTCATTTAAACTAGCCAAACGATTCGAATGTGCCTTTTTACTCTTATCAAACAAATTACGCATTTCTCGACCATTCGCAAAATTATCTGGCTTGTGATTACATAACTCATTTAAATATGACTTTAATGTATCTTGTGCTTCTAAATCCATCCTAAAATCATTTTGTTCACACAACAATCCAAAAATCATAAATAATTCTTCTTCAGAATAATCATCAAAATGAATATATTCATTAAATCTAGATTTTAATCCAGGATTTGATTGTAAGAAAGATTCCATTGGCTCATCATATCCAGCAACAATCACAATAAATTCATCACGATGATCTTCCATGGCCTTTAATAAAGTATCAATGGCTTCTTGACCAAAATCATTTTCACCCTTAGCCAAAGTATACGCTTCATCAATAAAGAGAATGCCACCCATAGCTTCATCAATCTTTTCCTTCGTTTTTAACGCTGTTTGTCCAACATATCCAGCAACAATCTCACTACGATCCACTTCAACCAATTGACCCTTTTCTAAGATTCCTAGTTCCCTATAGATTTTAGATAATAATCGCGCAATCGTTGTCTTTCCAGTACCAGGGTTTCCCTTAAAAACTAAGTGTTTAGAAGTATTAGAAACTTTCAAGCCTTTGCTCTTACGAAGTGCATCTATTTTCAACTCATTAATGATTGAATGTACCTGTTGTTTTACTCCATCCAATCCAATCATACAATCCAATTGTTTTTGAAGATCTTCTAAAGATTCTTCAGACTCCACCTCAATTTCATCCTTGACCACTTCTTCTTTAACTTTATCAACAACTAAAGGTTTTTCTTCTTGTTTAATATCCAATAATTTAATGTATTGGATAAAATTATCCTTTATAATATCCTTCTTATCATTCTTATTAAACAAATAATAACGACCCAGTTCATATACAAATTGTGCATACAAAGCTTTTACAATAGGCATTAAATTTAATGTTTGAAAATCAGAAAACCAAGAATGAACAGAAACGCTATCATTCAATTTTTCTTTAGAACCAAGAAACACTTTATTAAAGTAACCCATACGAAGATCTGCATGATCCAAAGATATGATTTCTATAAACCCAGCAATATTATTTAAAATAACCTGCTTTACATTTAAATGACCACCATCTTTATCAATCAATTCCTGCTCTTTTGAACATGCCAATAATAATTTGGCTAATGATTGTTTTACATCTATATCCATAATTACAACCTTCTTTATGCATATTGAATTTGATTATGCAACGAATCATATAATTTTGATGCATCCTCACCCTCAATACCATTAAACATCTCAGAAATTTCTTTTTCCAATTTATTGTGAATTTCTTCATTCGTCTTTTCATGAAATACATTCAATAAGGATGTATCTTGAAGTGTTAAAATAATTTCTTGATTATCAATCACTTCTTGTTTTTGATCTTGAACTTGTTCTAAGAACTCATTATAATACGTATCCATTTCATCCGTATTTAAACTTAAATCAAAAATACCATGATCTTGCAACAATTCAACAAACCAAGATTGAGTTAGAGTATCATATAAACTCATCCACTTATTGTGAGATGTATGCCATACTTCATCACCACTCAAAATATCTTTATAGTTAAAATAATATTGTTCATCAAAGAAACGCAATGAAGCTGTATACATTGAAAGCATCATAAATACAGTAAGAATCATATTGTCCTTATTATCAATTAAATCGGATTTTAAAGAATCAATCATCATATCCAAGACGACATATAATGAATCCACTAACTTACGCATTTGTTCTTCACTATAAGGCTTTTGTTTCTTACGACAATCCAACATATCCTGATAGTCACTAATTACCTTATTGTATTCAGCTTTAATATGAAGTTCAGTCCCTTTATTTAAAGTCTGTTGAACCTTTTCAATCGCACCAACAATCTCTTCTTCCATGGAATTTAACTTCTCATATAGAATCGCAAAAGTAGCCCAAGTCGAAACCAAATTCACACCATCCAATATTAGTGCAATATTTTGAATCTTAGATAAATTCTTTACCATCTTCAAATTCTGATTTAATAACTTAGAATTCTTTTGAACCGCTTTTAATACTTCTTTTGCGGCAACCTGCTGTTCAGCCTCTTTAAAAATATTATCTAAAGCCACCTTATAGAATTTCTTAAAACGCTTATTCTTTTGACGAACTACAATTTCCATAAAATTCTTATCATTCAAGAATTTACGCAATTCCTCTATTGTTCGTATTACTTCAATTTCATCCATACCTATTCTCCATCCTTCAATTTGTATAAAAGCAATGTCAAAATCAATAAGATACAAGAATCCATACTATATGGATTATGGAAATCAAAACGAGGCTTACGTTTATTAATTCCAATTGTTGGAACCGTTTCTCTGCGAATAAAAGTAAGAATCGTATCCATATCCAAACATTCTTTAGATAAATCAAAATCAGAAATCAACTTTGAATGATTCTTAGTAACCGCCATATATAAACACATCATAATACGCGTATAATCTATCAAATCCTGAAAGTTCACTTCTTTAGATTTACTAATAGAAACCGCCTTTTCATAATACTTCTGTGCACGCGTCTTCTGTTTCGATGTTTCAATCTGTGATTCTAAAATCTCATTCAAACATTTAAAATAACTTTTGATCAACTTATTAAAATCACACTTATTCATTAGTTCAACCATCCTGAAATGATCATATAGCTTCTCAGCCATAATTTCCTTAGTTATATGATTCAAGAACTGAAATTTTATATAAGCATTTAAATCCATCAAAACACAATTGCTAGTCACATCACTATAATTTAGCCATGTTGATTCTACAAACTCTTTTGGTTTCATATCCTATTTCTCCTTTTGATTTTTTTCTATTGAAATAATTCAATATCGCTTTGTGTCCTAAACGAATTTTGACATGTTCAACCTTCCATTCTTCGCCACAAACAATAGCTTTAAAACTTAAATAATTCTTTTTTAAATCTTCTTTATCTATTTCTAAAGCTGTTGAATACCGAAGATTTTCATAACAAGTTGGACAACAAATGAACTCAAAAATATCTTCACTATCTTTATATTTATAAAGTCTCATTCCTGTTAATTCAGTGTGTACTTTTGCTCCACAAAGAGGACACCTTCTGGCATATCCGCCAATTACTTTATCCTTAACGTGTTGTGGTTTACACATAAAATCTTTCACACTATTAAAATTATTATAATCTAATTGTGACGCTTTTTTAGTCACATCATTCTCTTCATCCAGATTATAATCAATTGTCGAAATATATTCAAAATACTGTCTGGTATATTTTTCTGCTTTCCTTGTAATACTCAATGATAATGAAAAATTATCTAAGAAAAATTTCTTTAAGCAATCAACAACATCATACTCAGAAGTTATTTTTTCGTTAATTAATAGAGCATCTTTGTCTTCTAAACTAAAAGGAATTAATTGCACTTTTATTGCTACTCCTCCTATAAAGTCATTTAATTAACACTAATTATAATTCGCATTATTATTAATATTATCTATAACACTCTTAATCTCCATCCAAGTTTGAATATCATTTCCAAACAAATCTGCAACAGAACCTTTATCTGTAAATGGAGATTGTTGTAAAACACTCATGTCTTTCATTAAACCATTTCTTACAATGTATTCCACAATTTGGTTCACAAAATAAATCTGTTCAGAATTAAGATTTCTTTCATCTAAGTATTTAGAGAAAGCATCTTTGGCAGCATTCATATCCAAGCCAACAATTTCTCGAACAAATTCGCAGATAGGCTTTTCTCCTACTTCTGAATAATAGTCTTTCTTAGAACCTAATTCTTTCCATAAGATATTTTCTAAAGAAACTAAATCTGTACTACTTAATGGTTTGTTTTCTTTGATTTTCAAAATCACAGGGTCATCTTTTTGATGTTGGCGAATATAATACTCAATTTTAGATTTATAATTCTTTAAATCATCATTCTCTAATTCTGAATCATTAAATTGAACATCTAAAATATCATCTTCAAAATTAGTTTCATAAGATAATCCTTGTCTTGGAATATATTTAATTAAATCTCTTAATCTTAAACGAATATTTTCAAATTCATCTATACCACTATATTCTAAATAATTCGTATTTAAGATAGCGTGAATAATTTCGCTTTCCTTTTCTATTGCAGGAATATTCGATACTTTAGATAAACCTGTTACCTTTTTTAATAAATCTTTAATTCTACGCTTACTCTGTTTCTCAGCCAAATGAGCTAATTCAATACCATACATTAACGCATCAAATCGCACAGCACTTACCTCATCTTCATCCGGTAAGATTAGTGGTGCTAATTCTTGACGCACCATCAAACAATCTTCATAAGTAAGCATTTGATAATGATCTGGATTCGAATAGAGATCCACATATTTTAAATGTTGTCTAACATCAAAGCGATTACGATTCAGCTCTTTTACTTTACTAACCATATAATCAACAAGTTCTTTACGCCATTTTTTAAGTTCATCCGTTTGGTAATTCACGGCTTGTAATTTATAAGCAATCTCAAACTTCAATGCAAAAACAGCTCCCTGTACTGCAAGCATGTTTGGTGTTGCACTTCCAGTCTTCATTCTGAAAAATTCAAAATTACCACAGAAATCAAAAATCAAGAACTTATCTTTATCTTTTCCATCTAAAAGTCCAGGACATAGTCTTGTTCCACGACCAATCATTTGCCAAAATTTAGCCTTACTCATTACTTTTTTAAAGAAAATCAAATTCACACATTCAGGCACGTCAATACCAGTGTCTAACATATCAACTGAAATTGCAATTTGAGGTAATTTTTTTGGATCAGAAAACTGGTCAATTAACGTCTGAGAATAGTTAATTTTATTATCAATGACTTCTGCATAACCTTTTAATTCAGGATAATCCTTATTAAAAATTTCTAAAATAAATTCTGCATGCTTATGATTTTTCGCAAAAATAATTGTTTTACCAATTTTTTGTCCATAATCAATATGAATACCATATTTAAATAAAGTTGCTAATACCTTACGCACAGTATCCTTATTAAAAACATATTGGTTTATAGCTGAAGCACTGATAACTTCTGGAACATTCCCCTCTTCATCGACAAATGTTTCTTCATACTCTTCTTTTTCATCATTATCCAATTCATCCCAATAAATTCCATTCTTCATAAATTCTGTAGAACATTCTATAGATTTATAATCAACTAAAAATTCATCTTTTACAGCCTGAGCTAATTCATAACCATATGTCGGAATTCCATTTTCTAATTCAAAAACTTCATATGTATTCTTATCAATTTCATCTTTAGGCGTTGCAGTTAAACCAACTAAAGGTGCATCAAAATATGAAAATATATCTCTATACTTGTTATAAATAGATCTATGCGCTTCATCACAAATAATCAAATCAAAATGTCCGCAAGTAAATAATTTCTTGCCTTCATCCTTAATCGTGTCAATACAACCAATCATTGTTTGGTAAGTCGAAAATACTGCATGAGCATTATAATTTTCTTTATCTTCCACTAAATTTGTAGCCGAAAGATCAGGTAATAAATTCACAAAACTACGCTTAGCCTGTGTAACTAATGAGTTACGATCTGCCAAAAATAAAATATTCTTAATCCAACCATTATTTAATAGCACATCAACTAAACTTATAACCGTTCTAGTTTTACCTGATCCAGTAGCCATGACTAATAAAGCTTTTCTTCTATTCCCTTTATCAAAGGCTTCACATACAGCACGAACTGCAGCTTCCTGGTAATAACGTCCAGCTATATTCTTGTTAATCGCAATATAATTCAAATGAGATTTTGTTCTTCTCAAATTAAAATACTTTTCTAAATCACGTTTTGAATAAATACTCGATACTCTTCTTTCAGGATAATCATTATCTATTATGCGTGTTTCAAAGCCATTCGTAATGAAAATCACAGGTCTTCTTTTATATTTCTTCTCTAATAAATCCGCATACAATTTTGCTTGTTGTCTTCCTACCGCAGGATCTTTACAACTTCTCTTAGCCTCAATTACCGCTAATGGAATGTTCATATCATCATATAAAACATAATCTGCATACCCAACTTCAGACTTGTTAGGCATACCTTCAAGTTCAACTTCATTAATCCAGTCTTTACCTTCAACCCATCCAGCATCCATCAACATGGCATCAATATATAATTTACGTGTTTTAAATTCAGATAAATCTAATGGTTTTGAAACATAAGTCTCTTGTTGTTGAACACGACGAGAACTCAATTCCTCTTTTAAAGATTTATTTTCAGCAATCAAAGCCTCTAAATCAACATCAGGAACTGCTTTAACAGGAGCCACTTCCTCTTGCTCTAATAGCGACTCATCGTATTCTCTTTCTTCGTAATTATCACCATAACAATACGCAATAAAATCAGTAAAATAGAACAAGTTACGTAAACATATTTTGGCAATACTAGCCGTTTTTGTCGTTGAAGTATGAACCTCTTCATTTCCATATCGACGGATAAACTCAATTCGTTTCCAAATATCATCATCCATTATTGATTTAAAAGCTCGTGTATTCATTAGTGTATGCAAATTATCCTGATATGGAACATCTAAATCTGCATCTACTGAATACATCCATTTAATACCTGCCTCTAATGCACGTCTACAGTTGATAATACACGTACTAACATCAATCTTATACGTCTTTTCTGCAACAATAGCTATATCTACAAAGCTATCAAAATCTTTTTCTTTCTTTAAATAATCGAAGTTAGTCATATACTACCTCTCTTTCTAGTTCTATAATACTCTTCTTAATATCAAACCTTGATTTATCGACTTGTTGAACGAAATCGACGAATTGGTTTTGAAGTTCGATACTTGGTACATATATTACTGTTCCATTAATCTTTGAAAGCAACAAGTTTGGCTGTGCAGATGCACTTTGAATCATGTACATTCGAGTATTGACTCTATAACACCATTTCAAAAACACTGGATTTAATTTATCTTTTTTTACCTTCAACAAAGCAACACTCTTCTGTAATAAAGTATGCTCTGTTCTTTCATCAGATGCAATTGCTGACTTACCAATTGTCGCGCCTGTATTAACAATAAGAAAATCTCCAATTTCAATATTACAACGCTTATAATCTTTTTCAAATTCCTCAACATTTATCTCTGGAGCTGTATCATAATGGACTTCATCATCATATATTTCTCTTGCTCCAACAAAATATCTTTGAGTTCCTTCTTCTGATGTACAACCACCATGTTTTCCGTCTGTAATCTTATTGCACAATTTCTTCAATGTAGCTTTCTCAAACTCATCAACAGGATCATCTAACGTTCCAAACATCTCGATAAATCGGGCTTTGATTAATTCATCATATTTATACAGCTCAGCTTTATACTCTTCAATAATTTTCGTTATCAAATCAAGTTTTTCGACTATTTCATTTTGTTCTTCTAGTGGCAACAGTTTAATTTGAAATTCTTTAAGCATTTCAAACTTCAAGTTATCTCTAACGCTTCCCGTAGCAACCGCTTTAATGTTTTGTAAAGCAAAATTACTTTTTAGGAAATAAAACAAATACTGATGATTTATTTCGGAATCTACATAAAACACATTATAAAGTGGGCTAACAATTACTCGTTCCTCATTACGTTGCCAATCTACTGAGCCAACATTTATACGTGATGGATTGTAAGCAAAATAACCTTTTGGAACTATCTTGTACGTGGTTTTATTTTTACTTGCCACTTCTTTTCCAAAGTAATCTTTACAAAAGCCTTGAGAATTGGTGACACTATATACGGGAATATCTTCATCAAGTTTATTTCGTACAGAATATTCGTGTATATAATTTCCTAACCTAGTTTCCATACCACTACAAATCCGAATTTATCTTTGCGTGAGTATCATATGTTGTATTTAAGCAACAAATTTTCTATGAGATTCTTTAACATTATTTTGATTCACCATAGCGTAATGCATTGTGGTATCTATTTGAGAATGTCCTAATAAACTTTGTACTTGCTCTATAGGCATTCCTTTATCAATAGCCTTAGTAGCAACGGTTCGCCTAAATTTGTGCGGATGCACTTTATTAATGCCTAGTTTTCTACCTAATTGACGAAGCCTAATCTCGACTCCACTAATGTTTAATCTGTCATGTGGTGCATCTAATGAAACAAATAATGCTACATTATCATCATTTCTAGAATTAATATAATTCCTTAAATGAATCTTTGTTCTGGCATCAAGATAAACTGGTCTTTCTTTATTACCTTTACCAAAGACAACACACTCTCTATTTTCAAAATCAATATCATTAATATTTAACCTAACAAGTTCTCCAACACGCATACCAGTAGATGAAAGTAGATCGATAATTGCTAAATCCCTTAGATTATTACAATTATCTCTTAACAATTCTAAAGTTTCATCTGAATATGTTTCTTTAATAACTTTATCCGTCTTTATTTTATGAATTCTTTTCATTGGACTCTTCAAAATATAATTTTCTTCTTCCAACCAAGAGAAAAAACTACTTAAATTTCTTCTGATGTTATCAATACTCGCTTTGGAACAATTATTAATCTTCTGATATTCAGTCAAATACATTCTTAAATCATCCGTTGTTAAATGAGTAACATTCTTGGTAATCATCGAATCCATTTTAATTAAAGTAGCATAATAATATTTTGTAGTTCTTTCACTACAACCTTCTATTTCCTTAGCAGCAATAAATTTATTTATTAGTTCCATATTCGTAAATTCACAAATATGGATATCCGTATCTTCAACCACTTTTATTTCTACTTTATCCAAGCAACGACATAATACAGTATGTAAAACATCTAACTGAGAATTATCTAAATAATTCAATAAAGATTGTTCAATTTCTTGTATGATTGTATTTTTCATGTTAATAACCTCCATTACCAACATCTCTACAACCATAAATTTTATCTATCTTATCCAAAATATTCTTGCATCAAACTATCATATAATTGCTGCGTTTTTTCTAATGATTTCTTAACTGCTTCCCTTGATTTATCGACTTGTTGAACGAAGTTGGCAAACTTATTTTGCTCAATTATATCAGGTGTAATAATTTGCAACTCTGACAAGATTTTAAGATTAATATTTTTTTGAGCTGATTCAGGCGCCTGGTTCTCTAATATCTCTTGAAAGAAGCTGAACCAATAATGAACGAAAATATTATTAGTAAAATTATTTCCATTAAATCCTACAACACTATCTGGAAAACAAGCATCAAATTTTAAAATTGCAGTTTTTGCAATATTAGCAGCTATTGTAATACATAAAGTACCTTTATCCCACATTTTGCTTTGTTTTAATCCAACTTCTGAATAAGTACTATTATAATTCTTTATATATAATTCAGCATTTGCAATATTCCCTGTTTGAATCAATGGGTAAGGCCCATTCAATAATTCAGGTGCATTTCTTGGTCTATATTTAGAAACACCTCGACCGAAAGTTCCCAACTGAGGTAATGTTTTTAATGGAAGATGCTTACTATTGCTAACTGGATCACCAAACATCTCTATAAATCGGGCTTTGATTAATTCATCATATTTATACAGCTCAGCTTTATACTCTTCAATAATTTTCGTTATCAAATCAAGTTTTTCGACTATTTCATTTTGTTCTTCTAGTGGCAACAGTTTAATTTGAAATTCTTTAAGCATTTCAAACTTCAAGTTATCTCTAACGCTTCCCGTAGCAACCGCTTTAATGTTTTGTAAAGCAAAATTACTTTTTAGGAAATAAAACAAATACTGATGATTTATTTCGGAATCTACATAAAACACATTATAAAGTGGGCTAACAATTACTCGTTCCTCATTACGTTGCCAATCTACTGAGCCAACATTTATACGTGATGGATTGTAAGCAAAATAACCTTTTGGAACTATCTTGTACGTGGTTTTATTTTTACTTGCCACTTCTTTTCCAAAGTAATCTTTACAAAAGCCTTGAGAATTGGTGACACTATATACGGGAATATCTTCATCAAGTTTATTTCGTACAGAATATTCGTGTATATAATTTCCTAACCTAGTTTCCATACCACTACAAATCCGAATTTATCATTCAGATTCTTCCTCCTTCCCATCATTCAACAAAGCCTTTAACTCTGCCAAATTCTTATCAATTTCTCTATTTAAAGCTTCAATATCAGCTAAAATCTCACTTGTTGGTGGATATTCTACCTTTTCATAGACAACTTCTTTATATTTGTTAATAGATAAATCATATTCATTATCAATAATCTCTTGTTTATCAACCAAGAAGCTTTGTTCTGTACGTTTTCTGTCTATTTCTTTATCTAAATTATTGAATCGATCTAAAATATCTGGAATATCATTTTCTTTTACTGGAGCACGTTTATCATCTAATGAAAATCCATCGGCTTTCATATCATAGAACCAAACCTTGTCAGTTCCACCATGACCAGTCTTTGTGAAAATCAAAATACCTGTAGATACACCAGCATATGGTTTAAATACACCTGATGGCATTGAAATAACTGCTTCAAGACGATTGTCATCAACGATTGCTTGTCGAATCGCTTTGTGTGCCTTACTTGAACCAAACAAAACTCCATCTGGAACAATACATGCACATCTTCCCCCGACTTTTAACATACGAATAAACAATGCTAAGAATAATAATTCAGTTTTTTTAGTTTTCGCTATTTTTAATAAGTCTGTTGATACTGAGTCATAATCTAAAGACCCTTTAAATGGAGGATTAGCTAAAATCATAGAGTATTTATTGTTATCTGTATTTTGATCTGATAAACTATCACGATATTCAATATTTGGAGATTCAACACCATGCGTCATCATATTCATTGCTCCAATACGAAGCATAGTTCTGTCCATATCAAAACCATTAAACATATGATTCATAAAATGATCACGATTCTGTTTATTCATCAAAATATCATTTCTATATTTTTCTATTAAATAATCACTCGCAACAACTAAGAATCCACTTGTACCACATGCCGGATCACAAATTAATTCTTGAGGCGTTGGATTCATTAATTCAACCATCATACGAATAATATGACGAGGTGTTCTGAACTGTCCATTACGTCCTGCTGAAGCAATCTTAGACAATAAGTATTCATATACATCGCCACGAATATCCATACTTGTAGTTTTATCCATTAAACTATAAATCTCATCCAAAGAATCGATGACCTTAGATAATACTAATGCTGTTGGAATTTTAAAAATCGCATCATCCATATATTTAGAATATGCACTATCCTTATCACTATGTAAATTCTTTATAAACGGAAAAACCCATTCCTGCATAATTTCATACTGTTTATTTGCAGGATAGTCATGGAACGTAGACCATTTCAATTGATTTCCATCAATACTACGTTCCCCAATTTTCACTTCATCCGCAAATATACTTGTATAAGGTATTCCAAGCATATTCGATTCCTTTGCCTTTTTATTGTCTGCAACATCCAAATCACGAATAAACATTAAATATGTTATTTGCTCAATAACCTCTAATGGATTCGTTAATCCACCTGCTGCAAAAACATCCCAAAGCGCATCAATTTTATTTTTAATTTCACCTGTAACCATAACTCTCTCCTACTTAATCAATTCCACTACATCATCAAATGTACAATCCAAACAATCGCAAATACGAATCAACGTATCCATAGATACAGTCTCCTGTTTAGATAGCTTTGCCAGTGTAGCCGGTGTTAACTTAGCTTCCTTAGCCAAATCTGTTTTTTTCATGCCCTTATCAATCAATAATTTAAATAGCTTATTATAACTTATCTGCATAAAATGTCCTCACTTAGTACCTATTATACGTGAAACGCTTACAGTTATAAATAAAAAATGTTTAGAAATGTGAATATTTTATGAACAAAAGTTAAGCAGTATTAAAAATACACTTTTCCCACAAAAAATAACTAGAACAATCTAGTTACTTCACAATATATTCATACACCCTGCCACTTATAGTTTGATCATCTAATTTAATGTCTACAGACACATATTCTTTAATACTTTAAATGTAATCAATCTTAAAATACATACCAAATTTATGTTCTCTACCGAATATTTTATCAACGAAACAAAAAAAGGATTCTAAAATCCTGCATGTAATTAGTCATTATCTGTATACACTTTTGGTGATGAATCTTTTCCATAAATTCTAGGATTATGCTCGTAAATTTTATTACTATCTTTTAGGATATTTTCAATAAATCCGATAAAACTCTCTGCAACTTCTTCTGAATCACTTTCACAATTAAACTTTGTATTGTATACGATTCGTTTATTTCCAACACAATAATTACCATCACCTTTATTCGGATACATTATGTGTAAATCGCCATTTGAAGAACGATAATTTAAAGTTTCTAAACGTGGATAGGCTACAAATTGGATCTTATCCAAATAACAATTCAATTTATCTTCATCAAAACATAATGTCTGAAACTCTAATATAAAGATAATTTGATTAACATCCATTTCAATCCACTTGTGATTTTTAGCACATGTCCTTCCAGATTGTACTCTATTTAAAAATTTCCAGTCGTTTGATAATTCTTTTTTATTAAGATTTTCACGAATATTTTTCATATACTCTTCAATCTTACGGATTTCTGGAACGATATGATAATTAAGTGTCCTCTCATCAAAGCTAATATAAAACGGCTGTGCAATCGCACCATCATACTTATAACAATTTCCTAATTTAACTTTTTTAAAAATAGCTTTTTTACCCTTTAGTCACATTTAATAAAATGGGATATAGACATCATTAATGTCAAATAGGCTTGTA
>OLQA01002341.1_pt1 | contig 14962 bp, 7 predicted proteins | sample 1673151 | NCBI WGS metagenome assembly OLQA01 (sample SAMEA3136760, study PRJEB25190) | human gut metagenome | biome: human gut; feature: human-associated habitat; material: faeces | place: Austria | collected 2013 | reverse complement strand
CCGCCTGGATCATCTTGACCTCATCGATCTCGGGAAGGCCCACGTTGACATCGAGGATGTCGGCGCCCTGCTCCTGCTGGCTGATGCCTTGGGATACCACGTAGTCGAGGTCGCCGTCGCGTAGGGCTTGCTGCAGGCGCTTTTTGCCCGTGGGATTGATGCGCTCGCCGATGACGGCGATGCGATGGCCCGCGACGGGAAGGGTAACGCAGCTCTGCGCGCTTGTGACGTACATAGAGGGGTCGTGATGACGCAGCTGCGGCGTGCGTCCTTCGATGAGCTGTTTGAGCAAGCGCATGTGGTCGGGCGTGGTGCCGCAGCATCCTCCCACAACGCCTACGCCGTCTTCGATCATTTTGGCGACAGCATGGGCGTATTCGGGCGCAGCGATGTCAAAGACGGTGTTGCCCTCATCGTCTACGTGCGGCAGGCCGGCATTAGCCTGTACGAGTACGGGCTTATCGGTAACGTCGAGCATGCGTTTTGCAAAGGGGCGCAGGTCGGCAGGCCCCTGACTGCAGTTGATGCCTACGACGTCTGCTCCTAAGGCGTCAAGGGTGATAGCGGCGATTTCTGGGCTTGTGCCCAAAAACGTACGGCCATCCTCTTCGAACGTCATGGTGGCAAAGATGGGCAGGTCGGAGTTTTCCTTGGCAGCAAGGACAGCGGCCTTGGTCTCGGCAAGGTCGGTCATGGTCTCGATGATGAACAGGTCGACGCCTGCCTTGACGCCCGCTTCGACTTCCTCTTTGAACAGCAAGTAGGCTTCATCGAAAGACATGGTGCCCAAGGGGCGCAGCAGGGCTCCGATGGGGCCGATGTCGCCTGCCACATAGCGCGCTCCGGCGGCGCGGGCACACGCGACGGCGGAGGCAAAGACGTCTTCCACGCTAGCTGCCCCGTTGAGCTTGTGCGCGTTGGCGCCAAAGGTATTGGAGGTAATTGCGTCGCACCCCGCCTCGACGTACTGACGCTGGATGCCCGTGATCACATCGGGATCGGAAAAATTGAGGAGCTCCGGAAGAGCGCCCGCCTTCATGCCTGCCGCCTGCAGCATGGTGCCCATGCCACCGTCGAACAGCAGGTGCTTCTCGCCGCGCAGCACTGCACGCATGTGCTCGTCGCAACGCAAGGTTTCAATCGTTCGCGGCACGTAGGCTGCCCCTTCGCGTCGTGCGCTGTCGATGGGTGCGGTGAGCGGATGGCCGTTGGCGTCGGTGGTTTTGAGCGTGTATTTCATGAATGAGCCTCGCATCTTCAAAGGCGGGTATCGGGGTGTTGGCGTCTGCATAGGCGAGATAGCGCGGGCTACCGTGTTTTCTCACCATAGCAGGTCTCGCCCCGTGCGCGGAAGGCGCAGCTGGGGCGCAACCTGCAGATATTGCAGGTGGGCCGCGTATTGGCGTCGTGCACCGGGCCATCGAACAGGCCGATGAACGCCGTCACGCTCTTGGTGGGCATGAGCAGGTTTGTTGTCGTGGCGGTAAGGCCCAAAAGGCGGCTCGCGTTGAGCGCGGCGAGGATGCTTGGCTGGGCCGAGAGCGGGCAATCCCCGTAGCCGGGGCTAAAGCGCCAGTTTGCGCTCAGGCCCACATTGGCTGCTTGTGTGCGAACATCGCGGTCCATCTGCTCCACGGCAGCTTCGATATACGAGGAGCACGCGGCATCAAAGAGAGCGGCGTCAAGTGCCTGCTGGCTTGCCAGAGTGCGCAGTTTGCGTTCGCAATCCATGCCGAGCGTGCAGGCAAGCACCGTACAAAAGGCGGCGTCTTTGAGATGCCGGTAGATGTCGCGTCCGGTGAGGACGATCTCGCTACCTACGAGTTGGATGCAGGGTGCCCCATCGTCATCGGTGCCGCCGGCATCGACGCGAAAGGTGCGGCGCACGCCCTTGGGCTCGATAGAGAGCTCGAGCTCTTCGACGCAACGTACGATTCGGCGCTCAAGGTCGAGGTCAATCTCTTGGCCGCCGTAGCCTAGGTAGCGCAACATCTCCGCGCGGTCCACACGGGGGCGCGCAGAGGTATCGGGCCGATAAAGCACGGGTGTTGCAAAAGAGGCCGGGAGATCCATTATTTTCTGAGGGCCTCGATTGCGGCACGGGCAACAGAAGGACGGTTCATGGTGTAGATGTGCAGGCCGTCGGCGCCGGCATCGCGCAGGCCCTCGAGCTGCCGACAGGCGTACTCGATGCCAGCCTCGCGCAGGGCGTCCGGGTTGTCCTCGTACTTGGCCAAAAGCTTGATGACCGGAGAAGGCAGCGACGCGCCGCACATGAAGACCATACGGCTGATCTGCTGCTTACTCATGAACGGCATGATGCCTGCGGTGATGGGTACCGTGATTCCCGCGCGGTCGGCCATCTCGCGAAAGCGGAAGAAGCACTCATTATCAAAGAAAAGCTGCGTCACAAAGAAGCTCGCTCCGGCATCTTGCTTCTGCTTGAGGTGCTCGACGGAAAGCTCAAGGTTCTCGCAGGTGATATGTCCCTCGGGGTAAGCGGCTGCGCCTACGCAAAAACCGGCATCCACAAGGGCGGGGATGAGGTCTTTGGCGTAAGGGTATTCGGCGCGTGCGGCATCGGCGGCGTTGGTTCCCTGGGGCAAATCCCCGCGCAGGGCAAGGACGTTCTCCACGCCGGCCTGGCGCATCTCTTTGATTTTACGTTGCAGCTCATCGTGCGTGAGGGAAATGCACGTCAGGTGGGCGACGGACGCGATGCCAAAGTCGTGCGTGAGCATCGAGGCGATTTTTGCGGTGGCGCCGGAGTTGCCCGAGCCGCCGGCGGAGTAGGTGACACTCACGAAATCGGGGTGAAGGTCTTGGAACTGCTCGGCAACCTCGCGTGCGTGTTCGAGGGTGAGCTCGCCTTTGGGCGGGAACATTTCAAATGAGATGGGCTGAGCGCCCGTTGCCTTTGCAGATGAGAAGATGTCGGCAACCTTCATGGGACCTCCGGATGCGTTGGTGCGGCGTGTCCGCCGTTGTGTGGCAGAAATTTTACCGCAAGCATTGGCGATAGCATCCAAGCTGTTTCATTTGTTAACCATAGGTATTGTCTATTGCAAAGCGGGCATGCTACAGATTCGTGACAGGCGCATTTCCTGCGCGTTGCGAGTTGGAGGCGCGCATGTTTCGCGTCCCTTTTCCCATCTTCTGAAAAAATCGTTTGACGTTGGGTTTTAGCTGCAGCTGCGGTATTCTCAACACGTTGGTTTTCGGCTGGCAACGTCTTGTTAATGCCGTCGAAACACGTCGCGCCTAATCTACGAATCGTTCGTTGGTAACAAACGCCGGCTGTAATCCGGTGTGAACATGAAGGGAGTTCCGCATGGCCGATCTTACCGACCGCTTCGGGACCATGGTGTTCTCGGAAGATGTGATGAAAGAGTATCTTCCCAAGGACATCTACAAGCGTCTTGCCGCCACCATCGAGGACGGCAAGCCGTTGGACCTGGACGTCGCTAACGCTGTTGCTCATGCCATGAAGGTTTGGGCTATTTCCAAGGGCGCCACGCACTACGCTCACTGGTTCCAGCCGCTCTCGGGCATTACGTCCGAGAAGCACGACAGCTTCCTCGAGCCCAACCACGACGGTACCGCCATCACCAAGTTCACGGGCAAGAATCTGATTCAGGGCGAGCCCGACGCTTCGAGCTTCCCCAACGGTGGTCTGCGCGCGACCTTCGAGGCCCGTGGCTATACCGCATGGGATTGCACGAGCCCCGCTTTCATCAAGGACGAGGTTCTGTGTATCCCCACGGCTTTCTGCTCCTACACCGGCGAGGCGCTTGACAAGAAGACTCCGCTCCTGCGTTCCATGACGGCTCTTGATCGTGAGTCCAAGCGTGTATTGGCCCTCTTTGGCAAGAAGCCCAAGAAGGTCGTTCCCTCCGTTGGTGACGAGCAGGAGTACTTCCTGATCAAGAAGGACGCCTATCGCAAGCGCAAGGACCTGGTCATCACCGGTCGTACGCTTTTTGGTGCTACCCCCTGCAAGGGCCAGGAGCTCGAGGAGCACTACTTTGGCGCTATTCGCCCCACCGTCTCTTCCTACATGAAGGACCTCGATAGTGAGCTATGGGCCCTGGGCATTCCGGGCAAGACCAAGCACAACGAGGTTGCTCCCTGCCAGCATGAGCTTGCTCCCGTCTATGGCGAGGTTAACGAGGCGATCGACCAGAATCTCCTGATGATGGAGAAGATGAAGCTCATCGCTTCCCGCCACGACCTGGTGTGCCTGCTGCACGAGAAGCCCTTTGAGGGTATCAACGGCTCGGGCAAGCATAACAACTGGTCGCTGGGTACCGAGTCCGAGAACCTGCTCGATCCGGGTGAGACCCCGCTCGACAACCTGCAGTTCATCGTCTTCCTCACCGCGGTGATTGAGGCTGTCGATAACTATCAGGACCTGCTGCGTGCCTCTGTTGCCTCGGCTGGCAACGACCACCGTTTGGGCGCAAACGAGGCGCCCCCGGCGATCGTCTCTATCTTCCTGGGCGACCAGCTTACCGAGGTCGTCGAGAAAATCGCCGACGGCAAGGCATCTGTCCACGCTACGCATGGCGTTCTTGACCTGGGCGCTAACACGCTGCCCAAGCTTATGCAGGACAACACCGACCGCAACCGCACCTCTCCGTTCGCCTTCACCGGCAACAAGTTCGAGTTCCGCGCCTGCGGCTCCGAGCAAAACGTCTCCGACCCCAACATGGTTCTCGACGTTGCCGTTGCCAAGTCGCTCAAGTCTTTTGCCGACGCACTTGAGGGTACGCCCGAGGACAAGTTCCAGGATGCTGCACTTGATTACTGCAAGAAGGTTCTGACCGAGCACAAGCGCATTCTCTTCTCCGGCGACGGCTATTCTGACGAGTGGCCCATTGAGGCCGAGAAGCGCGGTCTGGCCAACAACAAGACCACGGCCGACGCTCTGCCCGCCTTTGTTGCCGAGAAGAACATCGCGCTCTTCGAGGAGATGGGCGTTCTTACCAGGGCCGAGGCTCAGTGCCGCTACGACTGCAAGCTCGAGAAGTACAACAAGCTCATGAACATCGAGGCTACCACGATGGTTCGCGAGGCTCGCCGCACCTATCGTCCGGTCATCACCGCCTATGCGACGAAGGTCGCCAAGGGCCTTGAGGCTATCCGCGCAGCCGGTGCCGATGCCGCCATGCAGTGCGAGCAGAACACGCTTAACAAGCTCTGCTACGGCATCACCGAGATCAACGATTCCATCAAGGCGCTCGACGCCCTGCACAAGGAGGCCGAGGCACTGGACGGCCAGGAGCAGGCAAATAAGTATGCTCACGAGGTCGTTCCTGCTATGGATAGGCTTCGCGCTGCTGTCGACGCCATGGAGGAGATCGTGGCTCGCGATTACTGGCCCGTCCCGACTTACGACGACATCCTGTTCTACGTGTAATCTCAACTGAGTTACCAAGGTAGATGGAAAGGAGCCTCGCTTTATGTGGGGCTCCTTTTTTGCGTGCGGGGATGATGGTAAGCTGGAGAGCGATGCCGTGCGCAGGCGGCAGAGGTGCGGCTGCAGCCTTGTGACTACCGTGCGCTTCTTTTCATGCGAGAGGTTCCGAGGGAGACCGCAGCGATGCCAAGGGCACCTATCGCTATCCACAGGGGCGATCCGTCACCGGTGCCGGGAAGTCCGCTGCTATGACCTTTGGATTTTGTGCCGTTTGGTCGCTGAGACGTTTTCTGGTCCGTGCCGCCGCTCGTACCAGGGGTCGGCTCGGGATCGGGTTTGGGCTCAGGGGCCGGAGTCGGCGCGGGCTCGGGATCGCGCCACTGCGCGTAGAGCGTGATTGAGGCGCCCTGTTCAGAGCAGAGATTTATGACCTGCTGTGCATCTTCATAGGTATTGCCCGATCCGTCGCGTTGCGTGTTCCAACCGATAAATGTCGAATCTGCTAGTCCGTCGTTGTGGAAGACAAACGTGTTTTCGGGCAGGTAGAAGGCTTGCCTGTAGGTTGCTTCGATGGATTGCATGGCGGGACCATCGGCAAGATTGCCATCGAAATGCACGAAATAGGTGATGGGTTTCCACTGGGCGAAGAGCGTCAAAGTGCCCTCGCTATCCATGAGATTTTTGACAGTAGCGCCATCTGCAAAGGTGTCCCCGCTGCCGTCCGGCTTTGTATTCCAGCCGGCAAAGACGTAGCCCGTGCGTGCAAAATCACAGGTAAAGAGGTCTGCTTCGGTGTCGTAGGCGAGTGTCTGTTCCTCCATGGTACCCGTGGCGTCGTCTGCATTGGGGTCAAAGCGAATGCAATAGTCGATGGGGCGCGAGGTGGCATACATCGAGAGCGCCCTATCTACAAAGACCGTGGTCGGATTGGATGTTTCGGACGAGCTCTCGGCAAAGTGCGCGGTGCCGTCGGGCGAGGTCCATTGATCGAATGCGTAGCCGCGCGCAGTTCCACGCGTCGCCAGAGTCACATACGATCCCTCCAAGTACACCGTATCGGTACCTGTTACGATGGACCAGCTTGGCCGTACATCGACTCCTGCAAGCTTGCTATCGCAGCTGGTAGCAAGCGAGTAGAGGTTGAGGGACACGACATCGGCGGCATCGCCTACTTCGACGGTTTTGCCCGTGTCTTTGCCGTCGAGCATGAGCATGTACGTGCCAGCGGGAAGCGCGCCTTCGCGCTTCAGCGCATAGTATGTTGTTCCCGATGTGTCGGCCTTCTCCTCGAAGGGGGCAAAGGAGGTCCCTCCGTCAACGAGCGTGAGCCTCGACGCAAAGCCTTTCGCGGCACTGTTGTCGATTCCGACGGTGACGGCAACGTCATGCGCGCTGACGTTGTTGTCAATCCAGCGAGCCGTGAGAGTTAGGCCTATGGGCGAGCCGTTCGCGTCGAGGAGGATATTGCCGTCGACGTCTTTCGCACAGAGATTCGTGACCCATGCACCGTCAGAGATCGCGCCGCCCACAGATGCGGAGGGTGCCCAGCCGGCAAAGGTGCATCCCGGCTTGCTAAAGCGGTTGGCGGGAAGCTGACCTGCGACATCGATGTCGAGCAGCGCGTCATCCATATGGCCGGTAGCGCCCTCTCCGCCTTCGAAATGAATCGTATACGGTTTGCGTGTCCACTGGGCGTAGAGCGTGACGGTTGCGCCATCGGTGTCGGAAAGATTGCTCGCGGCCTCTCCGGGGGCAAAGACAGTGCCGCCCCCATCGGCAGCGGTGTTCCAACCGCTGAGCGTGTATCCCGGAATAAAGAGCGTAGAGCCCTCGCCAATTTTGTAGGTTTTGCCGTATTTGGCGACTATGTCATCGGGCGCGGCACCCGATGCCGCGGCGCTTGAGCCTGCAGGCGCGTTGGCGTCGAAATGGACTGTGTAGGATACCGGACGCATCTGCGCATACAGCGTATACGAGCCGTAGGATCCCGAGCCATCGGTGCCGCCGCTGTAGATCCAGTTGCCCTGCGCATCGGTCAGGCGAGTGTCGTTTACCGTGACGTTTGGGGAGAGCTTCCCGCCGGCATCCATCACCTGCTCGCTATAGGGGTTGGGTGAGGCCGTGTAGCGCTCGGCAACTTGCCCTGTTACGATGGCGGGCTGGATCGCCTCGACACCTTGTCCGAACAGGGCAAGGGCGTGTCCGTCTGTTCCCGTTCCATACGGGGAGAGGGTGAGCTTGCATGCTGGATACAGCGTTCCGGTCTTTCCGGACGCGGCAGAGCCCGTATAGGGAACGTTTTGCGACTGCACGCTTGCATCGACGCGTACAAGCGTTGTCTCCGCGGGCAGCCAGGGGCAAAAGAGCACGTCTTTCTTGCCGTTGCCAAACTCGTCATCAAGACTTATCGCGGTGACATCGTTCATGCCATAGTTGCTGCTCAGACCTTTGACGACTGCCTGGGATTTACCAAGGTCGAGCTGTTTGTTTTTCAGCGTGCCCATGGTTGCCGCTGTGGGTGAAACCTTATTGTGGGCGGCATCGGTGGGGTCTACCTGAAACGTGCCCAGGTTGGTTACGGAGTCGCCCGCGGCAAAGAGGATGGAACCTCCCGTGATGGTTGCTGCAAAGTATTTGCCTTTTTGGGTGTTGTATCCGTTGCCATTGGAGCCGAAGGCGCTCGCTTTGCTACCCCCTTTGGCAATGATGGTTCCGCCGCTGATATCGACCGCCACATGCGGATACGACCCGGGGCCGTTTGTGCCGCCTCCGCCGATGGCGTGGGCGTGGTCGCTGGTCGCGTAGGCGCGGACGATACCGCCCGTGATGGTGATGGTTTGGCGTCCGGTCGCCCTGCATTCATTGCCGATGGCGGCAGCGTGGGACGAGCTCGCTCCACCGCCAACAGCAGTGACGTTTCCGCCGGATATGGTGATTGACTTGCACCAGTGCTCGTTGGTCGTTCCCCCTCCGCTGCCGATGCCGCAGGCGTATTCACCGGCGATTGCCTTGACGGTTCCGCCTTTGATCACAATGCTGTTGACCTTTGAGCGGAACGACCCGCCGATGCCTGCGCCAAAGCCTCCACCCGTGGCATTGACGGTTCCACTCTCGATTGTGATGGTGCCATGGGTATAGCCTTGTTCGTCGCGGCCGCATCCGATTCCGGCGCCGTTATCGCCGCCCTTTGCCGTGACGTTGCCGCCTTTAATGGTGATGTTTCGCATGGTCCCGTGAAAACCGCATCCGATTCCCGCGCCGCCCGCGCTGCCATATGCTTCGATATTTGCGGTGCCTTCAATCGTGATCCCGTCGACACTGCCGCCGGAACCGCCGCCGATGCCAGCAGCGTCGGTTCCGCCTCGAGCGATTACTTTGCCGCTTTTGAAGACGATGTTTCCGGTGACCCCATTGGAGACGAGCTTGTAGTTAGTGCCAATGCCGGCGGACATGCTGCCAGAAGCTGCTGTTGCGCTGATGGTTCCCGGGTGTTCGGAATCGGCCGTGGAGAACACAAGCTTGGTTTGCGTTCCCTCCTTTTGGATCGCGGGGCTCGTAAGATAGCTCGACAGTTTTGCCTGGGCGTTTGCCTCGCTGATGATGTTGACGGTTCCGCCCGTGTTTTCAATCTTTATCGAAGGGCATGTCATGCCCGCATTGGCCGAGATACCGGGATTGATGTTGAGGCCGTCGGCGAGATAGAGAGTGACGTTTCCCGCTTTGACGTGAACCCATGTTGTGCTGCTGGAGCCGCAAAGGCGGTAAGGGCCCGGCTTGTCGATGGTAACGGTGGTGTTGGCGCCTTTGCCAGAGATGTTAATCGTGGTTATAACGTCATCGGCGAAAGCGGGCGTTGTGGCAAGGGCGAGCCCCAGGGTGCAGAACGCAGCGAGCGCGAGCGTGCGCGAAAGATGGTTGCGCATGGCGTGAAACATGCAGGATAGAGCGTCGGTCATGGCGGTTCCTCCTCGTGCGTTTGTTGCTCCGATTTTATCATGGGGCTTTTGGAGAGGTGGCTTTGTATGGGGGCAAAAGGTGGACGGCGGTGCGAGCCGATTGGGTGAAAAGCGATTCGTGCCGAGTTTTGCGACGGTATTGCAGTGCTCGCGCACCTTGCGCGCTGCGCTGGAAAACGCTGCGCGTTTCCCCAGCTCCGCACCCTGCCGGGTTCGAATCCCGGCCCACGGGCGGCAAAAAGCCCGCTACCGGGAGGGCAACGGGCTTCTTAAACTCAATGGTGCCCCCAGCGGGATTCGAACCCGCGATATCCACCTTGAAAGGGTGGCGTCCTTGGCCGCTAGACGATGGGGACAGCGGGAAAGAGTATAGCAGACTTTTTTGCCGGCGCGTATATCGTTGGCAAACTGGAAAACCACCACAAAGGAGTAGGCTTCTATTCCGATTTTCAAATATCTCAATCTGTAACATCTGGGCGGGCAAATCGGCTCTATCTGTTACAGATCGAGACAGACGGCAGGCGTCGGGACGAACATCTCATTCTGTAACAGCAAGACGACTTTTAACGGTCTAAATGTTACAGATTGAGACAAACCGCTGGGACGGGGCAAAACCACCACAAAGGTGGCTGTCCCCTTTGTGGTGGCGGGGCGTTAGGGGAGGAGCTTCATGGCGGCGTCGTGGGCGGCGTGCTCGTAGGTGTCGTCTAGGGGTTTGAGCGGCAGCAGGGCTGTGGCCTGCGCATCGCCGCGGCGCTCGAGGGCGTGGGCGATGAGCCAGTCGGCAAGCTCGGGGTTCTTGGACAGCGCCGGTCCGTGCAGGTACGTGCCGATGACGCCCTTGTAGATCAGACCCTCAAAGCCATCGTCACCGTTGTTGCCGGTGCCCGTGACGACGGACGTTCCGAGCGGCGTGGCATCTGCGTCGAGCAGAGTGCGGCCGCCGTGGTTCTCGAATCCCACAAAGGGCTCGGGTGCCAGGTCGGTCTTGACGGCGACGTTGCCGATCAGACGGTCGGAGCCGCGCACGGTCTCGGCGGCAATGATGCCCATGCCCTCAATGCGATCTTCGCCCATATAGTACGAACGGCCGAGCAGCTGATAGCTGCCGCAGATGGCGAGCAGCGAACCGCCGTCCTCAACATAGGCCGCGACCTTATCTTTTTGAGCGAGCAGCTCGTGTGCCACAGCCAACTGATCGCGGTCGGAGCCGCCGCCCATCATGACGATATCGGCATCATGCAGATCGAGCGCCTCGCCCATGCGGACCTCATCCACGCGAACGGGGATGCCGCGCCAGGCGCAGCGGCGCTCGAGGGCGATGACGTTGCCACCGTCGCCGTAGAGGTTGAGGGCATCGGGGTACAGATAGACGATGCGCAGCGGGCGCGAAAGCTCGACCGGCGCAATATCGGTGGGGACAGCGCTCCCATCGGCGCGTGTTACGGCGCAGGAGGCAACCGAGCTTGCATCGTCGTCTTTAAGCCCGTCGAGCTCCTTGACCAGCGGCGGAAAGGCCGTGTAGTTGGCGACGGCATAGAAAGTGTCGCCAGCTTCCTCGTCTGCCACGGCGCCAATCGCCTGCTCGATATTCGAGATGATGACGGCGTCAATGCCGGCGTACTTGAGGCGTACCTGCATATCATGTGCACGCGTGCCGCCGGCAAAGGCGACAAGTCCCGTTGTGTCGGCGATGCGCTCAAAGTCGACGTCGTAGATCCACGAGACATCGTGGCCGTCGGCATCGTTGTCGTTCAGGAAAAAGGCGCAGAGCCTGCCGCCCGCCGTCTTGATGGACTGGATCTGTCGATCGAAGCCTACGGGATTCTTGGCCAGGTTGGCCTCGACGGTTCGGCCGGCGATATTCCAACGGCCCATGCGACCACCTGCTGGCACGTAGGCGTCGAGCGTGGGCTGCAGATGCGCCGCGTCCACGCCCAACTCGCGCGCCGTAAAGAAGGCGGCGGCAACGTTGTAGACCATATACAGGCCGTTATAGCGCGTGGCGATGTGCGTGGCAGGCGCATCGGCATCGGGTCCAAAGTTCAAGTCAAAGCCGTAGCCGTCGCAGCCGAGCTTCACGTCCGTCACGCGACGGACAAGCCCAGGGCGGGCCCAGCCGCACGAGGGGCAATGGTATGCGCCAAGCTGTCCGTACTGCACATAGTCGTACTCCAACGGTGCGTTGCACTGTGAGCAAAAACGCGAGTCGCTAATGCGGTCGGACTCGGTGTTGGTGGCACCGTCGATGCCAAAGGCGATGCTTGCATTGGGAACGCGCGCGGCGATCGCGGCACACAGCGGATCGTCGGCGTTATAGATGAGCGTCGTTGCCGGCGAGAGCTCCAATGCATGGGCGATGACCTCCTGGGTGTGATCGATCTCGCCATAGCGATCCAGCTGGTCGCGGAACAGGTTGAGCAGCACGAAGTACGTCGGCTTGAGCTTGGGCAGGACGCGCACGGTGTAGAGCTCATCGCATTCAAAAACGCCCACGCGCTTGCCGCCGCCGGCTCGCTTGAGGCCGCTGCGCGCTTCGAGCAGTGCGCCCACCACGCCCGGCTCCATGTTGTTGCCGGCGCGGTTGCATACCACGGTGGCGCCGCTGGCGGCAACGGCGTCGGCGATGAGGTTGGAGGTGGTGGTCTTGCCATTGGTGCCGGTGATCACCACGCTGCGGTCGACCAGGCTCGCGAGGTCGCTTAGCAGCTCGGGGTCGATCTTCATGGCGATGCGGCCGGGAAGCACGCCACCCTGGCGCTTGAGGACAGAGCGCAGTCCCCAGCGGGCGATATCGCTCGAGGTACAGGCGAGAGATGAGCGGAGGTTCATGAAATCGTTCCTAACGTAAACGACATGGTCGGGGCGATCGCGTCGCTAAAAGCCGTAGCGGCGCGCAAATTCCTGGGCAAGCTGCGATACATCTTCGCAGGCGTTGGCCCAGGGGGCAAAGTCGGGGGTGTCCGAGATAATGCCGTCGGCTTCCCAAACCGCCTGGTGCGAGAGGTCCCAGGGGTCGCGTGGCTCGGGTCGGCAGGGAAGGTACGGCGTCTGGTACATGGGGTTCAGCAAGAAGAACGCGCCGCCCTCGCAACGGTTAGCGAACTCACGCAGCGCGCGCGTCGCCGGACGCATCTTGTTTGTTTTGAACAGCAGAATCGTGCGGGCGAGCAGGTACCAGGGGGAGTTCTCGAGGGTATCGGCCCCCACCTGCTCCTCGAGCTGGTGAGCCAGGGCAAAAAAGCCGTCCTGGTCTTCCAAGCGGGCGAGGGCGAGCAACACGGTGCCGGTAGCTCGGGTGGGATAACCTTCTGCCTTAAGGACGCGGCGGGCGTAGTTGGCAGCAGCACGGTAACGAGCGCTCGCCATGCACAGCTGCGAGATGGTCTCGAGCGTGTGAAGCCAGCCAATAAGCGCCGGCTCGCTCACGGTAAGGTCTGCTGCGGTGACACCGTCGGCCAAAACATTATTGGCCCAGTAGTGCGGGGCCTCCATGTCGAACCCGGGCACGCTTTGTTGCAGGTAGTCGGCCGTACTCGTCTCGAGCTTCATCAAGTCGCCCAGGCAGGCATCAACGGGCGTGTCCGCCAGGATGATGGCGAGCAGCTGCGCATCGACGGCAAGTGCATCGACGCGGACGATCTTGAGCAGCTCGTCGCGCATATCGTCGAACAGACGGTTGCGCGTCTGCTCAAACTCCTCGTCGCTGCCCATGTCCTCGATGCGGCGAAGCTCGTCAAGCAAATGACGATGAACGCCGGCATAGGACACCAGCGCTTGGGCATGCTCGGTCTGCGCATACTTGTGGGGGTTTGCGCTGATGTCGTTATGGACAAGCTCGCGTGCTGCATCGGTGAGTTCGGGGTGCGACGCCAGATAGGTGCGCTCCAGATAGGCGGGGATGTAGACGCTCGGATCCATTAGAGGTCTCCTCCCTTAAACGGCAATCCCTGTTCGGCCGCGCGCAGGATTCGTTCGTCGATCTGAGAGCGCACGATGTCGTTGGTGGCGACCCAGGCGGCAAAGCTGGCGTTGTCGGGCGCGCCTAGGCCCTCCTGCAGCACCGGCGTCGCCTCGGACAGGGCAAGGACAAGCTCATCGGTGGAGCCCGGACCTACGTTGACGCGGGCATAGACGCCATCGGGAAACTCGGTTTGGAAGTAGAGTGCTTCGGCTGCGTGCGGGCATGAGCGCACCAGGATGCGCAGGTAGTGTTCGGCGCCCTCGTAATCCAGCTCGCGCCAGGCTGCGCTCATCAGTGCGATGAGCGTCCACGGGTCCAAGTCGCGCTCTGCGTCCTTGGGACGGCGGCGCAGCGGCGTGTTGGCAAGATAGGGTACGGAGTGGGCGGAACGAAAACGCTTGAGCTCCTCGGCAGGGTATTCGAGCTTTGCCATGGCAAGCATCGCGGTATGGCGGACGCCAGCGGGGTCGTTGGGCGCAAAGTCCAGGCTGCGATTCGCGGCATCCAGCGACATGCGGTAGCGGCCGCTAATGAGCGCGCGCGATGCCAAGGCGGCAAGCCAGCGCAGGTAGGGACGGCGGGTCAGGTCGCCTGCGGCCTCACGCTCGTAGGGGTCCTGCGCCGAGGCAATCTTGAGCGCCAGGTCGTGCTCCACCTCGTCGCACTTGGACACCAGATACTGTACGTATTCCTCGTTGGATTCGGCGGTGAGCGCCGTCAGCATGCGCTGGGCATCCCAGTTGGCCGGATCGAGCGCGGCTGCCTCGCGGAGCATGTTCTCGGCGGCTGCCTCTTCCTGCTCGGCTTGGGCATCGTCGGGGATAAAGGGAATGCGGTAGTCGACGGCCTCGACCACCTTGGCGATCAGATGCCCGGCGCGGTCGCGGTCGTGCACGATGAGCGGCGCGGGGTTACGGGTGAATTGTTCCATCAGACGCTCGACGGCGGGGCCGTCGGTGAGTGGAATATTGTCGCGGCGCAAGGCCTCAAGAACGAGGCGATGGCAATCCTCTTGAATGGGGTCGAATGCCATGGGGCCTCCTTTGCTGCGGTTAGGGTTCAAATGTCTCTATATAAGGTTCTAGTTTACCCGCATGTGGCACACCGGGGGTGCCGCACTTGGACTTGCACCTTTGCACCACGAAGACGGATGTCGCACAAATGTCGGCACCTTGGACGACCGAGTGGTATCACGGTGCCGCAAACGGTCGATTTTTGGCGGCGAACGGTGCATATTTTGGAGGAGCACAGTCCTGCCCGGGGTATGTAGTCAACCTTGATAAAGCGTTTGCCCAGCTTGGGACAATAACCGCAACGCAAGAGGTTCCAGGATAGAAAAAACGTTTCACCATTGGCGGCTTTAGGTGAATAACTGACCAACCAGAACGGTAAAATAGTGTTTGTCTGAGCGTTGAGGCGTTTAGACATCGCGCATTGTCATCGCCGGCAACGCGCAAACCGGTCCTAACGGAGCCAATTGGGTGCTCCGTTATATACGCAAGTCTAAGAGGGGCTTGTTTAGGAGGCACAGTATGGGACGTTTTACCAATCCTCGCGATCTGTACTTTGGTGAGGGCGCTCGCCACGAGGTGAAGAACCTCAAGGGCAAGAAGGCCATCATCG
>OLQA01002339.1_pt1 | contig 14992 bp, 16 predicted proteins | sample 1673151 | NCBI WGS metagenome assembly OLQA01 (sample SAMEA3136760, study PRJEB25190) | human gut metagenome | biome: human gut; feature: human-associated habitat; material: faeces | place: Austria | collected 2013 | reverse complement strand
TTTTATAATATTCCACCAATAATTTCCGTCTTCAAACTACAAATCACAATTTGCAATAAATTTCGTAAAATGTTAAGATTAATAAAGAAACAAACCCAAGGAGAAATGCAAAAATGGAAGAAAGATGGGACATTTACGATAAGAACAAACAACTGACAGGCCGTACAATGAAGAGAAATGACTGGACATTAAAAGATGATGAATATCATCTGACAGGACTTGGAGTAGTTGCAAGACCAGATCACACGTATCTTATCACAAAACGTGTAATGACAAAAGTGTGGGCACCGGGATGGTGGGAAGTATCCGGAGGCGCAGCACAGGCAGGAGAAACTTCGGAAGAAGCTGTTATACGCGAAGTGAAGGAAGAGACGGGGCTGGATGTAAGGAATGCGGAAGGTGGATATTGTTTCACATATCACAGAGAGAACCCGGGAGAAGGAGATAATTACTTTGTAGATGTTTATCGCTTTGTTCTGGATATTGACGAGAGTGATATACATTTACAGGAAGAAGAAACAGCGGGATACCGTTTCGCGACAAAGAAAGAAATTGAAGATCTTGCCGGAGAAGGCATTTTCCTGCATTATGACAGTATCAAAGAAGTTTTCAGATAGATTATCTATAAAATTGATAACTCTATAGATAGATATAATAAATGCACAAAAAATTGATAAAAAAATAACTTATTTTGTAATTATTGACGAAAACAAAAGCATTGTGTATACTAAGAGCAGTTGATAAGTCGGCAGATGAATTCGTGAGATACCGTATGGATAAAGAACAGGGGCTAGGCTTTATCCGAAACGGAGCCGAAGGGGTAGGCAGAAACTCTCAGGTAAAAGGAATGGATTCGGACGACACTCTGGAGAACAATATTTTTAATTGTACCGAAGAAGTAAACTGGTAGTTATATGGGGGAAAACCGATCAGCAATCTTTCAGGTAAAAGGACAGAGGCAGACAAAAGATCTTTAGTAAATGAAGCAAAGGTTTTTTGCCTGTTTTTTATTGGGGGAACAGGCGTATCGAAGGAGGACAATAAGATGAACAGAATTGAAGATGTAACAAATTATATCAAAGAGTACGATGACGAAGTTGGAAAAGCACTGGAGCTGGAACTTGGAAGACAGAGAAGAAATCTCGAACTGATTGCTTCAGAGAATATCGTAAGCCCTGCGGTTATGCTCGCAATGGGAACCGTTCCAACAAACAAATATGCAGAAGGATATCCGGGAAAACGTTACTATGGTGGATGCGAAGACGTAGATATTCTGGAGAACATTGCAATCGAACGTGCGAAGAAGTTATTTGGCGCAGAGCACGCAAATGTACAGCCACATTGCGGAGCAAATGCTAATACAGCAGTTTATCAGGCACTCATCAAACCGGGCGATACAGTTATGGGACTGAACCTGGCACATGGCGGACATCTGACACATGGTTCACCGGTAAACTTATCAGGACTCTTATATAATTTTGTACCTTACAATGTAAATGATGAAGGATTTTTGGATTATGACGAGATTCGTAAGATTGCACATGAATGCAAACCTAAATTAATCGTAGCAGGAGCATCTGCTTATCCAAGAGAGATCAAATTTGATGTTTTCGCTGATATCGCAAAAGAAGTTGGCGCATATCTGATGGTTGATATGGCTCACATTGCAGGACTGGTGGCAGCAGGACTTCACCAGAGCCCGGTTCCGTATGCAGATGTTGTAACAACAACAACACATAAGACACTGCGTGGACCAAGAGGTGGACTGATCCTTTGCAAAGAAGAGCATGCAAAAGCAATTAACAAAGCTATTTTCCCAGGAACACAGGGAGGACCGCTTGAGCACATCATCGCTGCAAAAGCTGTATGTTTCGGAGAGGCTCTGAAACCAGAATTCAAAGAGTACCAGCAGCAGGTTGTTAAGAATGCAAAAGCACTTGCAGATGCTATGGTAGCAGAAGGATTTAACCTTGTAAGTGGTGGAACAGATAACCATCTGATCTTAGTTGATCTTCAGAATATGAACATTACAGGAAAAGAATTACAGAATCGTCTGGATGAAGTATATATTACTGTTAATAAAAATGCAGTACCGAACGATCCTGCAAGTCCGTTTGTAACAAGCGGAGTTCGTATCGGAACACCTGCAGTTACAACTCGTGGACTGAAAGAAGAAGATATGAAGACCATCGCAAAACTGATCAAGATGACGATTACAGACTTTGATACCAAAGCAGATGAAATCCGTGCCGAAGTTACAAAGATCTGCGATAAATATCCACTTTATGAATAACAGGAGGAAAAAATAATGGAATTAAAAACACCCCTTTATGACGTTCATGTAAAAGCAGGTGGAAAGATCGTGCCGTTTGCCGGATACCTTCTTCCGGTTCAGTATGAGACAGGCGTGATCAAAGAGCATATGGCAGTACGTACACAGGCAGGACTTTTTGATGTATCTCATATGGGCGAAATCCTTTGTGAAGGAAAAGATGCTCTTGTCAATCTGCAGCACATCCTTACAAACGATTTTACAAATATGGTAGACGGACAGGCAAGATACAGTCCGATGTGTAACGAGAACGGTGGAACTGTAGATGACCTGATCGTATACAAAAGATCAGATGATCACTATTTTATCGTAGTAAATGCAGCAAACAAGGATAAGGATTATCAGTGGATGCTCGCACATCAGTCAGGAGAGGTTACATTTACAGATGTATCCGACCAGTATGGACAGATCGCTCTTCAGGGACCGAAGGCGATGGAAATCTTAAGAAAACTTACAACAGAAGAAAATATTCCAAAGAAATATTATCATGCAGTATTTGGCGCAGAAGTTGCCGGAATGCCTTGCATCGTATCCAAGACAGGATATACCGGTGAAGATGGTGTAGAGATCTACCTGGCAAGTGATCTGGCAGAAAAGATGTGGGAGACACTTCTTGAAGCAGGAAAAGAAGAGGGACTAATCCCTTGTGGACTTGGTGCTCGTGATACACTTCGTATGGAAGCTGCAATGCCTCTTTACGGACATGAGATGGATGATGAAGTATCACCTCTTGAAACAGGTCTGAACTTCGGTGTTAAGATGAAGAAAGACGAATTCATCGGAAAGAAAGCCATAGAAGACAGAGGAACACCAAAGATCGAAAGAATTGGTCTTAAAGTAACAGGAAGAGGAATCATTCGTGAACATCAGGATCTGTATGCTGGAGATCAGAAGATCGGGCATACAACATCCGGAACGCATTGCCCTTATCTTGGATATCCAATCTCCATGGCACTTGTTGATGCCGGAAGCGTAGCAATTGGCGACAAGGTAGAAGCAGATGTACGTGGAAGAAGAGTGGAAGCAGAAGTTGTGCAGCTTCCGTTCTATAAGAGAGCAAAATAAAAGAAAATAATAACGAAAATAGATTAACAGTCCGGTCGCAGAAAAAAGCGATAGAGAGTGTTTGGAAAAGGCGACCGGCAGTTGAAAAGAAAAGGAGATTAAAATCATGGAAGTAAGAGCAGAATTAAAATATACAAAATCACACGAATGGGTAAAAGAAGAAGGTGGAGTCTGGACAATTGGACTTACGGATTATGCACAGTCAGCACTCGGTGATCTCGTATTCGTAAATCTTCCGGAAGCTGGAGACAGTGTAGAAGCCGGAGAAGTATTTGGAGATGTTGAATCTGTAAAAGCGGTATCAGATGTATACTCACCGGTAACAGGAGAAGTTGAAGAAATCAACGAAGAACTTCTTGACGCACCAGAAAAGATCAATGGCGCTCCGTATGATGCATGGTTCATCAAAGTAAAAGATGTATCGGGAACAGAGGAACTTCTTTCAGCAGAAGAATATGAGGCATTTGTAGCAAGCGAAGAATAATCAGGGAAAGGCGGTGGACCATTTATGGGAAGCTATGTACCGAATACAAAAGAACAGCGTCAGGAAATGCTGAAAGAAATCGGGTTTCAGACAATTGATGATTTGTTCGCACACATTCCGGCAGAAGTAAAGATCCAGGGCGGTCTTAATATTCCGGAAGGAAAAACAGAATTAGAAGTACGTCGTGATATGGAAAATATTGCTGCAAAGAATCAGGTCTTTAAGACGATTTTCCGCGGCGCAGGCGCTTACCGGCATTTTATTCCGGCAACAGTAAAGAGCGTGATTTCAAAAGAAAATTTATTAACTGCATATACTCCTTATCAGGCAGAGATCAGCCAGGGAATCCTGCAGTCGATCTTTGAATATCAGACCACGATCTGGAATGGATATTTCCAATGCCTGCGTATATGATGGTGCAGAAGCATCCGCAGAAGGTGTGGCAATGTGCCGTGACAGAAAACGCAGCAAAGCACTTGTTTCAGCTACCGTGAATCCATATGTTCTTGAAACAATCAAAACATACTGCTTCGGTAATGAAATGAAAATAGAAGTAATTCCGGAAAAAGACGGACTTACAGATATGGAATATCTGAAAGAACATGTAGATGCACAGACAGCATGTGTACTGATCCAACATCCGAACTATTACGGTAATCTGGAAGAAGCAGCCGAGATTGGTGAGATCACACATGGAGCTGGTGCGAAATATGTGATGAATGTCAATCCGATTTCTCTCGGTGTAGTAAAGACACCGGCAGAATATGGAGCTGATGTGGCAGTTGGCGAAGGACAGCCACTTGGACTTTCTATTGCATTCGGCGGACCATATCTTGGATTTATGGCTGCAACACAGAAGATGATGAGAAATCTTCCGGGACGTATTGTTGGACAGACAGAAGACCACAATGGAAAGAAAGGTTATGTACTTACTCTTCAGGCAAGAGAACAGCATATCCGTCGTGAAAAAGCATCCAGCAATATCTGCTCAAACCAGGCACTCTGCGCACTTGCAGTAGGCGTTTATCTGGCAACAATGGGCAATGAAGGGATTAAGAAAGCAGCAACACTTTCAACTTCAAAAGCACATTATCTTTCAGCAGAACTTGCAAAAGTTGGATATCAGACCGAGAACAAAGGAGAATTTTTCCATGAATTCGTAACTGTATCCGATGTTCCGGCCACAAAAGCACTTGCAGCACTTGAGGAAAAAGGAATCCTTGGAGGATTTCCGCTTGACGAACACAGAATTCTGTGGTGCTGTACAGAAGTGAATACCAAAGAAGAGATGGACGCAGTTGTTCAGATTCTGAAGGAGGTGCAGTAATGTTAATATTTGAAAAAAGCAGACCTGGAAGAGGTTGCGATTTACTGCCAGAATGCGATGTAGAAGTAACACTTCCACAGGAAAAAGATAAAAGAGAGAAAAAACTTCATCTGCCAGAGCTTTCTGAAATTGAACTGAGCAGACATTATACAGAACTTGCAAAGAAATCATATGGTGTGAATGATGGTTTTTATCCACTCGGATCTTGTACAATGAAATACAATCCGAAGATCAATGAAGATATGGTAGCACTTCCGGGATTCACAGAGATCCATCCACTGCAGCCGACACATACGGTACAGGGATGCCTGGAAGTCATCAAAGAATCTGAAAATCTTCTCTGCGAGATCACAGGTATGGATCGTATGACATTCCAGCCGGCAGCCGGTGCTCACGGAGAATTTACAGGACTTCTTCTGATCAAAGCATATCATAAGAGCCGTGGAGACGAAAAGAGAAAGAAAATTATCGTTCCGGATTCTGCACATGGAACCAATCCGGCAAGTGCGGCAATGGCAGGATTCCAGGTAGTCAGCATTGAATCTGCACCGGATGGTGGTGTTGATCTTGAAAAATTACAGGAAGTATGCGGAGAGGATACAGCAGGACTTATGCTTACCAATCCAAATACGGTAGGACTTTTTGATAAGAATATTCTGAAGATCACGGAGATCGTTCATAACTGTGGCGGACTTTGCTACTATGACGGAGCAAACTTAAATGCAGTTATGGGAACTGTTCGCCCTGGAGATATGGGATTTGATGTGATCCATCTGAATCTTCACAAAACATTCTCAACTCCGCACGGTGGCGGTGGCCCTGGAAGCGGACCTGTTGGATGCAAGAGCATGCTGGTTCCGTTCCTTCCGTCTTATGTAGTAGATGGGGAAGAAGAACTGAAATTTGTAAAAGAACCACAGAGCATCGGTGAGATGAAGAGCTTCTATGGAAACTTTACAGTCATCGTAAAAGCACTTACTTATGTGAAGACACTGGGACGCGAAGGTATTCCGGAAGCGAGCCAGAATGCAGTTCTGAATGCAAATTACATGATGAACAAACTGAAAGACCTGTATACAATGGCGTATGACGAGGTATGTATGCATGAATTCGTAATGAGTCTTGCAGATTTGAAAAAGAAAACAGGAATTTCTGCAATGGATATTGCAAAAGGACTTCTTGATAACGGTATCCATCCACCGACAATGTACTTCCCGCTGATCGTTGAGGAAGCACTGATGGTAGAGCCGACAGAGACAGAGTCCAAAGAAACTCTGGATGAAGCAGTAGAAGTATTACGCAAACTGTATGAAATCGCAGAAACAGATGCCGAACAGCTTCATCAGGCTCCTGTTACAACACCGGTTACAAGAATGGATGAGGTTGGAGCAGCAAGACATCCATATCTGCGATACGAATGGCAGGACTAATAAGTTATAGCTTAAAGCGAGGGAAAAACTATGATTGAAAAGATTACTTATATTGAAAGCAATCAGTTCAGTCCATATAGAAATCTTGCAGTGGAGGAGTATTTGCTCCTCCACTGCGAGGATAAAGAATGTATTCTTTATCTGTGGCAGAATCAGAATACAGTTGTTATCGGACGGAATCAAAATGCTTGGAAAGAATGTAGAACAACAAAGCTTGAAGAAGAAGGTGGTCATCTTGCCAGACGCCTGTCAGGTGGCGGAGCTGTGTACCATGATCTGGGAAATATGAACTTCACATTTCTGATCAATAAAGAAGAATATGATCTGGACCGGCAGCTTCAGGTAATCATAGGAGCGATGGAGATCCTTGGATTGAAGGCTGAAAAATCCGGGCGTAACGATATCCTGATCGATGGAAAGAAATTCTCGGGAAATGCGTTTTATGAGCAGGAAAAGCATTGCTATCATCATGGCACGATCATGGTAGGAGTAAATATGGAAACCTTATCCAGATATCTGACTGTATCAAAGGATAAACTGAAATCAAAGGGGGTTGATTCAGTAAAATCCAGAGTGACAAATTTAAGAGATTATCTTCCGGAGCTTACAATGGAAGAACTGAAGGTGGCACTTAAACAGTCATTTGAAAAGGTATACGGATTAAAGGTACGTGATAAAAAAATAGAAGACCTTGATACCGGAGTAATTGCAGAAAGAGAGAAATTTTTCTCTTCATGGAACTGGCTTTATGGAAGAAAAATTGATTTTCAGTATGAGCTTTCCCACCGTTTTGGATGGGGAGGGATTACACTTCAGTTTGCAGTAGAATCAGGAAAGATCAAGGATGCAATTGCATGGTCGGATGCACTGAATCCGGATTTCATACATACACTTCCGAAGTATCTGAAAGGATTGAAGTACAGAAAGGAAAGTATCTGTACGGAATTGGGGCTTTTCTGGTCAGATGATCCACAGGAAGAAGGGATGATGAAAGACATTATCGAATGGATTCGGAGCGAGGAACTGTAGGAGGATGAAATAAAATGAGTGAGAAGTTTGATGTAGTAGTAATTGGAGCCGGTCCGGGAGGATATGTGGCAGCAATCAAATCTGCGAAGCTTGGAATGAAGACCGCAGTGATCGAAGAGAGAGAAGTCGGCGGAACGTGCCTGAACAGGGGATGTATTCCGGCAAAAGCAATGATTCATGCATCGACATTATATCGTGAAATCAAAGAAGCGGATCGTTTCGGAATTTCAGCATCAGATGTTACTTATGATTTTGAAAAAATACTGGAATATAAGGAGCAGACAACCGGACAGCTTGTTCAGGGAGTAGAACAGCTTCTGCAGGCAAACGGCGTAACAAGATATTATGGGAAAGGCACACTTTTTGAGGGGAAAAAAGTTAAGATTACAGGAAATGAAGAACAGTTTGTCGAAGCAGAGAATGTCATTCTGGCTTCTGGTTCCAAACCACTGATTCTTCCGATTCCGGGAATGGATCTTCCGAGAGTTCTGACAAGTGATGAACTTTTTAAGCTGAAAGAAGTTCCAAAGAGTCTGGTTATCATCGGTGGTGGTGTGATCAGTGTAGAATTTGCAACCGTATATTCCGCACTTGGATCTAAGGTTACCATTCTTGAAGCAATGCCGCGCCTGGTTCCAAATATGGATAAAGAGATCGCACAAAACCTGAAACTGATCCTGAAGAAACGTGGCGTAGAAAGCCATACATTAGCAGCAGTACAGGGTGTGCATATGGAAGGGGATACTTGTGTATGTACTTTCGTTGAAAAAGAAAAAGAACAGACTGTAGAAGCAGAATATGTTCTGTGTGCAGTCGGAAGATGCCCGAATACCGACGGATTATTTGCAGAAGGTGCTGCTCCGGATATGGAAAGAGGACGCGTTCTTGTAAATGACAAATTCGAAAGCAGTATTCCGGGAGTCTATGCGATCGGTGATCTGATCTTTGGTGCACAGCTTGCCCATGCAGCAAGTGCACAGGGAATCGTTGTTGCAGAACAGCTGGCGGGAAAAGAACCTTCTGTGAATCTGGATGTGGTTCCGGGATGTGTTTATACAGATCCGGAAATCGCATCAGCAGGTATTACCGAAGATGCAGCCAAAGAACAGGGAATCAAAGTGAAGACTGGTAAATTTATCATGAGTGCCAATGGTAAATCGCTTATTACAAAAGAAGAAAGAGGATTTATCAAGATTGTGGCAGATGAAGAGACAGATGTGATTCTCAGAGCACAGATGATGTGTGCAAGAGCCACAGACATGGTTGGTGAATTTGTAACTGCGATCGCAAACAAAATGACGGTTGCACAGCTTTTGAAGGGAATGCGTGCACATCCGACGTATAATGAAGGAATCGGAGAAGCCCTGGAAGAAGCAGAGGGTGGAGCGATCCACGTTGTACCAAAGAAAAAGAAATAGAACTGTACAGCAGTAAGGGAATATGATAAAATATTCAGATATCAGCATATGCTGAAAAGTACAAAAAGGAAAATTAAATCATGTTATACGAAGAAGCAAGGGTATATTTGGATCATGTATCGAAATACGGAAGTGTACTTGGCTTAGATAGTATAAAGAGCTTATTGGGTGAGCTTGGAAATCCGCAGAAAGATTTGAAATTTATACATATAGCCGGGACTAATGGAAAAGGATCGATTCTCGCCGGACTCTCCGGTATCCTGCAGCAGGCTGGATACCGGACCGGAAGATACTGTTCTCCGACCGTGATGGGATATATGGAACGATTTCAGGTTGATGGCCAATGGATGGCGGAGGACGAGCTCGCCCCTTTTGTATCTCAGGTGAAAGAGGCAGCAGAAAAAGTAGAAGAAAAAACGGATCTCACCGTAACTGTTTTCGAGATAGAAACAGCGATCGCATTTCTCTATTTCAGAGAAAAACAGTGTGATTATGTCGTTCTGGAAGCCGGGATGGGTGGGCTTCTTGATGCGACAAATGTAATAGATACAACTGTTTTGAGTATTTTTGCATCGATCAGTATGGATCATATCGGAGTGCTGGGAAACACATTAGAAGAGATAGCAGAAAATAAAGCCGGAATTATAAAACCATCATGTCTGGCAGTTGTCACGTCGCCACAGCAGATGTCTGTGACCGATATCCTCCAGAAAAAGGCCGGAGAGTGTGGATGCCGGTTTGTGGTTTCGCATCCGGAAAAGGCTGTGATTTCTGAAGAAACGATGGATGGACAGATTTTTTCTTATGGAGAATATAAAGATATCCGTCTTCGCCTGGCTGGCAGATATCAGATTGACAATGCGGCGACAGTATTGGAAGCTGTGGATGCGTTAAGAAGGAGCGGTGTTCCGATTCCGGAAGACGCTGTAAGAAAGGGATTTGTGAAAGTGACATGGCCTGGACGGTTTCAGGTACTTGAAAAAGAACCGACCGTGATCGCCGACGGAGCGCATAACAGGGATGCCGCAAGAAGACTTGCGGAAAATGTGAGAACCTATCTGACGGACAGAAAGATTGTCGGTGTGATGGGGGTTTTTAAAGATAAAGAATATGAACAAATCGCAGAGATCATGGCTCCGTATCTTTCAAAGGTGTATACGATCGATCTTCCAAATGGGGAGAGGAATCTGGGAAAAGAGAGATTATGTGAAGTATTAAAGGCCAAGAACGTACAGTCAGAACCGGCAGAGAACATTGCAGATGCGCTTGAAAAAGCAAAAGCAGAATGTGGGAAAGAAGATGTTGTTCTGGTGTTTGGTTCCTTATCTTATCTGGGAGAAGTGATAAGACTTGAACGGGAAACAAACGTGTTTGAAAGAAAAAAGGAAGAGAGAACATTATGGTAGATCATAAAAAAGTAGAACAGGCAATCCGTCTTTTACTGGAAGGAATCGGTGAAGATCCGGATAGGGAAGGACTGGCTGAGACACCGGACCGGATTGCAAGAATGTATGAAGAAATCTGTGGCGGAATGAATGAGGATGCAGCGGAACACCTTAAAAAGACATTTACAGCAGAAAACAATGAGATGGTTGTGGAAAAAGATATTACGTTTTATTCCATGTGTGAACATCATATGCTGCCATTTTACGGAAAGGTTCATATTGCCTATATTCCGGATGGAAAGGTAGTGGGACTTAGCAAGCTTGCACGGACTGTGGAAGTGTTTGCCAGAAGACTTCAGCTGCAGGAGCAGATGACAGCACAGATCGCGGATGCCCTGATGGAGAATCTTCATCCAAAGGGAGTAATGGTACTTGCTGAGGCAGAGCATATGTGTATGACCATGCGTGGAATCAAGAAGCCGGGAAGCAAGACGGTCAGTGTTGTTACAAGAGGTGCATTTGAAGAAAATGAAAAGCTGCAGAACATATTTTTCCGTATGATAGGTTAGTGCGATGGAAATAAAACGAAAACTGGAAGAGCAGAGGAGGATGCAGAGAATCTGGAAAATATATGAGCATCCTCTTTTTATAGAAGGACTGGTAAAGAATAAAGATGCAGAAAAGAAAAGAATATTCTGCCATCATGATATGAACCATTTTCTGGACGTGTCACGTCTGATGTATATTTTTTCGATGGAGCGTGGATATGCCTTTGGAAAAGAAGAGATTTATGCGACGGCATTACTTCATGACATCGGGAAATGGCAGCAATATAAGGCGGGAGTTCCCCATGAGATAGCGAGTGCTGAAATTGCAAAAAGGATTCTGGAAGAGACTGGATTTACAAAGGAGGAGTCGGACAGGATTCTTTTTGCAATTTTAAGTCACCGGGGCAATGCAGAAGAGACAGAAAATGCAGGGCAGGATAAGTGGCAGCTTGCAGAAATCCTTTATGATGCAGATAAGATTTCCCGTGCGTGTTATACGTGTCCGGCTGAGAAGGACTGTAACTGGAGCGGAGAAAAGAAGAATCAGAAAATCATCTGGTAGAAAACGAGGAAACAAAATGAAAATTGGGAATAAAGAATTTGACACAGCAAAACATACTTATATTATGGGAATACTGAATGTGACACCGGATTCTTTTTCGGACGGGGGAAAGTGGAACGGTTATGAAGCGGCAATGCGTCATGCAGAAGAGCTTTTAGAAGGCGGAACCGATATCCTGGATATCGGAGGAGAGTCCACAAGACCAGGACACCAGCAGATTACGTCAGAAGAAGAAATTACAAGAACTGCGCCGGTTATCGAGGCTGTCAAAAAGAATTTTGATGTGCCGGTTTCGATTGATACTTATAAGAGTGATGTGGCAGAGGCAGCACTTCAGGCAGGGGCAGATCTGGTAAATGATATCTGGGGATTCCAGTACGATGAAAAGATGGCAGGTCTTGTGAAAAAATATGATGCGGCATGCTGTCTGATGCATAATAAAAATGAGGCGGTGTACAAGAATTTCCTGAAGGATATGTATGCAGAATTGCAGAAGTGTGTAGATACAGCGAAAGCGGCTGGGATTGAAGATGACCGGATCATGCTGGATCCGGGGGTTGGATTTGGAAAGACCTACGAGATGAACCTGGATGTGATGAAGCATCTGGATCTTTTTAACGGACTTGGATATCCGATGCTTCTTGGAACTTCCAGAAAATCCATGATCGGTCTGACACTGGATCTGCCGGTAACAGAAAGAGAAGAAGGAACTCTTGTCACAACCGTGATGGCAGTACAGAGTCATTATGGATTTGTGCGCGTTCATGATGCTGAGAAAAACCGCAGAGCGATCAAGATGACAGAAGTGATTCTGGCAAGAGAGTAAGCAGGAGAAAAAGATGGATCAGATAAAAATTGAAAACCTGGAAATATTTGCAAATCATGGGGTGTATCCGGAAGAAAACAGACTGGGACAGAAGTTTCTGGTTTCCTGCATTTTGTATGTGGATACACGCAAGGCGGGAAAAACGGATGATTTGGAAGCGTCTGTGAATTACGGAACCATTTCCCATCTGATAAAAGAAAAGATGGAAGAGAAGAATTACAGGCTGATCGAAGCAGTAGCAGAGCAGCTTGCAGAAGAGATCTTATTATTTGATGAGAAGATCCGGAAAGTCATGGTGGAAGTAAAGAAACCATGGGCACCGGTAGGACTGCCGCTTGAGACGGTTTCTGTGAAGATTGAACGTTGCTGGAATGAAGCGTTTATCGCACTCGGATCGAATATGGGTGATAAGAAAAAATACATTGAGAATGCGGTAGAAGAGCTGAAAAATGAAAAACTTTGCAGAGTCCTGAAGGTATCGAAACTGATCGGAACCGAGCCATATGGCGTGACGGATCAGGATGAATTCCTGAACGGGGCACTGAAAAGGGAAACACTGCTTACCCCGCATGAGCTTCTGGAGCTGTTACACCGAATTGAGCAGGAAGCCGGAAGAAAGCGGATCCGCAGATGGGGACCGAGAACACTGGATCTGGACATCATTTTCTATGGGGATCAGATCATTGAAGAGGATGATTTATGTATACCACATATCGATATGCAGAACAGGGAATTTGTGCTTGGACCAATGTGTGAGATCGCACCGCATAAACGGCATCCGGGTTTGAAGAAAACGATGACGGAAATGCTTGTAAAGTTAAAGGGTAATAATTGACTTCTTATCGGGAGAGGGTTATACTGAAAGCATTGTGGGGAATCCCAACTGAATTGAAGAGAGGTATAGAAATGGAAGAAAAAAAGAATCTCTGGAGCTCTTATGATGAAGCTGCCAAAAAAGAACTTCATGAAATCAATGAAAAGTACAAAGCCTGCCTGGATGCCGGAAAGACAGAGCGGGAGTGCGTAGAACTTAGCGTAAATATGGCAAGAGATGCAGGTTACCGGGATCTTGAAGAAATATTAAGATCAGGAGAAACGCTGAAAGCGGGAGATAAAGTATACGCAGTCAATATGAATAAGATGCTTGCTTTATTTAGAATCGGTGAGAGACCGATTTCTGAGGGAATGAATATTCTTGGAGCACATATTGATTCGCCGCGTATTGACGTGAAACAAAATCCTCTCTATGAAAATGAAGAACTTGCTTATCTTGATACTCATTATTATGGCGGTATAAAAAAATATCAATGGGTGGCACAGCCGCTCGCACTGCACGGCGTCATCGTCAAAAAGAACGGAGAAACTGTGAAGGTATCCATCGGAGAAGATGAAAATGATCCTGTATTTGTCATCACAGATCTGCTTGTTCATCTCGCCCAGGAACAGTTGGAAAAGAAAGCGTCGCAGGTGATCGAAGGCGAGAAATTAGATCTTTTGATCGGAAACCGTCCGATAGAGAAAGCGGACGATCTCAAGAAAGAAGAAAAAGACGCTGTAAAACAAAATGTGCTCAATATTTTAAAAGAGATGTACGGTATCGATGAAGAAGATTTTTATTCGGCGGAGCTGGAGATCGTTCCGGCAGGAAAAGCCCGTGACTGCGGACTTGACAGAAGTATGAATCTTTCTTACGGACAGGACGACCGTGTGTGCGCGTTTACGTCTTTATTTGCGATGCTGGATGTGACGGAAGCGAAAAAAACAGGATGCTGTCTGCTTGTAGATAAAGAAGAGATCGGAAGTGTGGGAGCTACGGGAATGCATTCCCGGTTTTTTGAAAATACAGTTGCCGAGCTGATTGCCGTGACAGAAGGTGAATCCGAATTAAAAGTCCGCCGGGCTTTGAGTAATTCAAAAATGCTTTCGTCAGATGTAAGCGCTGCGTTTGATCCGATGTTTGCAGAAGCTTTTGAAAAACGCAGTTCCGCATTTTTTGCAAATGGAATTACGTTTAATAAATTTACAGGCAGCAGAGGAAAATCAGGTTCTAACGATGCAAACGGCGAATATATTGCGGCTCTTCGCAGAACGATGGACGAGGCGCAGGTGGCATACCAGTTTGCGGAGCTTGGAAGAGTCGACCTTGGCGGAGGCGGAACGATCGCTTATATTATGGCCAATTATGGAATGGAAGTGATCGACAGCGGAGTGGCTGTACTGAACATGCATGCTCCTTATGAAGTATCAAGCAAAGCCGATGTGTATGAGGCTGTGAAAGGATATAGAGCATTCCTGCGTATGGAATAATCGAACAAATACACGGGAATATATTTTTAGAATATATAAGAAATTATATTAACATCAGTAAAAAACATTCTGATGATGTGAAAAGTTACAAAAAATATATAAAATAAGAAATAAAACAGGTGAAAGTGTAGAATGGATTGTTGACAAAAATACTCTACATTGATATAATTCTAACAAAGCAGGTGATGATGTGCTCTTTACGAAAGAGAGTGATTATGCCATTCGTGTTATAAGAGCTTTACAAGATGGCGGTAAGAAAACGATAAAAGAACTTTGTGA
>OLQA01002338.1_pt1 | contig 14992 bp, 26 predicted proteins | sample 1673151 | NCBI WGS metagenome assembly OLQA01 (sample SAMEA3136760, study PRJEB25190) | human gut metagenome | biome: human gut; feature: human-associated habitat; material: faeces | place: Austria | collected 2013 | reverse complement strand
AAGGGCATGAGTATCAACGGGTACATTAACAAGTTAATAGATGAAGATATGAAAAAGTGAAAAGTTGTCAAATTATAGAGGCACCCTCCGGGGTGCTTTTATAATGCAATAAAACAGGGGGGTGAGTCTGAGTGACTAAGAAGCAAAAATTATTTGTAGATGAATACCTGATTGATTTAAATGCCACTCAGGCTGCAATCCGAGCAGGTTATTCACCCGATACAGCAGGTAGTATTGGTGGAGAGAACCTGAAAAAACCTGAAATTTCTGCAGCAATTGCAAAAGCAATGGCGGAGAGGTCGAGAAGGACTGGTATTAATCAAGACAGGATATTACAGGAGATTGCCAAGCTGGCACTTGTGAATATTGATGACGTTGTAGATCTGGAAACTGGGAAGATAAAGGAATCAGCAACAAAAGAGGATCTTGCATGTATCCAGTCGATTAAAATTAAGCCAACGGAATTTGGCACAGAACGTGAGATAAAGTTCTATGACAAGAAAGGCAGCTTGGAAATGGCAGGAAAGCATCTTGGTATGTTCAAGGATAAGCTGGAGCTTGAAGCAGATATGGATCTGAACATCACAATTGATTACGGGGAGGATGATACTGGGTGAAAATAAAGGTACAGGCTAATGCTTGTTTTAAAGAGATTGACCGTAGCAAGAAGCGTTATATTGTCATGAAGGGTTCTGCCGGATCTGGAAAGAGCATGGACACGGCACAGCATTATATCATGCGTCTGATGAATGACCCGGGACGAAATCTTTTGTGTGTCCGAAAAGCAGATGTAACGAATAGAGATAGCACTTTTGCGGAGTTGCAGAGTGCTATTTTTCGTATGTTCGGGGAGCAGTATAAAAAATATTGGTATATTAACAGCTCCAATATGCTCCTGGAATGTAAGAACAACCATAACCAGATCATCTTCCGCGGGGTGAATGACGATAAGCAGCGAGAGAAGCTTAAATCTATTACTTTTAAACGTGGGAAACTTACCGATGTTTGGATAGAAGAGGCTACGGAGATTACGCAGTCAGATTTTGAAATCATTGACGATCGTTTGAGAGGTGAACTTCCACCGGGACAGTTCTACCAAATCAGAATGACATTCAATCCAGTTTCGGCGTATCATTGGATCAAAAAAGTATTCTTTGACCGTCCTGATCCGGATGTTCTGACGCATCAGTCTACTTACGAAAACAACCGATTCATTGATGAAGCATATCACAAACGTATGCTCAGACGTAAAGACGTAGATCCAGAAGGATATAGGGTGTATGGTCTGGGTGAATGGGGCGAGGTCGCGGGTCTTATCCTTAAAAATTATGTGGTGGAGGAATTTGACCGGAATCCGGAGAATTATGATTATATTGTGAACTCACAGGATTTTGGATTCAACCATGCGAACTGTATTGGCGAGGTTGGATTCAGAGATGGAGATTTATATTTGTTCCAGGAACTGTATGTGTATGAGATGGATACAGAAGAGATTATTAAGCTGGCTGCGGGCAGATTTAACAAGAAGTTCCGGATGTGGTGTGACTCTGCTGAACCGGATCGTATCAAGATGTGGCAGAAAGCAGGATACAGAGCCAAAGGAGTCAATAAAGAGACAAACAGTGTTCATGCTCAGATAGACTATTTGAAGCAGCACATGATTCACATACATCCGTCCTGTGTGAATACCATAAAGGAAATACAACAATGGAAGTGGAAGAAAGATGAACGCACAAACACTTATCTTGAAGAACCAGTTCCATTTTTTGATGATGCAATGGCTATGCTGCGTTATTCCATTGAGGAAGAGCGAAAAGCGAAGCCGAAGCTGAATAGAGGAGTGAAGGGAGGTATATAGGTGCAGGATATATACAGACTGCCGGCAGAAGAAGAGCTGACAGACTATAAACTGACTACATTCATTGCAAGACATGCTGCAGAGTGTACGTTCCGGTATCAGCGTCTGAAAGATGCTTATGAAACAAATTATCAGATATTCAGAGAACCGAAGAAGCCGAAATGGAAACCGGATAATCGGATTGCTGTGAATTTTGCTAAATACATTGTGGACACCATGAACGGATTCTTCATTGGACATCCAATCAAACTGCAGGTGGATGATGAGAATGAAGCAGTGAAGAAATATGTGGAGCTTCTAGACCAGTACAATGACCAGGACGACAACAACGCGGAGCTGTCAAAGATTTGCAGTATCTATGGTAAGGGATATGAGATGTACTATGTAGATGAGATTGGAAACATAGGAATTACATACCTGTCTCCAATGGACGCTTTTATGATTTATGATGATTCCGTATTGCGGAGAGAACGTTTTTTCGTAAGGCTTTATGTGGACACTAACCAGGTGTTGCATGGTAGTATTTCGGACGAAGCAAGGGTTCGTTGGTTCGTGATAAAGGGAAAGCTGATTTGGGAGGAAGAAGATAAGATTCATGGATTTGATGGAGTTCCAGCTACAGAGTATGTGGAAAATGAGGAGCGCACGGGAATCTTTGAACCAGTACTTACTATGATTGATGCTTACAATAAGGCCATTAGCGAGAAAGCAAATGATGTGGATTATTTTGCAGACGCTTATCTGAAAGTGCTTGGATCTAAGTTGGACGATGACGATGTAAAACATATCCGAGATGACAGAATCATTAATTTTGAAGGTGATATAGAACGGTTAATTGTTGAATTCTTGCAGAAACCAGATGGTGATACGACACAGGAGCATTTGATTGATCGACTAGAGAAGCTTATTTTCCAAATCAGCATGGTTGCAAATATTTCAGAGGAGAATTTCGGGACAAGTTCTGGTATTGCTATGAAGTATAAGCTACAGGCAATGAGTAATCTGGAAAAGACGAAGGAGCGGAAGTTCACATCAGGCATGAATCGGCGGTATCGGTTAATATTTTCGAATCCGGTATCTGGAATGAAGAAAGATGACTGGGTGAAGATTCATCCGCATTTCACACCGAACTTTCCAGCAAACGTCCAGGAGGAATCAGAAATTGCAAGAAATCTTGAGGGCATCGTCAGTCAGGAGACACAACTTGGAGTGTTATCTATTGTGGATAATGTGCAGGATGAGATCAAAAAGCTGGATTCTGAACAGGAAAAGATAAAGGCGGATCCGGTTATAGCACAGATGTTCAATATGAGTGGTGGTGGCGAGAATGCCGAAGAGTAATGACTATTGGCGTAAGCGTGAAGAAGAGAATCTGAGAAAGAATCAGATATCTGAGACTGAGTATGCAAGGCAGATTCAAGAAACATATGAATACATGCTTGACCAGATTCAGAAAGAAATCAACGGGTTCTATACAAAGTATGCGACTACTGAGGGAATATCACTGGCGGAGGCAAAACGGAGAGTTTCCAAGCTTGATATTGAGGAATATGGCCGTAAGGCTGCCAGGTATGTAAAGGAGAAGAATTTCTCCAAGCAGGCGAATGAAGAAATGAGATTATATAATGCAACCATGAAAATCAATCGCCTGGAACTTCTGAAAGCCAATATAGGGATTGAATTGGTATCTGGATTTGATGAGTTGCAGCGATACTTTGATGAGAAGCTGACAGACCGTACACTGGAGGAGTTCAAAAGACAAGCAGGTATTCTTGGTAAGTCCGTTTTGAAGAATGAAAAATATGCTCATGCAATTGTGAATGCATCATTTAAGAATGCGACATATTCGGATCGTATTTGGATGTATCAGAGTCAGTTAAAAGCAGAAATGGACAAGCTCCTAAAAGAAGGACTTATCCAAGGAAAGAATCCAAAAATGTTAGCAAGGCATTTACAGAAGACGTTTGGCGCAAACAGATACAATGCAGAACGTCTGATGATTACAGAACTTGCAAGAGTACAGACGGAAGCTCAGAAGCAATCATTTGTCCGGAATGGATTTGATGAATATGTCTATGTGGCTTGTGGAAATAGTGATGTATGCGCAGAATGTAAGGCACTGGACGGGAAACACTTTAAGGTAGAAGATATGATGCCGGGAGAGAATGCTCCGCCGACGCACCCTTGCTGTCATTGCAGTGTGGCAGCTTATATGGACGATAAGGCTTATGAGGAATGGTTGAACAGTTACCGGGAACATGGATTGAATTTCGAGGATTGGAAGGCATCAAGAGAAAGTGAAGAAAGTAAGAAGAAATACAAATATGCCAATACAGTTGTGAAGAAATCTCTTTTAAAATCTTCTGCGTACAGAAAGAAGTTCAATCAAGTATCTAGCAATACAAGGGTGAATCGCATTGCCTGGAATCTTTCTAAGGATATGCTGGAACACAGGTCAGGTACGAAATTTGAAGACTTGGCATTTATCAATGCCGTGAGTGAAGAATATGCTGCGAATAAGGATTATGATGTGGAAAGCAAAGCGAAAATGAATAGGGCAATGAAGAAGTTATTAGCTGATTCGGAGGCGGGAACAATTATTGCCATACACAATCATCCGGGGAGCAGCGTACCGAGTATTCCAGATTTAAGAGCTTGCATACAAAGGGGATACAAGAAAGGGATTGCTGTATGTCATGATGGAAAGGTGTATATTTATTCAGTAGATGTAGAAAAGTACAATGAGCCAATCGCATCCTCAGCACTTGACTGGCTAGAAATAGAAGGATATACTGAAGAAGTAAAGAAAACTCTTAATGATGCAGGAGTGAGCTTGGAGGTGCTTTGATGGATAAAGAAAAGGAATACAAGAGAATATGCGAGAAACTTGGATTTATTCCATCAGAATATAAATATGATGGACCGATAGAGGAAGATGATACTTGGGTGAATCCATTCTCAGTTTTGACAGCAGAAGAACATAGGTTTTTACATGAAAACGGATATTTTAATCAGGAATAAGTGTAATGGATGAAGTATATAAAAGAATATGCGATAAACTAGGTTGTGAACCTAAAGATATTGCAATTCCGGAGTTTGATACAGAGGATGATTCATGGGAAAGCCCTTTTAAAGTACTGACTAATGAAGAAATGAATTATATAGTGAATCATGGCTGCCTGCCAGGAATCGAACCAATTCAAAAGTAAAAACGTTGAAAGAGTTTGGAAGGGAGTTCGGAATTGAATGGAAGGAATTAAAGTAACCGGAAAAGACGTAATTATTCATAGAGATTTAACCCCAGAAGAAAGAGAAGAAGAGCTTAAGAGACTAAGGAAAGAAAGCGACAATTTAAAAGAATGGGAAGAGTAGATACCACTGGTCATATTGATTGGTGGTATTTTTGCACATGAAAGGAGGAGGCATATGGCAAAAGATGATATGGAAGTAATCATGTATAAGATTCTGAAATACCTATATGAATGTATGAAAAAGGACATAAATCCTCAGCTGGAAGATTTCTCATGGGATTCCAAGTTGTTTCACATTCCTCAGAATTATTGGTGTAAAATAATCGTTACTTTAGTAAGAAAAGGTTATATTACAGGCTTCAAAATTATTGACAATACCAAAGATGCGCCAACAATACAGACGGATAGACCGTTCGAGATTACATTTGAGGGCGTGCAGTTCTTGGAAGAGAACAGCCGAATGCAGAAAGCGAAAGAATACTGTGCTGAAACTTTCAATGTGATTCTGTCTGCAGTACTTGGAGTTATCATTTCATAGGAAATATGCCATCAGTTGAAAAAGCTGGTGGTATTTTTATACTTATTTTTAAGAAAGGACGAGGTGAAAACATGAAGAAATTATTTATTAGCCAGCCAATGAAAGGAAAAACAGATGAAGAAATTCTGGAAGAGAGACAAAAAGCAATTAAGAGTGCAGAGAAAATGGTAGGAGAGCCTGTAGAAGTAATTGATTCCTTTTTCCAGAACGTACCGGCAGATGCAAAGCCTCTTTGGTTCCTTGGCAAGTCGTTAGAGTTACTGTCTGGAGCAGATGTAGCATATTTTGCTCCAGGATGGGAAGATGCAAGAGGTTGTAGAATCGAACATGATTGTGCAATTGCGTATGAAATCAAGAGCATCGTAGCATAAAAAGGCGGTGATCCTAATATCTCCCACCGGCAGGGAATGACCGGGAAGAAAGGAGAAGATTATTGATTGAAGTAAGTATCCATGAAGGAGAAATAAAGATATCCGGTCATGCGAATTATGCAGCGCCTGGATACGATATCGTGTGTGCCGGTGTAACAAGCCTTGCGCAGACTCTGATTAAGTCTATATTAGATTTGACAGGCGATAAAATTGAATATGAGATATCTCCCGGAAGGGTGGATATAAAGTATGGGAATCTATCAGAGAAGTCGAAAACTCTGGTGGATTCCTTTTTCATTGGCATCTGTATGATTGCCGAGGAGTTTCCGGAGTATGTCCGGATCATGTAACTTAATGTGACCGGGATGTCGTTAAACTACACATTCAAGATGCAACGACCTGGGCTTAAATGAATGGGGCGGGGCGGAAAGGATAGATAAGATGAAACACATGAATAATCACTGGAGAATTCCAATGAGTAACCTGCAGTTATTTACAGAGCCTGGAGGAGACGGCGGTGGAGCCAATGGAGGAAACGGTGCTGGAGCTGGGCCAGGAAATGAACCAGGAAATAACGGTGGAAATGAAACATTGTCATTTGAGGAATTTTTAGCGCTTGAAGGAAATCAGGCAGAGTTTGACCGACGTGTCCAGAAAGCGGTCAATACCGCGGTGACCAATGCACAGACAAAGTGGAAGGCACTGACGGATGATAAGCTGTCCGAGGCTGAAAAGTTGGCACAGATGACAAAGGAAGAGAAAGCGGAGTACAAGGCAAATAAGCTTGAAAAGGAACTGGAGGACCTGAAACGGCAGAATGCCAAATCAGATATGGCAAAGACAGCGCGCAAGATGCTGGCAGACGAGGAAATCAATATCCCAGATGAACTTCTGGTCAATCTGGTAGCAGAGGATGCTGACGGAACCAAGAAAGCAGTTGAAGCATTTGCAAAGATGTACAAGGAGGCGGTGCAGGTTGCAGTCAAGGATGCTTTAAAGGGAAATCCACCAAAAACAGGTACTGGTGGAAAAGGAACTATGACAAAAGAACAAATCTTGGCAGTGAAGAATCCGTCTGAAAGACAGAGACTGATTGCTGAGAACATCACATTATTTCAGTAAGGAAAGGAAGTAGAAAAGATGCATGATATTAGAAAATTAGGATTACAGGCATTTGCAGCGCCGGACGGAATGACTGGAAGCGCACAGGTTCAGGTCATGGCCAGAGAGATTGACTTTGTTACATCATTCGGCAAGAACCTGCAGGCACTGTTAGATATTTTGGAAATTACCAGAATGATCAGAAAAGAAAATGGATCAGAGTTAAAGACCAAGACAGTAAAAGGAACACTGAAGTCCGGAGAGGTTGGAGAAGGCGAAGAGATTCCAATGTCTCAGTACACAGTAGAGGAACAGACATTTGATAAGATTAAGATTGAGAAGTACAGAAAAGGTGTTTCTCTGGAAGCAATTGCCGACAAGGGATATGAAGCAGCTGTACAAGATACAGATGAGGAGTTCAAGTCAGATCTTCGAAATGTGGTCAGTGACAAATTCTATAAGCAGTTAATGGCTGGATCGCTGGTAGGACACGAGTTTACATGGCAGATGGCTGTTGCAATGGCAATTGGTAAGGTCAAGGATAAGTTCAAGAAGATGAAGAGAACCGTGACAGGAGTTGCTGTGTGGGTGAACACTCTGGATGTATATAAATATGTGGGCGCAGCGGATATTACATTGCAGACCGCATTTGGATTTGAATACATGAAGAACTTCCTTGGAGCAGACGTTGTATTCATCAGCTCTGAGATTCCGGAGAAAGTGGTTATTGCAACTCCGCTCAACAATATGGTCGCATATTATGTTGATCCGGGAGATTCTGAGTTCGCAAAAGCAGGACTTGTATTTACAACGGATCCTGAGACAGGATTTATCGGATTTCATTCAGAAGGAAGTTATGGCCGCATGATTTCCGACAACTTCGCAATTATGGGACTGCGTCTCTTCTGTGAGTATTTGGATGCTATTGCATATATTTCTGTAGGAGAATCTGATACACAGACTCTTGGTACACTGAATGTAACATCGGAAGCTGGCTCAGAAACAGGAAAGACAAAATTGACTGTAAAAGAGCAGTTGATGTCAATGAAAAACTGCTGGAAGTACAAAGATGCTGTAGCCGCAACTCCAGTAACTTTCGGTATGGACGTTAAGAATTGGTCTAAGTGGGATGGTGAGTCAGAGATTTCCTCAACAGCAGCTCACCACGTTACCTTGGTTGAATGTGATCAGAATTACAAAGCTGTTCGTTCTGGTGATGTAGCTGTAACTGTTAATGCGGGAGCCTAGGAGGTAAAAATGTATAAAGTAATTGTGTATTTTACAGATTTACATGATAACGATCATGAATACCACGAGGGAGATATTTTCCCTCGTGAAGGTATAAAAGTGGCAGATGAACGATTGGCAGAACTTTCCGGAAGTGATAATAAACGCGGAATTCCATTGATTGAAAAGGTGGAAGAAGAGCATGAAAGGAAACCGGGGAAACAGCCTGGAAAGAAAAAGGAAGAAGCAGCATCTGAGGAGTAGGTGATCTGATGTTAGATGATATAAAAGAACTTCTTGGAATATCGAAAGAGGATACACCCCAGGATAATAAGTTGATGCTCTTGCTCAATGCGACAAAAAACCGATTAAAGGTGCGGCTGGGTGGAGCAGAGCCACCCGAAGCACTGAGCTATATCATTGTTGATGTTGTGATTAAGCGGTTCAACCGGATTGGTTCTGAGGGACTTGCTTCACATACTGTGGAAGGTGAGAGCCAGGTGTTTGCGGAAGATGATTTCGCAGAGTATGAGGATGATATCCAAGCATACTTGGACAGTTTGGAGAACGCTACGAAAGGCAAGGTGAGATTCCTGTGAGATATGATACACCAATTTTTTTTCAGATGGTTGTTCCGGGAGAGTACGATAAAAAGACGGGAAATTATGTCGATAATCAGATTAAAGAAGTAATATTGTATGCTTCGGTTATGGATACTGGGGTAGAGACAATGAAACTGGTGTATGGAAGTATCCAACAGGGAAGTCTAACAATTCAGTTACAGAACCAGTATGAAAAGCCATTTGACCAGATTCGTGTTGGAAAGAAGATTTATCAGGTGGACAGCCGGAGAGACTTGAGGACAAAGCAGACTTTTGTAGTGTCGGAGGTACAGTGATGGGAATTAAGATTACTGGCATGGAAGAATTGCAGAAGAAACTGAAACGCTGCGAGAAACTGGAAGCTGTAAAAACTGTTGTTAAAAAGAATGGCAGTGAATTACAGGCGAAGGCGCAGGAAAAAGCACCGGTTGATACTGGACATTTGAAAAGAAGTATTGGACTGGATATTACGGATGAAGGTCTGACTGCGGAAATTGAGCCTACAGCAGATTACGCAGCATATGTGGAGTATGGAACCAGATTCATGAACGCTCAGCCATATATGAAGCCGGCGTACAATGCGCAGAAAGGGAAGTTCAAGTCTGATTTACGAAAACTTGTGAGGTGATGCTATGGATCCACAGCAGGAGTTATTCAGTGAGTTTTTAGTATCACTGAGAGAAAAGTATAAGGATACGGGTATTGGTGTGTATGATACGTTGTTACCGCCAGATGATACACCGTATCCTTTCGTATATCTTGCAGATAGTCAGCAGAATGACCAGAATACGAAGTCTGAGGTCATTGGGAGAGTCAGTCAGACATTTCATGTGTGGCATGACGATTCAAGACAGAGAGGGACGGTATCAGGCATTCTAGCAGAGATTAAAGCAATGTGCAGGATATTAGAGCATACGGAGAATTATGCTTGGCAGATCAGGAATGTGAGCCAGCAGATTCTCCCAGACACAACGACAAAACAACCACTTCTTCACGGTGTTTTAGAAGTGGAATTTCAATTTAGTTAGGAGGATGGCAATGAAGTTTAGCAAATTACAATTATTTGCAGAGGCGGTAGCTGGTAAGAAAGTTATTTACCTGTACCGTATTATGAGCAAGTCAGCATCAAATGATGCAGTAGGACTTGCATTTACAACTGAGAATGAACGTACTAAGTCAAAAGATGCTGATACGACAGCAACAAAAGACGGAACAGTGCGTACTCCGGGAACTTCGGAGGTCGAAATCACAGCTTCCAGTCTCCTGAAAAAGGGAGATAAATTCATTGACGAATTGGAAGATGCTTTGGACGATGATGAGATTTTGGAAATCTGGGAAGTGAACCTGGAGGAAGAAGGTACTGACACGAACAAAGGAAAGTACAAATCAAAATACTTCCAGGGATATCTTACGGAGCTTGACCAGACATCAAGTGCAGAGGATAATGTAGAGATTTCTCTCACATTTGGAATCAATGGAAATGGTGTGAGCGGTTATGCGACCGTGTCAGCGGAGCAGAAAGAAATTGCCACATATGTATTTGCGGATACACAGAAAACAGGAGCGTAGGGAGCCTAGATAACAGGCTCTCTTTTTCGTGTGCGACATCGCACCAGAAGGGAGAAATTATGCAGTTAATTATTAATGATACAGAATATAATTTTAGATTTGGAATCGGTTTTGTAAGACATTTGGACGGAGAGAGTTCTATTCGACAGAATGGAATTACCTTTGGAGTAGGGTTAGAGTCTATGGTCACAAAATTAACAATGAAAGACACCGTAGCACTGTCAGATACGCTTGCAGCAGCAAACATGACAGAGAGTCCAAGAGTGAAACCGGCAGACATTGACCGGTATATTGATGATGAAACTACGGATATCGAAGGATTATTTGACAAGGTGATTGATGAGTTAAAAAAGTCAAATGCTACCCGGTTAAAGACAGAAGAAATTCTGAAAACAATCGAGGAAGAAGCAAGAGCAGAGAAAGCCAAAACCGAGGAGTCGGACAAAGAATAACCTACGAAATGATCGTGATCAATTGCATGAGATATCTGGATATTACAGATTTCAATGTGATTGATCGCATGACGATTCCGGAATTTGAATTGAGAATGAGAGCATATCAGCTTAAGCAATTAGATAAAGAGCGTGATATGTATGCGCAGGCTTGGATACATCGACAATCCAAGGCAACAAAAAAGTCAGGAAAACCATTTTATAAGAATTTCAGACAATTTTTCAATATTGAACAATTCAGGAAAGATGAAAGAGAAATTTTGTGCCAGGGCGACTTGGAACAGCAGGATCCTGAAAAACACAGGCTCTTAGATGCAATGAGGAGGGCGGGAAAGATATATGGAAAGTTATAGTGTGAAAGCTGTTTTGTCTGCGTTGGATAAAAATTTTACGTCCACAATGGCGAAAGCAAATCTGTTATTGGACGGAATGAACCAGAAAAATAAGACTTTATCTGCTACATCTGGAAAAGTGACGTCAGGATTCAAGTCAGTAGCTGCAGCATTGGGAGTGATAAAAGTTGCCAGCGCTGCGTTTAACGTTTTATCTAATTCAATGGATAAGGCGGTATCAAGATACGATACTCTGAACCGTTTTCCAAAAGTATTGCAACAGATTGGATTTTCGGCGGAAGATAGTTCGCAAGCTATGAAAGAACTTTCAGACGGAACAAAAGGATTACCGACAGCTCTAGATGAAGTTGCTTCAACAGCACAGAGGATTGCCGTATTAACAGGAAATTTAAAAAAAGCTACAAAAACAACGATTGCATTAAATGATGCATTTCTTATATCAGGTTCAAGTACAGATGATGCAAAAAGAGGACTTACGCAGTATATTCAAATGCTATCAAAAGGCTCTGTGGATATTATGTCGTGGAGGACTCTACAGGAAACGATGGGAGTTGCATTGAATGATGTGGCGAAAGCATTTGGATATGCAGGAGTATCGGCACAGAATGATTTGTATGATGCTTTGAAATCCGGAGAAATTACATTTGATCAATTTAATGAAAAACTGATTGAACTGGATGGTGGAGTCAATGGATTTGCAGCGAGGGCAAAAACGGCGTCAGGTGGAATTGCTACAGCCTTTAAGAATGCACAGACGGCAGTAACACGAGGAATGACAGGAATCTTAAGTGCAATTGATACAGTACTGCAAAGCAATGGGCTTCCCTAAAATGGAGTACAGTTTATAGTAGTGTATAGCGTGTACCAAGTTATAATTATGGGGTTGAAAATAACAGTATACACAGATAATGTGGAAAAATGTGTATGACGTTTATATAGAAAATAACATTGAAAAAGAAATTCAAGAATGGGTAAATTCATTAAATTTAAAATAGAATAATAATTACATGAGTGACAGAAGATAAGAATCTGAATTCCCTGTCACTTTTATATTATTTGATAAGAAAAAAGAACTGGTTTATATCCGATAAGAATATAGACTGGTTCTTATTTTTAATATGCTATTATATACACAGGGAGTCGGGGAATGTCGAACTATAGCAAGCCGGAAAAGAAAGCATTGATATCGGTATGAAAGAGTTTTGCAAGTGCAACTAATTCAGATGCCTTAATGTTCATGCGATTTGTTTCCAGTTTGGCATAGGTACTTTTGGTGATGGAGATACCCATAAGATTTAATTTTGCAACTACTTGGTCTTGAGTCATATTGTTTTTATATCGAATTGCTTGGATATTTTTACCAATATCCATATCTGGTCTAATCTTTTGCATAATGATGAACTCCCCTTATAAAATAAAAAGATTCGTAATACAGAAATATATATATTGATTCTAAAGAATTTAAATTTTATAATGTTTCGTAATAAGGAATTATTTTTAACAGGAAGAGGTAAAAGTATAATGGATGTGGAGATGGAAAAGAGAAAATTTTTAAATCTATGTGGCAAAAGAGATCGAGCATTATTGTCAGGTGAAAAAAGAATGACATTGGGGGATATGGAACGATTGACATATCTGACAGAATTTTTTGAACTGGAGAACTATGGAATCGCCTTATGGAAAGAATTTGGTGATGATGTAAAAGAGCCATTTGAAGCGATGATGAAAATGTTAGATGAGCCGGAGTGCATAGAAGATCGATGGCTTGATGACGAAGCAAAAGGGGAAAAGTGGTTGTTAGAATTTCAGGAACTGGCATTAACGGAAGAATACAGGGAATGGATTCGAAATTATATCGATAAAAAATATGAAGAAAGAGGATTACCATATCCGACAGGAGCAGACTTCGATTAAGAGGTCTGCTTTTTTCTGGTCTTTTGGGAGGTGATAAGAGGTGGAAGTAAGTATTTATGAACTCTTGGCGGCAGCAAGAGAATCGGCTAAATCTGATTATATAAAAGGGGACAGCATTTTGTGTGAGAAGAGATTTCATCCAGATACCCATTACATGGTAGAAATAGAACTGCTGAAAAATGATAACAAGCTGGGAAAAAAGGGCAATTATATACGGAAGTTTTTGACAGAACCGGAGTATCTTCCCATTTTACAAAAGCAGGAAAAACATCTCATAAAAATAAAAAGACAGGCAATTGTTCAAAAAGGAAACTTGCGATATATCCCTCCCCCGGACAGGCTGGACCGCCGCCGGGAGAGGGATCTTTTATAACCGGCTGGGAAGGAACAGTAGTGTTCCTCTGGCGATAGTGGTATAAAAAAACCAGATTTTCCGCAGGTTTTGGGACGCTGGAACATAGAAAAGTGTTCACGAATGGCACTTTTGCAACGATCCGTTGCAGCAGTGACAACATTTTTGACCTTACGTTAAACAGAAAAAATGAAAGGATGTGATTGCGATAATCATAGGAATTGATCATGGCTATTATGCCATTAAAACAAGACAAGTGTCTTTCCCAAGTGGAATTATTGGGTATGATTACGAGCCGTATACCATGCAGAATGTTCTGCAATATCAAGGAAAGTATTATGTCTGCGGTACGGGAAGACAGACGCTGGTAAAAAATAAAACGTCCAATGATAATTATTATCTGCTGACGTTGGCAGCCATTGCAGAAGAAATCAAGCATCGGAAAGCGGAACGAAAGACAGAGGTAATTCTGGCTGTTGGACTTCCGCTTTCAAGTTTTGGAAGAGAGAAACAGGGATTCAGGGAGTATCTGTTGCGGAAAGAGCAGCCAGTGCGATTTTTATATGAAAGTGAGTTATATGAGATAACAATAAAAGATGTGAAACTGTTCCCACAGGGATACTCTGCGCTTGCTCTGCATCCAGAGTATCTGAAGAATGAACCGTCTGTTCTGCTTGTTGATATTGGTGGCTGGACCGTTGACCTTATGAGGCTGGACAATGCTGTTCCGAATGCAGCAACGTGCAGAAGTCTGGAACTTGGAGTGATCCGATGTATTGATGAGACAGCAGAACAAGTGCGTAGAAATACCGGACTGTCTGTGACAGAAACTCAAATTGAGCGTGTGCTTCGGAGGGAATCTTGCAGTATGGCAGAGGAGGCCAGACGGATCATACAGGAAAACGGACGGAAATATATAGAAAGAATACTGTCTGCGGTGACAGAATCCGGGTTTGATCTCCGGGCAGTACCCACCGTATTTATGGGGGGAGGCTCCGCAATTTTAAAACGCCACGTGACCGCACAGGACGCGATTTGCCGCCCCGTTTTTATAGAGGACGTCCATGCCAACGCAACAGGGTATGAACGGATTGTAGAGCAGATGTGGACGAGATGACACGCCCGGTATATTCGTTCCGCCCGAACCTGAAAAATCCAGAACACCAGAGGGCATGGGAGAAATTTCAAAGTGTTCCAGAAGGGCAGAAAAGCCAGTATCTGGTTCAGGCAATTCTGGAAAAAGAGGATCGAAAATGGCTGGAAGAAGTCATTCAAAAGACGATAAAAGAAAGTGTTCAGGAATTAGGAATATGTGGCACTACGGAACAATCGACAACGAAACTATCATCGGAAGAAATACCAGATCAGATGATGGATTTTCTATCTCAAATGGAAAATTTGTAA
>OLQA01002335.1_pt1 | contig 15003 bp, 15 predicted proteins | sample 1673151 | NCBI WGS metagenome assembly OLQA01 (sample SAMEA3136760, study PRJEB25190) | human gut metagenome | biome: human gut; feature: human-associated habitat; material: faeces | place: Austria | collected 2013 | reverse complement strand
AAAGCATAATTTTGAGAATGTGATGGCAGCGTGTGCCATGTCTATAAGCTTTGGGGTACCGATGGATAAGATTGTCGAGGTGCTTAAGGTATTTAAGGCAGTTGAGCACAGGATAGAGTACGTGACCGAAAAGCGTGGAGTCAGATTCTACAACGATTCAAAGGGCACCAATCCTGATGCAGCCATTCAGGGTATACGTGCCATGAACAGACCGACACTTCTCATTGGCGGTGGATATGATAAGCAATCGGAGTATGATGAGTGGATAGAGGCCTTTGACGGCAGAGTAAAGGAGCTTGTGCTTATCGGTCAGACTGCAGATAAAATCGAAGAGTGTGCACACAGACACGGATTCATGAATACTGTAAAGAAGGATACGTTTGAGGATGCAGTAAATTATTGCTATGAGCATGCTGTTTCAGGTGATGCGGTGCTCTTATCACCTGCATGTGCAAGCTGGGGCATGTTTCCTAACTATGAGGAGCGCGGACGTATCTTTAAGGAAATAGTAAAAGGATTTAAGGAGTAAATATTTTGGCAGGAAAGCGTAGAAGAAGTAGCAAGAATAAAGAAAAAAAAGAAAAAGGAATACCTTATTTCGACTACAACCTGTTGTTTATAGTTATATTTCTGCTCTGCTTTGGTCTTGTTATGCTATATAGCTCGAGTGCATACACATCGGCCATCAAAAATCATGACAGCATGCACTATCTTAAGCTTCAGATACGAAATATTGTACTGGGACTTATACCTATGGTATTTCTGGCAAAGGTCGACTACAGATATTGGAAAAAGCTTGGCTTTTTTGCGTATATAGTATCGCTTATACTGTGTGTGCTTGTGTTTGTGCCGAAAATAGGCTCAAGCTCACATGGTTCATCGAGATGGATTGGCATAGGACCAATACAGTTCCAGCCTTCAGAAGTGGCTAAAATTGCGGTCATACTGTTTATGGCTATGATTATAGACAAGATACCCAAGCAGTTTGATAAATTTTTAAGCCTGGTAAAGGTGCTTGCTATGCTTATTCCGCTCATAATAGTTGTTGCAATCAGCAATCTGAGTACGGCAGTTATCATCATAGGCATTTCGGTCTGTATGTTGTTTGTCGCAAGCCCAAAGTATCTGCAGTTTATTATTGTAGCAGTGGCGGTAGTTGGGTTTGCAGTGGCGTTTGTCATGCTGGCAGGCTATAGAAGTACACGTATTGAGGCATGGCTGCATCCGGAGACTGCGGGAACAGACGCAGTATTCCAGACTATGATGGGACTTTATGCGATAGGCTCGGGCGGATTGTTTGGAAAAGGACTTGGAGAGAGCTTACAGAAGCTTGGCAATGTGCCGGAGTCACAAAATGATATGATATTTACAATTATTTGTGAAGAACTTGGACTGTTTGGAGCTATCTGCCTTATTTTGCTTTTTATACTGCTTATATGGCGTATGATGGTCATTGCAAACAATGCAAGGGATTTGTATGGCTCACTTTTAGTGATTGGTGTGATGAGTCATATTGCAATCCAGGTGATACTGAATATTGCGGTAGTTACCAATTCACTTCCAAATACCGGTGTTATTCTGCCGTTTATCAGCTATGGAGGTACGTCAATCATATTCCTGATGGCGGAAATAGGGCTTGTTTTGTCTGTGTCAAGAGGCATCAGGCTTGAAAATGTGTAGATTAAGGCGTGTAATATAATGATTAAGAAAAAAAGAAAACATAAAAAGAGATTAAAGCATTTTTTTATGGGACTGCTAATTACGATAGCAGTGCTCGCGATACTGTTTCTCATTGCACTTAAGCTGTTTACGGTAAAAAAGGTAGTTGTCGAGGGCAATGAGCTTTACGACCAAAAGACTATAGAGGATGCGGTGCTTAATGATAAGTACTCATGGAACTCACTGTATGTCTATCTGAAATATAAGGTAAAGGATACAAAAAAAATACCGTTTATTGATACAATGAGCATAAGCCTAGATAGTCCGCATACTCTTCATATATCAGTTTATGAAAAAGGAATGCTTGGATACATATATATTCCGGGAATTAATGAGAATGCATATTTTGATAAGGATGGCTTTGTGGTGGAGACATCCTCAGACACGGTGCCGGGTGTGCCATGTATAGACGGCATAAGCTGTGACAAGGTAGTGCTTTATGAGAAGCTGCCTATTAAGCAGGCTATGCTAAAAGATATCCTTGAGCTTACCCAGGGATTAAAAAGGCAGGACCTTGTGCCGGATTCTGTGGATTATGGTGCGCAAAATGCACCGGTAGCCAAGTATGGTAATGTGAGTGTGATAATTGGTGACACGACAAAGCTTACACGTAAAATAGAGAGGCTTAAGGCTATCATGCCATCGCTTGAGGGACAGTCCGGTACACTACATTTAGAGAGCTGGACGGAAGAAACAACAAATATTGTGTTTGACAAGTCAGAATAATGTAAAACTAAATAAAAAAAATCATATTTTATAGTTGATTATTTTGGAGAAAAATTATATTATAGAATAAATGAGTTTAAGAATATTCGATATTTTTATATAGAAAATTAAATTTTGGGAAAGAAAGAGGAGGAATCACCTTGCTTGAGATAAGAACTAACGAGGCTGATAACAGCGCAAAGATTATTGTCATTGGAGTCGGAGGAGCCGGTAACAATGCAGTTAACAGAATGATTGATGAGAATATTGGTGGAGTAGAGTTTATCGGTATCAATACAGATAAGCAGGCTTTACAGCTTTGTAAGGCTCCTACACTTATACAGATTGGAGAGAAGCTTACAAAGGGGCTCGGCGCAGGTGCGCAGCCTGAGATCGGTCAGAAGGCCGCTGAGGAGAGCGCAGAGGAGCTTCAGGCAGCAGTAAAGGGTGCTGATATGGTATTCGTCACATGTGGTATGGGAGGCGGAACCGGTACAGGTGCAGCTCCTGTTGTTGCAAAGATAGCAAAGGATCAGGGTATACTTACAGTTGGTGTTGTTACAAAGCCATTCAAATTTGAGGCAAAGCAGCGAATGATTAATGCTGTTTCAGGAATAGAGAGACTTAAGGAGAGCGTTGATACACTTATTGTCATTCCAAATGATAAGCTTCTTGAGATAGTAGACCGTCGCACAACAATGCCGGATGCACTCAAGAAGGCAGATGAGGTATTGCAGCAGGCAGTTCAGGGAATCACTGATCTTATTAATCTTCCTGCACTTATCAACCTTGACTTCGCAGATGTACAGACTGTCATGAAGGACAAGGGTATGGCACATATCGGTATCGGTAGTGCACAGGGGGATGATAAGGCTATCGAAGCTGTTAAGCTTGCGGTTGCTTCACCTCTTCTTGAGACAAAGATAAATGGTGCAACACATGTCATTATCAATATCTCAGGAGATATCTCCCTTATGGATGCAAACGATGCAGCAAGCTACGTACAGGATCTGGCAGGAGAGAATGCCAATATTATCTTTGGTGCCAAGTTTGATGAGAGCATGACTGATCAGGCTTCTATCACTGTTATTGCTACAGGACTGGAGGATGTTTCAGAGAAGATAGATATGCCGGGCAAGCAGGCAGCGCATGGTGCAGGAATGGCAGGCGGTATGCAAAACCGTATGGTATATCCGAATCAGACAGCTGCAAGACCTGTTTCAGGCATGGGAACACAATCCACAGCAACAGCAGGACTTCACACAGCTGCCCAGCCACAGCAGACAGCACCTGCACATGCATATACAGGTATCCAGAAGCCACGCCAGCCTGAGAGCACGGTTAAGCCTGTAGAGATTAATATTCCGGATTTCCTTAAGAATTCAAGACGATAGTTTATAGGACATGCAGCTTTTGGGCTGCATGTCTTTTTTGCTTATTGTCGACATATTACGGCACTTAAAAACCTGCTTTTACGCTATTCTTGTCTGTGAAAGTGAGGTGAAAAATTATCTATGCATTTTATCTCGATATTTTTCTTCTTCGTACATTTATCACCAATTGTCTCATACTTATATTTGTCATATATATGCTAAAAATTCCATTGATCGGGAAGGTGGTACGTCTGATTGCTTCTGCAGTGGGTGCATCGGTATGTGAATGTGTACTGCTTCTTCTGGCAGGCAGCTATGCGTTTTATAAATGGACCTCTGTTCTGGTGGTCGTACCGCTTGCGGCAAGGCTTGCAATAGGCAGACAGGCTGGCAGAAAAATCCCGTTTCTAAGACTTTTTGCACTATGTATGTTTGTAACAGTGCTGACCGGAGGCATAGTAACAGCTCTGGACAGCTTTTTCAGCTCTGATGCGACAGTTATGATATGCTGTGGTTTTGTCATATCATACATAGTGTTAAAGTGCTTCTGCGAGCGAAGTAATGAGAGCAGAAGACTATATAGGGTCACACTCCTATAAATTTCTATGTGGTGGGGAATTATATTTAATACATTTTTCATTACATTTGTTGTTAATGTATGATACAGGCAATCTGCTAAAAACACAGCCCGAGCAGCTTCCGGTACATATAGGCGGCAGTGCATTGTTTGATATTGTGGGAGAAGATGCCAGCTTTTTTGATGTGCCGTACAAGAGCCTGGGAAATGATGGTGGGAGCATTAAAGTGTGTGAATTTGATGAGATGACAGTCATGAAGGGAAATGGTAAGCTGATTTTACATAATGTGCTGGTGGGAAGAGCATCGGATAGTTTATTTGAGGACAATGCATATGATATGATTTTGAATGAAGCTGTTTTTAGTAATAAAACGGGTATGGAAAATACTCTGGGGAAGCAAGCCGCACACAAATGAGGTGTTTTACATAGGAGGGACGGAGGTGCTGCCGCCTCCGCTTGAGACAGATGAGGAGAAGTGCTGTCTGATTGCACTGGTGGATAAAAATGTGGCAATGTCAAAGGAACAGGCAAAAAAGCAGCTTATAGAGCACAATCTAAGGCTTGTGGTGTATCTGGCTAAAAAATTTGAAAACACGGGAGTATGCGTGGAGGACCTTATATCAATTGGCACAATCGGTCTCATAAAGGGGATAAACACATTCAATCCTGAGAAGAAAATAAAGCTTGCCACATACGCATCCAGATGCATAGAAAATGAGATTCTTATGTATCTGCGCCGCAACAACAGAGTGAAGCTTGAGGTATCCTTTGATGAGCCACTAAACACGGATTGGGACGGAAATGAGCTGCTTTTATCAGATATACTGGGGACGGATGAGGATGTCATATATAAGGATCTCGAGACTGAGGTTGAGATATCACTGCTAAAAAAAGCCATGCTGTCATTGAACGAGCGTGAAAGACAGATAATAGAGCTTCGATTTGGAGTAAACCGTGTGGAGAATAAGGAGCTGACGCAGAAGGAGGTGGCAGACATCCTTGGAATTTCACAGTCATACATATCAAGGCTCGAAAAAAAAATAATGGCAAGATTGAAGAAAGAAATACAGAAAATGGCATAAGTGTGGTATAATATTTTTATCATAAAACAGAATAGGAGATGGTAGTATGGTATTGGAATTTATCGGTGCTGACAGAGAGGTTACTGGAAGCTGTCACTATCTGACATTTGGGGACACACATATACTTATTGACTGTGGAATGGAGCAGGGAGCTGATTTGTACGTGAATCAGGAGATACCGGTCAATCCTTCACTCATAGACTATGTGTTTGTCACACACGCACACATTGACCACTCAGGTCTTTTGCCACTCATATACAATCATGGTTTCAGGGGCACCATTTTTGCGACAAAGGCGACAACAGATTTATGTAACATCATGCTAAAGGATTCTGCACATATTCAGGAATTTGAGGCGGAGTGGAAGAACAGAAAGGCAAGACGAGCCGGAAGACCGGAAGTGACTCCTATGTACAATGTGGAGGATGCACAGAATGTCATGCAGCACTTTACACCGTGTGATTACAACAGTGTGTATGAGATATGTCCGGGGCTTAAGGTGAGATTTGTGGATGCAGGTCATCTGCTTGGTTCATCATCCATTGAGATGTGGGTGACTGAGGAGAATGTGACCAAAAAGATTGTTTTTTCAGGCGATATCGGAAATCACAACAGGCCGCTCATCAAGGATCCGCAGTATGTGGACAGTGCTGATTATGTGGTTATGGAATCTACATATGGCAATCGTCTGCACGATACGCCGCCTGATTACGCGGTGGAGCTTGCAAAGGTCATCAATGCGACCTTTACAAGAGGCGGCAATCTGGTAATCCCGGCATTTTCAGTGGGCAGGACGCAGGAGATGCTCTACTTTATCAGGCGTATAAAGACGGAGAATCTGCTGCCGGAGCATCCGAATTTTGAGGTTTACATCGACAGCCCCCTTGCTGTTGAGGCAACAAATGTATTTCATGAGAATATATCGGACTGCTTTGATGAGGAGGCTATGGAGCTTATTTCGGCAGGCATCAATCCAATCAAGTTCCCCGGACTTCGTGTGGCAGTATCATCGGATGAGTCAAAGATGATTAATTTCGATAAGAAGCCAAAGGTTATCATCTCAGCATCGGGTATGTGTGAGGCCGGACGTATCAGACACCACTTAAAGCATAATCTTTGGAGAAGTGATTCAACAGTTTTATTTGTAGGATATCAGGTTCCGGGAACACTTGGCTATGCACTTTTAAACGGTGCTAAAAAGGTGAAACTTTTTGGTGAGGAAATAGAAGTAAGGGCAAGCATAGTAAATCTGCCGGGGATCAGTGGACATGCAGACAAAAATCAGCTTACCGAGTGGCTTGGCGCAATAAAAAACAAGCCGGAGCATGTATTTATAGTCCATGGAGAGGAATCCACAGCAGAGTACTTTGCAAACCATGTGCATGAGACCTTCGGCTATGATGCAGTGGCACCGTACAGTGGTGATGCCTATGACCTTATCACGAATCAGAAGGTGGCAGATGGCTCCCGCAAGCTTGTGGAGAAAAAGGCTGTATATGGCATGGCGAGCAGAGAGAAGACTATATTTGACCGTCTGGTGGCAGCAGGACAGAGACTTGTATCTGTTATCCAGAAGTGCCAGGGTATGGCTAATAAGGACTTGAGCAAGTTTGCAGACCAGATAAATGCGCTGTGTGATAAGTGGGATAGATAGAATGTAATCACAGCATATTAAAGTAATAAAGTAAAAAGCTCTGTGCATACATATAAGTGTATGACACAGAGCTTTTTATTTTATGACGCGCAGCTTATTAAAAGTGCTATGTATGTAACTACGCCTCGTCCTGCTTGAAAATTACATTTCTGTATTTCGAAAGTATTCCTTTTAACAGGCTTCCAAGTACACATATTGATATGATCTCACCGATTCCGACTGTAACTGCATTGAAAACAAGAGAGATATCAACACCCTTGTATACAGTCGTAAAACCGTATCCGTATCTGAGCACGAGTGGCACGATAATTATGTTGGCGATGACCGGTGGCAGGGTGTATACAAACTTCTTCTTTCGAAGGAAGTAAGTGCCGAGTGCGCCGAGCAGTGTAGCGATACTTCCGAAGATGATATCCCAGATGATGCCGCCTGTGATAAGATTGGAAATCAGACATCCGATGAAAAGACCCGGAATGGCTGCCGGTGTGAAAACCGGAAGGATGCAAAGCGCTTCAGAAAAGCGTACCTGAATGGTGCCTGATGCGAGACCAAGCAGATTGGTGATATACGTGAGCACAACATAGAGTGCTGCAATCATAGCTGCCTGTACTGCAAATAATACTTTTTTGTTTCTCATATTTAGTTCTCCTTTAGTTTTGTTTTACGTCAGGAAGGTTTCGAACTGACGCATTTATTTTCGCCTTGCTATGTTAACAAAAAATGCTTTGAATGTCAAGAAGTACATAAAATCAGTGCCCATTTAGAGAGATTGTGGTATAATGAGTGCAAGTGAGAAGATAAATGACAAGAGGGAAACAGTATTATGAGAGAAATAAAGGTTAATGAACTAAAAGAGGGAATGACTACGGCAGTAGATGTGTTTTCGCCAAAGGGACAGCTTATCCTTAAAAGACATCAGGCTGTATCGGCATTTGATATAGCAAAGTTTGGATTCTACAATATAGCTTCGGTTTATGTTGAGGGAAGCTCAGCACAGGAAAAAGAAGAATGGAATAAAAAATATGCCATCATTAAGGAAAAATATCGTGATTCCATCGATAACCTGCATGAATATATGAATGACATACTATACAGGAATATCATCCCGGATAAGAATACGCTCATCAGGGACTCGGTAGAGATTTTTGACAGGTTTGAGACTTCATATGAGCTATTTGACGCACTTCAGGTATTAAAGCAGACAGATGTATCTACTATGGCGCATTCCATGAATGTATCAATTATTGCACGTCTCATTGGTGTGTGGGCAGGGCTTGATACAGAAAAGCTGGATGAGATTTCAATGGCAGGTCTGTTGCACGACATAGGCAAGTTTAAGATACCGGATGAGATATTATTGAAGCCGGGAAAGCTCACAAAGGAAGAGTTTGAGGTGATAAAGAAGCACACGGTATATGGCTATGAGATACTTAATAATTTCAAGATTCTTGAAAGCACGAAGCGTGCGGCACTTTTACATCATGAGAAGTTTGACGGCTCAGGATATCCGTTTGGATATACAGCAGATAAAATCGATGATATATCAGCTATTATTACGATAGCCGATGTCTACGATGCAATGACATCAAAGCGCTGTTACCGTGATGGGATGTGTCCGTTTGATGTGATAGAAGATTTTGAGTATGATGGCATATCAAAGTATCATCCGAAGTATATAGGGATGTTTTTGAAGAAGATTGCAAGCTCATATATCGGAAGCACTGTGCTTTTGACAAACGGCAAAAAGGCCAAAATAATTTTTGTGACGGAGAAGTATTCAAGGCCTACAGTTACATTGCTTGAAGACAACAGTGTGCTGGTGCTTAAGGATGAAAAGGATATAAAAATAGCGGCAGTGCTGTAGAATTATATACGCGGATTAATTGAATAAAATTACTGTAAATGGGAATGCTTTAGATAAAGAAATTTATCCGGAGGATTCCCATGTCTGTATATAAGGTTGATATATGTGGAGTGACCACATCAAAACTGCCGGTACTTAAGGATGATGAAAAAGAAGAACTGTTTGAGAAAATAAAAAAGGGAGATAAGGCTGCAAGAGAAAAATATATTCGTGGAAATTTAAGGCTGGTGCTTTCGGTAATCAGAAGGTTTTCAAACCATAATGAAAATATGGATGATTTATTTCAGATAGGATGCATCGGACTTATGAAATCAATTGATAATTTTGATCCGACTATAGGTGTTAAGTTTTCCACCTATGCTGTTCCGATGATTATCGGTGAGGTGAGACGGTATCTGCGTGATAACAGTGCGTACCGCATTCCACGTTCTCTCAGGGATACAGCTTATCAGGCTATTAAATCAAAGGAAAAGCTATCGAGAAAGCTGGTGCATGATCCGTCTTTAGCGGAAATATCAAAGGATTGCGGTATCCCTGAAAACGATATACTATACGCACTTGATGCAATCCAGACACCGCTTTCCCTCTTTGATCCTGTATATACTGACGGTGGTGATACACTTTATGTGATGGATCAGATATCGGACAAGAAAAACAAAGAGGAAGCATGGGTAAAAAATCTGGTTCTCGACGATGCCTTAAAGCTGCTTGATGACAGAGCTAGACAGATTATTAAGCTGCGTTTTTTCGAGGGCAAGACACAGATAGAGGTGGCAGAGGAGATAAATATCTCTCAGGCACAGGTATCAAGGCTTGAGAAAAATGCGCTTAAAAATATGCACGGATATCTGGAAGCATAAGCAGATAATTGAATATTTAGTCTGCCTGTGCTAAAGAAGTTTTTTTAAGCACAGCCGCAATTATGACTGCATATACACCTCCGATAACAGCGGTGATAAGCTGTGTCACTGAAAACTGAAGCTGTAAAACCGGCAGCATCTTGTGCATTGGAGCAGGCAGAAATGCAGGTAGAATGATAAGTGCAATGGCTATTCCCATGAAAACGGCCTTTAGTATGGCACCTATTGCAATTGATACGGGAAAACCGGCAGCTTTACCGCATTTTTTGCGAAGCAGTCCCACACATACCACAAGAATGATATTTCCTATCATGATACATGGAAACATCGCAGGGATAGCCGCCATAACAGGACTTCCTGTGATGAAAAATGATGTGACAGGTGTGATAATGCTTAGGATAATGCCACATGCCATTCCGGCATAGAGTACGGTAAGTATTAAAGCTGCATTAATGATTGGACCTGTGATGTATACGCTTAAGTTCTTAAAAAACTGGCTGACAAGGCAGATTGCCAGCATAATTGCAGTAACGGTTATTTGTTTGGTTTTTATCTTCATTGATAAGACCTCCTTTAAATTTTCATATGAAATCATACTCCTTTGGGGGTGCAAATGCAAGGTTACGTTGCCGGTTAATATTTACTCAGAAGGCAAAAATGACGGTTGATATTGAAAGCAATTCATTTGTGTGCTAATATAAGTGTATTCGCTGTTTGACGCAAAACAGCTATATATCAGGAGGAATACAATGAAAAAACTGATTAATTTGATATCAGAGGAAGTGACAAAGGCATTCGTCAGTGCAGGATATGACGAGAAGTACGGAAAGGTTACACTTTCAAACAGACCGGACCTTTGTGAGTTCCAGTGTAACGGAGCAATGGCAGCAGCAAAAGAGTATAAGTGTGCACCATTTATGATCTCGGACAAGGTAGCGGCGCTCCTTGAGTCAGATGAGATGTTTGAGTCAGTAGAATCAGTAAAGCCGGGATTTCTTAATATCAAAATGGATACCGCTTTTCTGGCAAAATATATGAACGATATGAAGGATGACGAGGGCAGATACGGTTTGGAGAAGGCCAAAAAGCCACTCACCATAGTAGTGGATTACGGCGGACCAAACGTGGCAAAGCCTCTTCATGTAGGTCATCTTCGCTCAGCAGTAATCGGAGAGAGCGTTAAGCGTATCGCAAAGTTCATGGGACACAATGTGATCGGTGATGTGCATCTCGGCGACTGGGGACTTCAGATGGGGCTTATTATTACAGAGCTTCGAGAGAGAAAGCCTGACCTCGTTTATTTTGATGAGAGCTATACAGGAGAGTACCCGAAGGAGGCACCGTTTACCATATCTGAGCTTGAGGATATATATCCGACAGCCAGCGGCAAGTCAAAATCAGATGAGAGCTTCAAGGAAGCAGCACTTCTTGCCACAAAAGAGCTTCAGGGAGGCAGGAGAGGCTATCAGGCACTGCTTTCACACATCATGAATGTCTCTGTAACAGATCTTAAGAGAAATTATGAGAATCTGAATGTTCATTTTGAGCTGTGGAAGGGCGAGTCGGATGCACAGCCATATGTACCTGAGATGGTTGAAATGATGAAGGAAAAGGGCTTTGCACATATGAGTGAGGGCGCTTTGGTTGTGGATGTGAAGGAGGATACAGATACAAAGGAGATTCCGCCATGTATCATCCTAAAGTCTGACGGAGCCTCACTTTACAGCACTACAGATCTTGCAACACTTGTTATGCGTATGAAGGAGAACAACCCTGACCGTGTGATTTATCTGGCAGACGCACGTCAGTCAATGCACTTTATCCAGGTGTTCCGCTGCGCAAGAAAGACAGGCATAGTACCGGATACTACAGAGCTTGTACATATCGGCTTTGGAACAATGAACGGTAAGGACGGCAAGCCTTTCAAGACAAGAGACGGTGGAGTAATGCGTCTTGAGTATCTCCTCAAGGAAATTGACGATGAGATGCTCAATAAGATTAAGGAAAACCAGAAGGAAAAAGAGAACTTAAATATTGACGAGGCGGAGGCTGAGCAGACAGCCAAAACTGTAGCGCTTGCAGCAGTCAAGTATGGTGATTTGTCTAATCAGGCGAGCAAGGATTACATCTTTGATATCGACAGATTCACATCCTTTGAGGGTAACACAGGTCCATATATCCTTTATACAATCGTGCGTATCAAGTCAATCCTCTCAAAGTATGAGGCAAAGGGTGGCGACATCAGCGCACTGAAGGATGCAATCATGCCGGCAGTCAATGCAGGACAGAAGAATCTCATGCTCTCTCTGGCAAAGTTCAATGCTACAATTGAGAGTGCATACGAGGAGTCTGCACCACACAAGATATGTGCATACATCTACGAGCTTGCCAACGCATTCAACGGCTTCTACCATGACACAAAGATTCTTTCTGAGGAGAATGAAGAGCTTAAGAAGTCATATATTTCACTGCTTGTGCTCACAAAGGAGATACTTGAGGCTTGTATCGATATGCTTGGATTCTCAGCTCCTGACAGGATGTAAAAAATAATAATTTTCACGTTCTAAAACAATTGGACATGTAATATAAATAGGACATAGATGATTTATCAGAATCGTCTGTGTCCTTTTTTAATTTGAATAACTGTCGGTGGCAGGTCGGGATAGGGCTCACGCGTGTGGCTGCAGTGTCGCAGAAGCGCATAGCGGAGCTATTTAGAGTCTGTTAAATTATGCTTTGAAGCACAGAAATGCCGAGGCATGGACGCCGAGGCAAGGAGATATCGAGCCCGGACGGCGAGTATCGACGGTTTCGTCAGGCATAGAAGTACTTACTGCATAATTTATACAGAGTCTTAATAGCACAGCATCTGCGACACTGCAGCCACACGCATAAGCCCTATCCCGACCTGCCACCGAAGTGGCGATAAGGAGTGAAAAATATGGATATAATTGATTATCTGCCACAAAAGATGAAGGCTGAGGCAGAAGCGTACATGCCGTGTGGCCTGGAGGAAATCAGGGTGCGCGCCGGAAAGCAGGTGCAGTATATGTTTGCGGGAGGATGTAGAGCCGGAGTGTATATCTCACATAGCGATATTGAGGAGATGATAAATTATCTGAGCGGATATTCATTCCACGCGATAGCACCGCAGCTTGCAGCAGGCTATTTTACAGTGGAGGGAGGTCATCGTGTGGGAATTGCAGGGCAGATGGGCTGCGATGGAGGAAAGGTTACAGCAGTCAGTGAGATAGCGTCCTTAAATATCAGAATTGCCCATCAGATAAGGGACGTTGCAATGCCACTGATGCCTTATATCCGGGATGAAAACAGCATTTACAATACATTGGTTATATCACGGCCGGGAGAAGGAAAAACAACATTTTTAAGAGACTGCATAAGGATACTTTCAGATGGCTGTGACGGAAAAAACGCACTTAAGGTGTCGGTGGTTGATGAGCGTTCGGAGATAGCAGCGTGCTACTTGGGAGTGGCTCAAAACGATATAGGCAATTCCAGTGATGTGCTGGATAATTGTCCGAAGTCACTTGGCATGAGGATGCTTTTGCGCTCTATGTCACCGGATGTGATTGCGGTGGATGAGCTGGGAGGAGAAAGCGATATCGAGGCACTAAACCAGCTTGTGAGTTGCGGAATAAGGATACTTGGCAGTGTACATGGCACCAATGCAGATGATCTGCGAAGAAAAATTCTGCCAAATGCCATAGAACGGTTTGTGTTTATAGACCATGATGAAAAAGGGGTGAGGCGCTATAGCATTTATGATGAAGCTTACAGGCTTTTGTACAGTACTGTTTGCGGTATCGGGGCTGATAAACGATTACAGCAAAAGAAAAAAGGCAGATATAGCGATGCTGTATGATTTTATGCTTTTGCTTGAAAAGGGGGCATTTTATCTGGCAGGAGAAAGAATGAAGGCACCACAGTTTTTTAACAGTATAAGAGGAAAGAGCGAGGTGTTTAATGAGGGATGCAGGAGAATGGGAGAAGTGCTTTCAAACAGGAGCTGTAAAAGCGGGGAGGAGGGCTGGAAGGCTGTGTGGGAGAAGGTGCTTTGCGGCAGGGTATCTGATGAAAAAATAAAGAAAATGATAGTTGAAATGGGAGGTGCATTCTTTGAAAAAAATGCAGCTGCGATGGAGCAGCGGCTTAAGGAATGTGCTTTGGACATACATAAACAGATAGATTTTTACAGGAAAGATTATGTTGAAAAAATGAAGGTGATTTGTCCGGTGGGGATTTTGGGAGGGATTATGATATCAATAATGCTTATATAAAAATGTTTGTATAAAAATGTGGTAATCCGATTAAACATATTGTTGTATGCGATGAAAGGACTTGATGATGGAGATTTCGATTATTTTTAAGATAGCAGCACTTGGAATAGTGATTACGGTGCTCGGACAGGTCTTAAAACACAGTGGAAGGGAGGAAATGACTTTCCTGCTTAGTCTGGCCGGGCTTGTTATTGTATTGTTCTGGATTGTGCCATATATAAGTGAGCTGTTTAAGGCAATGCAGGATATGTTTTCTTTGTAATATGTTGAAGATTGGGATAATAGGAATTGCGGCAGTATTTTTTGCAGTGCTTTTAAAGCGTGACAGGCCTGAGCTTTCAATGCTTCTTTCAGTGGCCTGCGGCACTATAATTTTTGCTTTTGCATTGGAGCGGCTCGGCACGACAATTGAGTTTTTTAAAGGACTTCTTTCAAAGCTTCCTGTGGAACCGGCATTTTTTGTCACTATGGTAAAGATGCTTGGGATTGCATATATTGCGGAGTTTTCATCCTCAATCTGTAAGGACTGTGGTCATAGCGCAATTGCATCGCAGATAGAGCTTTTTGCGAAGGGAGCAATTGTTGTGATGTCAATTCCGGTGATGTCTTGTCTGATAGAGCTGATTGGAGAGCTGTTTTGATTTGTAAAAAATATATTTTGATAATAATCATATTGGCTGTAGTGTTTTTGCCGCAGTGTTTTGTGTATGCGTCGGACACCGAAATTACAGATAAAATTGAGCAGCAGATGCTTGAAAAAATAGATATGTCAGAGATTGAAAAATATTCAAAGGATTATCTGCCGGACAGACTATCGTTTTCGGATATAGTGGATGCCATTCTGGCAATTCCCGAAGAAGAGTGGAATGC
>OLQA01002333.1_pt1 | contig 15010 bp, 7 predicted proteins | sample 1673151 | NCBI WGS metagenome assembly OLQA01 (sample SAMEA3136760, study PRJEB25190) | human gut metagenome | biome: human gut; feature: human-associated habitat; material: faeces | place: Austria | collected 2013 | reverse complement strand
AATAATCAGCGAGATATGCAATAGATCGCTCAGATAATACGTGCAACAGTCTCAAGAAGACTTTCATCTATCGTCAGCTCGCTCAGGTTATGGAGTCTACGAATAACTTCGTCGCAGAGGTTGCAGGTGACAATAGCAAACGCTTCGATCGCTACGCTAAGGATCCTAACTTCCTAGCTGGTGAGTTCAACGCTGCAGACTTCACCTACCTAGAGGGTAAGCCTGAGCTAAAGGGTACCTTTGGCTACGATGATGCTAATGGTCAGTACTGCCTCGAGAACACGATGGACGCTCCAATGCAAAAGCACCAGGGCTCGACCTCATTCGTCCTCAGTGGTACCTGGACTCCTGACGAGCATGATGGCATCACCTTCACCGAGGGTGAGACATGGTACAGCTATATGGGCTTCACCTTTACAAAGGATAAGATGCTTGATTATAAGGGTATCATCGAGGACACTGCTAACACCAAACCTGAGATTGACAAAACACCTGCAGGCTTTAAGGCTGCTCTCAAGGCTGCTCTTGCTAGTATGAATGTTGATGCTCAGGGTGACGTTGCTGCTTCTGGTACTTTCAATGGTATCAAGGCTTACAAGGATGGTGCTTGCTACTATCAGACGAACCTGATCCGTCACTTCAATGATACTCAGTCTAGCAAGGATATGGGTTACGGTCGTTACGGTGTCGTACGTAACAACATCTACAAGATCAACATCTCAAAGATTTCTCAGCCAGGTGAGCCTGATGTAGTCAACGAGAAGGATGACGACGAAAATGACGACCCAACGAAGGTCTTCGTCTCATTCGACATCACGATCAATCCTTGGATCGTTCGTACACAGGATATCTCTCTATAATCCTCCCTTACTGCTCCTTGCCAGCAGTATAAAGTAATGGCATCATCCTATGAGGGGTTGAATGTTCCCCTCATAGGAACTATTCACATAAAAGAGGGCGAAAGCCCCACACTGACACTATGGTTTCACACAGTCTATCTCGATTGAGACTATTATATATAGGAGTCCTGCTCCTACTAGGCTTGAGCTTTGTCTCTTGCGACAAGTGCATCTACGAGGATCTGTCCACCTGTCCCCTCCGTGTGCAGCTACGCTACGACTACAATATGCAGTACGTAGATCGCTGGCATCGCGAGGCCGAGGATGTGCATCTCTACATCTTCGACGAGGCGGGGCACTTTGTCTCGGAGATGATCGATGCGGCTGCACCTTACAAGGAGCAGCAGACCTTCGAGCTACAGCTTGCCCCGGGCAACTACACCATCATGGCACTCTGTGGCCACCGTATGGGGACTCTCTATGAGCAGAGCAAGCTACAGGCTGGCACCTCGACCATGCAGGACCTACTCGTGCAAATCTCGAGAGCTGAGGACAAGCGGATCGCTGCCGAGCTGCCGCCACTACTCTACGGCGTCTCCAAGGAGGTTCAGGTGCTAGGCGATGGCAGCCGTCTTATCGTCGTGCCGATGGCTAAGTGGACCAACAAGATCCGCCTCGTCATGCAGGACATCTCGGAGGGTGGCAAGTCCAACATCAAGCTTGAGAACTATGACTTCCGCATCACCGCTCCCAACGGTCGCTACAACGGCGCTGACGAGGTGCTCACCGACGACGTCCTCACCTACACCCCTTACTATGCTGAGCAGCTCAAGGGAACGGGCGGTATCGCTGTCGAGCTCAACACGCTCCGCCTGCTGACCAAGCAAGATCAGCGACTCATCATCACGGAGCGCGCTACGGGCAAGGAGCTACTCAACGTGAATCTGCTGTCGCTACTGTTGCAGACGAAGTTCCACGCAAACAACAAGCTCTCCGACCAAGAGTACCTCGATCGTGAGGATCGCTACGCTATCATCTTCGCCTTCGACGGTCGCCCCGTGACACAGGAGACTTTCCTAGCGGTGAACGTATGGATCAATGGCTGGCTCATCCGTGAGCAAGACCATAATATATAATGTGTCTAACCTCTCGAGCTACAAAGCCATGACGAAATGCAATCTATATAGCATACAAGGAGGCTCCCGCACGATCCTCGCGTGGCTGCTCTCCACGATGCTCCTGCTGGCTAGTCTGACCAGCTGCGTGTATGAGGATCCCTCCGCCTGTCCCCCCGAAGTGGAGGGCGGAGACTTCTACCTCTCGATGAGCGTGGCGCCGCAGTCCACCTTCCGTCAGGGAGAGGTGCCTCTACCTGAGCTACAGAAGAAGCTCACCGCTGCAGAGGATAAGGTAAAGACCGTTCGTGTCCTCATCTTCGACAACGCTACGGGCAAGTGTCTGGTCAACCAAGTTTTAGGAGGCTATACACAGCCAACCAATGGCACGCCTTGGAGCCATCCCGTACTCATCCCGGGAAGTGTAAAGAGCTTTGACTTCTACTTCGTTGCCAATGAGGCTTCGAAGACCTACAACCTGACGACAGCCCTGCAGGGCGTCACCGAGCGCAAACAGCTCTACACGCTTCCTGGACTGACGAAAATTCCCTGGCAACCAGAGTTTCTCCCTAAGCTGGCGGAGGGCGGCAACGGTGAAGAAGACCTCATCCCGATGACCGCTATCTGTCCCAATGTCAGCATCGATGCCATCAAGCAGATGCTCGGAAAGGGTACTGAACCGGACCCCTACCGCTTCCTAGCCACACCGACTGAGCGACATCCCGTACGTCTGACCCGTGTCTTAGCACGTATCGATATCACGATGCCCGACATGATTGCCAACAGCGTGCTGGGCGACCCCACCTCGGAGCAGGTGCTTGTGCTAGACTATATAGAGGACTTTGAGATGGCACTGTACAATGTGCCACGCTACTTCGCCCTCTTCGCCTCGCGTTACTACGACGAGAACCAGTGGACCACGACGCTCTATAACCCTATCAGCTCCAACTACTACCGGGCTCCTCAGGGTGGGCAGGACTGCTACTACATAGAGCGAGACAAGAACAAGGTGCACCGCAATATGGCTAGCACTGGAAGCACCGGTCACGCTATTGGTGAGCTGAGTTTGTCCGACTACTATACGACAATCTATGTACCTGAGTTCATCCGTCCAAAGAGTGCCGATGCGGGGCTAACGTCCGACCAACTAGCAGCGATGCAGCTCAGGCTCACCTTCCAGGTCAATGAGTGGGACCCAAAGCACCGCACGGGCTATCAGGTTGGCAGGCATCCACTCAAAGACAGATTTGACGACCGTACCTCGGAAGAGAAAGGTCAGCTCGCTGCACAGAATAAGGGCGTGAGCAACTACTCCGTCATCCGCAATACCTGGTACCAGATCAAGATCACGCAGCAAGACTTCGAGTAGTCGTGCCTTGACGCAGATACCCTTTATCCAACCTATGTCTCATACGCTATGAAACGATATAGATACATCACCCTCTCCCTCCTTCTTCTCCTTCTGTCGCTCTCCACGCTCTCTGCGCAGGAAACATTTCAAGGTGCAGATAAGGATTGGAACTACCAGTTTGAAGTAAAAACGACCCCCTCTTACTGTCAGAATGAGGGTACGATGGAGATCAAACTGCTTATACAATTTAACGGAGCTCCGCTGAGGCTCTCTCAGATAGAGCAGGTGGAGTACGAGGTCAAGGATAAGGAAGGTCATAGTTACACAGTCGGTTACAAGCCAGCACCAGCTCCTAAAGGGGCTCTTCGGATAGAACAACTACCAGGGCGCGATGACTACCGTATTTTTATTAGACTGATACCTAAAAAAGAAGTCAACAAGTCTGTCGTTGAGACCAACCTCCTCAGTGATGTAAAGATCGAAAACAAGTATGTAGCACTGGAGGAGACCCAGGTGAAGTTTGATGCCTATCGCTTGCCTTGTAGACCATACGGTAGCTTTCATATCGTAGCGCGAGGTGGTACGCAGAGACCTCCCGTCTTGAATATTAAGCAGGCTCCCGATGACTTTACAGGTGCTAGGACGATACAACCCACTAAGCGGGAGGTCAAGGGAGATACAACCCTCTACCATTTTGAGTATAGCGGGGCGCTGCCACAAGGTACTTACGAATACACCTTAGAGAGTGACTGTCGAGAGACTACTGCCAAGTCGTTCGCCGTCTATGGTCCTACGACCAACCTGCCTACGGTGCCATCGGATTTCAAGATCCCCTTTGACATTAAAAAGATGAGCGGTAGAAGCTGCTCAGGAAACATTGTTGAGCTTAGTGCGAACTTTAATAAGGATAAGTTAGGACTACGCGAACTCTTTAAGGAGATGAATAGGGGCTATCAAGGAGATTCGGAGAGATACTTCCCTGAGTATGCGGACTCCTTCCCCTCTACCTTCGTTAAGAACTACGAGGTGGCTATTGTCACCCAGCTAGAGTATGAGAAGCTCACGAATGGAACTCTAGATGCCAGCTCTCTACTTTGGAGTGACCAGAAGGGATCTCCTTCTGAAGTTTATGTTAGTGAGTCTCCGGATGGTATTCAGCTTGTCCTCTCTTACAAGTTACCTCAGTCTATGTCACTCCAAGAGCTTGAAGAGCAAAAGGCTCTTCCAGTAGCCTTGCTGATACGTATCAAGCGGCCCAACGAGGGGTGTAACGACTATATCACCATTCCAGTCCGAGTGGACTTAGACTATGTAGGTGGAGGAGAGTCTGGAGGCGGACGCTTTCAAATTCTTGAGACGGAAGACACCTCTGACTGTTCGATAGGACAGATCGTATGGTTCCAAGGGCGGAACTTTTGCTCTCTACGAATTAAGTATTATGAGCTAGCCGATGGTGAGAGCAAACCTGCTCCTGGAGCTAAGCCCGTACACATATCAGACGACTTTGGGTCATCCATCTCAACACTAGTAGACAAGCGATATACTTTTGAGGGGTATGACCCGACGAAGCGTTACTACGTCGAGGTAGAGGGCACTGACCTCTATGGTAAGCCCATCACGCCTAAGCCTAGTCTCATCCTAGCACCCACGAACAAGAAGCCTACAGAGAATCGTCTCTACGACTTCTCTAGCATCTACGCTCACCTGCCTCAGCCGATGACGGATAGAATAAGGCTTGGTACTCGTATAGCTTATTTAAGTCCAGGTTATCACACCTATCTTTTCACCTTTTACGGTCAGTCTCTCAACGCTATGGCTGGTATGGAGATCACGCTTGTTCAGGCTCCAGAGGGGTATGAAGATTATCGCCGTGCGTGTGAGAGCTACTACTTCCGTACCCCCAACCCGACTGACGTCGAAAATCCTTATGGCGGTGGTATGATAGGACTGGGAGAGAAGATTAAGATGTCCAACACCTTTACAGGTCCTGGAGGCACTGGCACACCTGAGTGCTTTTATCCATTTAAGTTTATCTATAAGATAGGTGAAAATGGAGAGCGTGTAGTCTACCCCTACAAAGACAACGATGATTCTAAGCTTGATGCTCTTAAAGCAGTCTTGCCCTTGGATCCAAAGATGGAGGAGTATCTAAAGAAGCACCCGATGCCTCGTGGTATCTACCGTCTCAAGTTTGAGCATCCTTGTCAGCCGGGAGAGTCCTTCTACATCAATCTGAATATGAGTGAGCCAGACTTCAATCCAGAACTTACAGAACTCATTAACCCAGTCGTGGATCGTGCCTCTTGTGATGAGGTTCGCGTTTACCCCTTTGCTGATGGTCGTCTAGACTATGGTATAGACAAGAAGACTGGTAAGCCTCGCAACGTTGTCTTTCTAGTCTCAGGTCTTCCTGGGGGTAATTCGAAGCGTTTCTACTTTTACCCCCATGATCGTGAGGGCAACCAGCTAGACCATACGAAGTTCTATATCCCTATCAAAAATGTAGACCTCCCGCTCACACTTAACTTCCGCTATTTCTATCCAAAACCTAGTTGGCAGTGGATAGACTACGATTGTAACAAATGGGCTCACAAGGTAGACTCCGTTGGTGTCAACCAGTTTGTCAAAGGAGAGCTGGAGAGAGGGAATGTCGGTAAAGGTTATTACAAGTTACCTCTTGATGGGTACAATCCAAACAATGACCAAGACGATTGGGGTGAGGATAGCTTTTCGTGGTATCCTTGGTCTGCATGGTCTTGGGATGACTCAACCATCGATGTTAATGTGCCTATAAAAAGGGAGGATCTGACACCCTCGTACGCACGTTCTACCTACGTAGGGTATCGCTGCTCTAAGGAGACGGGCTATATGGAGTTTAAGCTCATCAATATCCCGAATAAGGTTGGTACCGTGGTCCTCAAAGATGGGGACAAGGTCATCATGAGCTCAAATATTGAGGACTTGCCCGAAGACCTGATGGTCAAATGGGATCTTAAAGCTGAGTCGGGTAGTGAACTCAAGAATGAGTACAGGCTGGAGATTAAAACCAGTCTATGTGGTGAGACGAATATGCAGACGGAGAAGTTTACCGTCAAGCTCGAGGACATCTCTGAGGGTATTGCGGTGACCGTCTCTCCGCAGGGTGCTCACTGTCCTGGCGATGTGGTGACCCTGACAGCTTCCAATCTGGGTGTGCCGGACAGTGCGTACAAGTGGACCTTTGACAATGGTGACACCGACTCTGGACGTACTATCCGCCGTAAGGTGTCCGCTCCTCGTGTAGTCGATGGTAAGGCACACTACGAGAGCTACACGCTGACCGTCAACGGAACTAGGTGTGGTATTAATACGAGTAAGGGTACGATCTCTGTCTCTCCAGACGAACTCTGGTGGATGCCGGACCTTACTGGGCAGGGGCATGGAACTGTGCCTCCGGGTACGGGTAAGGAGGAGACGCCTACCGATCCACCTCACTCAGACGCTAAGTACTATGACTGGCATAACCCCGACAACTGGGTATTCCTCTACGAGGGGAAGTTTTACCCAGCTAAGGCGGTGCCTACGCGCTGTACCAATGTACATATTATGAATCTGTCTCAGTTCGAACTGGGACCTGTAGGTAGTAAGCTTCGGGCACAGCCGGATCTCGCTAAGGAGGTGACCCCGCGTGACCTTTACGGTGAGCCGACCTGTATCGACATTACCTTCCACTCGGGAGCCTTTGTCTTCAATATTCAGCAGCTCAACTACCGACGTGCTATGGTGCGCTACAACTTTGGCGTAGCTGATGGTACAGAATATAAGAGTGACAGGCGTATCTATACCACTGAAGATTGCAACACCGATGAGTGGCTCTATGGTCGTAACGCGCTCAACCTGCTGTCTGCTCCGCTCTACGATATCTATGCGGGCGACTACAGCTTCAGCGCCTCGCCCTACACTTATCAGCTTGGCTTCAAAACGGAGCGTGCGGGTAAGAGTATAGCGGCACAGTTTGACGCTAGTGCCTTCAACGATCCCTCGCCACTACAATCTATCTCGATGGCAGGCAATAATAACAGCATTGCTCTGATTGTGGCTGGAGACGAGCAGGGCTTCAAGAGCCGAGAGGGTAAGAGTGCCATTGTGGAGCGTCGTGGTATCTTGGAGCTACCATACTTCGACAGACCAGACGTGGCAAAGCCTTTCTACCATCAGACTTACGATGCTAGCACGGGGCAGACGCGCTTCCAGTACTTCGATGGCAAGGCAAAGCGCTTCCGTGGTTACTACTCGGATGCTCAGCGCACCAAGATGGCTTACCGCTTTATCTTTGAGGACCCCGCGATGCAGCGTATCTCTAAGCTCGCTGACGGTACCGAGGTTTACACGATGGATGTGAGTGCTACCGCTGCTGGTCAAGAGGTGATGGTGGGCAATCCATTTATGGCACCGCTAGAGGTTGTTCCTTTCCTAGAGGCTAATAAGGAGGTCATAGAGCCTTATGTAAGACTCTTGCATTCAGTTGATGTAAAGGGCTATGAGCCTCTGAACCTAGATGGTAAGGTTACGACCTGCCATCAAGCTACAGCAAAGGATAAGAAGATCAATCCGCTCGGAGCCTTTGTGGTCAAGTTTAAATCCGATGTTGGTCCCGAGGCGAAGTTGGTCTTCCCGACGACTGCTCTCGACTCCTACGCTAAGCAACATCCACAGAGCAGTAGCAGCCTACGTAATACGAGCGGTGACGCTACAGCGGAGACTGCACGCTACCTGTCGCTGACGCTACAGAGTCGCTTGGGCAAGGATCGTGCGCTGGTCGTTTATGGCTACGAGTCTGGCTCGGTCGATAAAATGCTCCTAAGCACGGAGAGTCGCTATCCCTCGATAGCTATCGTTGACCCGGCGGATGGTCTCCATAAGGATCTCTATGCTGACGATGCGGCTACGGGTCACTACGAGCTAGCCACACAGGTCTCCGAACCCATCGATGTGACGCTCTCGCTCGCTGGTAGTGTGATGGGGCACGTTGTGACGGCTCGTCTGATAGACTACAAGAGCGGTATGGAGCATGACCTGATGGGTGGTAAGAGTTGCCAGATCAAGCTCTTCCCCGATGATGCCGAGGGTCGTCTGGAGCTACGTGTGGACGGCGACTTTACGTCGGTCGCTCCGATGGTTGAGCCTACAGATGAGCTACAGGCACAGTACAGCGAGGGTATGCTGACTGTCCGTACGGCACAGGAGATGTCATCCTTACGGCTTGTACAGGGTGACGGTATCACGGTCTACACGCAGTCGCTACCTGGGCTGACGGAGTACAGCGAGCGTATCCTCCTCTCGTCAGGTAGCTACGTCGTTGAGGCAATCGGCACGGACGGTGTCGCACGCCGTGCGACGCTCGTCGTGAAATAGCGGTTGGCTGTTAGCTATTAGCTGTTGGCTATTAGCTATTGGCTGTTGATTAAAGGTTAGTAGTTAGAGGCACTGGTACTAAGTACTGGTGCCTCTTATCTTTTTAGAGAGGGGAGTGGATCGGAGTGTGATTAGAGGTTAGAGATTAGAGATCGGAGTGGATCGGAGGGCTAGTGTGGCTAGTGCCTCTAGTAGCACTAGTGCAACTAGTGAGTCTAGCCAACAGCCAACAGCTAAAGAAGCGCAGGAAGTTTGAGTAAATAGCTCTAAACCGATCCAACATGTAGCAAATTATTGCTATTGCGTACTAAATAAATAATTACTACCTTTGCTCGCAATAGGTTCGAAATCGTACTGAGTATAGCGCGATTTGTACCAAAACGGCTCATATTCACAACCATCATAAACTCAAAAACAATGAACCACCGACTACTTATTGCTGCGCTACTAGCTCTCCTCGGGATGGCTATTCATGCGCCACTATCAGCTCAGGAAGCTGCCGGGGAAAATGTCATCACCTTGAAGCTTACAGAGCTTCCCACCAACGATGACGACGATCCTATGCCTCTCTCACTAAGCATACAGGGTGAGGGTGCTATAACCATCGAGGGGGTCAAAGAGGCTTACGCTTCAGATCGTACCTCATACATGCCTACAGGAGTAGACATTACGATACGTGGTGCTGTCAAGTCCATTAGCTGCAACTACACCGGCGAACTCACAGCGGTAGATATTACCAACTCCAAAACGATTGAGAAGCTTAGCCTCAAAAACAGTGGCATTACGGATCTCCGCGCTAAAGGCGTTAGCTCTCTTAAGTCTCTGAGCTGTGGATTTACTCCGATACCTGCACTAGACCTGAGCGGCTGCACAGGACTGAAGAAGCTCGAGGCCGGATCCTGTATGAAGCTCACGAGCGTCACCCTCACCGGCTGTACAGCCCTCGAGGAGATAGAGCTGCAAAATGGCGAGATAGCAGCACTAGACCTCACGGGTCTGACCAAGCTAAACAGTATAGACGTATCACGTAATCCGCTCAAGACGCTGACACTCACTGGACTCAGTAGCCTCACGACACTAGACTGCAAGCAGAGCGGTCTCGCCTCGCTAGATCTCTCCGACTGTACTGCGCTAGAGTATCTCACGGCCAATGCTTGTGCAGAGCTTGCCTCGGTAAAGTTCCCTAAGTCTGACAAACTCAAGTATATCTACCTGCAGGAGTGCAAGCTACAAGAGATAGATCTCTCTAATCATGCGGCACTCACTCAAGTCTATCTAGAGCGTAATAAGATGCTCACCAAGGTCTCGGTAGCCAACTGTGCGGGCCTTAAGTTGCTCAGCCTGCACCTCTGTGCGCTACCCGCTGAGGCTACAGTTGCTCTTCTAGAGCAACTCTCTGACCATAGTGCTGAGTACAACGAGACAAGCCCTGCCTACAAGATTTTTGCAGCAGGGATCAAGGTTACCTACAAGGAGGGTAACGTCTGGTCACCCAAGGCTGCTAGTCTAGCTAGACGCAAGGGGTGGGCACTCTTGACTAAGAATGAAAACTCTTACGAGTCTCCTATGCCACTCATTGATGCTTATGCCAAGGTCACGATCGAAGAGGCAGAGCATGGCAAGATAGCGCTAGAGGGTCTGGACACCCAAGATCTAGCTTACCTACCACAAGGTATGACCTACAAGGTGGTCGCAACCCCTGAGGCTGGCTACGAGCTAAAGGAGCTCAAGGTCAATGGTGATGTCGTAGAGGGGCTAGAGTTTCAGCTCTTTCAGGATAGCAAGCTCACCGCTACCTTTGCAAAGGCTGGGGATGTGACTTACGAGTACTATCTGACTAAGGTAGAGCCTACGGTCTCTACGGCTCCTATCTACACCTACGGCTATGACGAAAACAAAAATTGGACCTCTCGCACGGTGACGAAAGAAGATGGAAGCATCTCCTCTCACTATGATATACGATATGATCAGCAGGGTCGTATATCAGACATTGACATGACGCTCTCTTTCGACTACGCAAAGGACGGTAAGTCCAGTCAGCGAGTTCACTACACATACGATGAGCAGGGTCGTCTAGTAAGACGCCAGATGAAGCTCTTTGACAAAGATATGGCTGATACCAAGATCGGCTACCGTCCCGAAGGTCAGATAGACTACTGGGTAGAGCAGAGTGCCAAAGTGATGAATGACTACATCTACAACGACAAGGGACAGCTCATCGAGGAGCATTTTGGCGAGGCTACGGGAGCAGATACAGATCATCCCACCGTCTCGACACCCACGGGCAAGATCTTCTACAGCTATAACGATAAGGGACATAAGTCAGAGGTCAAGTATACTTCTATACAGAGTAACTGGCTCTACCTAAAGGGTGAGCAGTACGCATGGAATGAGCAGGGACTGCTCTCAAAGATCAAAGCGGTGAACTATGGCTACGAGCAGGGTGAGACCGATCCTGAGAAGGGTAAGGCTGAGACCTTCTACGAGCTACGCTTTCAGTACGCTGACAAGGCTACGACCAAGGTCTTCTGGCCTATGCTCCCTATCACAGAGGAAAACGGAGGCCCGGGCGAGTTTAGCTATGACCTCAAGGGTTACTGCACGAAGGCTGAGTACTGGAGGTATGGTTATGGTGATCCGAGACACTCCTGTGACTTTGTCTATGTCTTTGAGGCTTCACCACGTCACCTCCAGGAGCTAGTAGACAGAGGCTCCACAACGGTACAGTACGCTTACGGTACGATCACAGCTGAGGGCGCAGCCCTTGAGGCGCTTCAGGTATACGACACCACGGGTCAGCTACTTCGTGACTACCGCACAGCTCCTTGCCAGCGCATCGACATGGGCGTCTCTGAGCTACCTGACGGACTATACATCGTTCGCACCATCTCCTCTGACAGCACACAGACTGACAAGGTAGTCATAACACAATAAGCAGGACACACTATGCTTCACTCTTTCATAAGGCGAGGACTCATGACTATGCTCATGGGCCTCGCCCTATGCTCTTTACAGAGCTATGCAGCTTCCCGTATCCTATTTACCACGGCTCTGCCCGTAGGATCGACGATCACACTCACCATCACTGCCGATGGTGCCGTGACGGCGCAAGGCCTAGCAGGAGCGATCCTCGCTGATGGCAAGGCACACAGCTACACCATCGAGAGTGCTGAGGTGAAGCTCTCAGGAGCCATCACAGCGATCACGCTCTCGCACCAAAAGCTCTCAGCACTGGACGTACGTCAGGCTAAAGAGCTGGCGGAGCTACGCTGTGACAATAACAACCTCACCGAGCTAAACATCACTTACTCCAAGGCGCTCCAGCGTCTTGACTGTACCTACAACCAGCTGGAGCGTCTCGACATACCTACGGCCTCGTCTCTCAAGGAGCTACGTCTCAAGGGCAACTATGTCAAGAGCCTAAGCCTGGATCGATGCCCTGACCTAGAGATACTAGACTACTCGGACAACTACTACCCTACAGCAGTAGATCTTAGCAAATGCACGAAGCTACAGCAGCTAGACATTGCGAAAAACAAAATTCGCTCGCTCGATCTAACGCAAAATGTGGCTTTGCGCTCTTTAGCATGTGGAGATAACGAGATCACTTCCCTAGACGTAGCGCACCTAGCTTCCCTAGAGCGTCTCTCCGTATCTAACTGCTCATCCCTTGAGACGCTGACGCTGGGAGAGCACACTAACTTGCTCCTTCTAGATATCTACGGCACGAAGGTTCAGAGTCTAGATCTAGCTAAGTATCCACAACTCGAGGAGCTCTCCTGCGCTTATGCCAAGCTCACGAGTCTAGATCTCTCACACAGCAAGCAGCTACGCGTGCTGAGCTGTAGCAAGAACCCCTTTAAGGGTCTCGATGTGACACACTGCCCGCTGCTTGAAGAGCTAAACTGTGGCGACCTGCAGATATCCTCTATCGACCTGAGCAACAATCCTAAGCTCATCTCTCTGCAGATGGGGCACAACAACCTCTCGCAGATAGATCTATCGGCGCAGAAAGAGCTTAAGCGGCTACACCTCTTTTACAACAACATCAGCTCCCTCGATCTCTCCGTACAGACTCATCTAGAGGAGCTACTATGCAACAATAATCGCATCGCAGACATAACACTCCCGGCCAACGCTCCACTGCGTCAACTGGATATCTACGACAATCAGATCAAGGAGCCGCAGATGGCTCAAATTGTTGGCAAGCTGCCCGATCGTACAGGGATGACTAGAGGACTCTTTAAGGTGGTTAATACACCCAGTACTCTAGAGGGCAATGTGTGCCCCAAAGCCCTTGTGGATCAGGCACTAGATAAGCAGTGGCGCGTGGTGGACTATGCGGACTTTGCAGACTTTGGTAAGGGACTTGACTACCGTGGCTCTGATGCTCCAGATATGGGCGAGGGGGTGATCAAGCTCACCTTTGACAAGGCGGGTAGCACCATACAGCTCACCCTCTGGGGGCTGGGCCTGATCGAGTCTACTGGTACGACCAAGCCTGTAGGCAATTCAAAGGAGCCTGTCACCTACACCCTAGAGGGCACAGAGCTAATCCTACGTGGCGATGTGTACAGACTGATCATCAGCGGAGCCGCTATTCAGGGGATAGAACTAACCAAGGCTCACTACCTACACGACCTGGAGCTACACGACTATCAGCCCGCATCCATTCAGCTGACCGACCTGCCACACCTCGTGACGCTCAGACTACACGACAATCAGCTTACAGAGATACAGCTGAGTGGTATGCCGCTACTGAGCCTGCTCTCTTGTTACGGCAATCAGTTGACCGTCGAGGCGGGTAAGAAGATCATTGCTAGCCTGCCCAAGCGTCTTGAGGAGGAGCGGGCGACGATCCTTTGGCTTAATAGTCAGGGTGAGAGTGCTGACAACGCATTCCAGAAGGAGCTTATTTACCTTGCTCACGCACAGGGCTGGGAGATGAGCGACTACCTAGGAGGCACTCGTGGCGACAATGGGGCACCTATTGGCTTCCCAATAGCAAATGAGCCTCTCCTCGCACCTACGACTGAGTCGGCTCTGCGGGTGAGCGTCGCTCTAGACATGCTGCACATCACCGCTGTAGCAGACACCCCAATCGCGCTCTATGATATGATGGGGCAGCTACTGCTACAGACTCAGGCTGACGCCGATGGACTATGCGACATACCGCTAGCAAACATCACAGAGGGTCTCTACATCGTCGCTACACCCGCTGAGTCGGTCAAGTGTCTCATTCCGTAAGAGGACAGTAGCTTCAATAGTACAGGGGAACGTAGACTGTTCATAGCAGTTTACACAAAAAGCAGAGGCTCGTCCCGATTGGGGCGAGCCTCTACGCTTGATGTGTGTCGATCCCTTTACTTGCCAAAGAAAGGCTCGAGGATGATCATGAGATTCTCCATAAAGAAGCGTACCGATATGGCTAGCAGGACGACCCCAAAGAACTTACGCAGGATGTAGATCCCGCCCTTGCCAAGCCACTTCTCTAGCAGCGACACCGTCCGTAGCATGAGGTAGATACAGACGACGTTGAGGAGGATAGCGATGAAAAGCGTCGAGGTCGCCGTCCCAGAGGACTTCATTGTTAGGATCGCTGTAAAGGAGGCAGCACCCGCAAAGAGCGGGAAGACGAGTGGCACGATATCGGCATTGCCCGAAGGATCATCGTCTTGAAAGACTTGTATGCCGAAGATCATCTCGACAGCTAGCACGAAGAGGACGATCGAACCCGCCACGGCAAAGGACGAGACATCCACTCCAAAGAAGCCTAGTAGCGGCTCTCCGATGAAGAGGAAGGCGATGAACATAAGGCACGAGATGATGGCTACCTTGCTGGGGTGAAAGACTTTACCCTTCTCCTTGAGACTCAGTGCGATCGGGATAGCTCCGATGATGTCTATAGAGACAAAGAGGATCATAAAGGTAGCGAAGAAGCTCGACAGTGTGAAGTGCGAGAAGTCGGCTAGGATACTATTCCAAAGATTTTCCATAATAGTTTTTTCGTCTAACGGTGTCTAGGGGAAAGTTTTCGTCTGCAAAGGTACGAAATCGCCTCCCAACCCTCCAAATGAGTCCCTACGTAGCCAGGGCTGACGCATTATATATAATGATCTCATCGACCACTCTACTCCTTGCTGGTCGCTAATGTGTAGTTTCTGAAAAAGCAATTATGATGCGTCAGCCCTAGCTGGAAAAAATCGACGCCGACTCGCTACAATAATTTAGACCTGACTACATATCGAAACGGCATTGTGTCGGGGAAAAGTGATTTCCACGTGGATATTTCGAAATCTCCACGTGGAGAA
>OLQA01002331.1_pt1 | contig 15027 bp, 10 predicted proteins | sample 1673151 | NCBI WGS metagenome assembly OLQA01 (sample SAMEA3136760, study PRJEB25190) | human gut metagenome | biome: human gut; feature: human-associated habitat; material: faeces | place: Austria | collected 2013 | reverse complement strand
GGGATTGCTGCTTCTGGAGGCGTGGATTTATCTCCGTATTCAAAAAAAACAAAACGCATAATTACAGCAGTTACAACTGTCAATTAAACATTTTGAGTAGTAGGATTTGTTAGGAGCAATCATTCATCTTATTACTAAATCACAAATTTTGGCACAATGACCATCGTAAAAGCAAATATGCATAAGCATGATACAAAAGCAAGAGAATCGGCATCAAGCGCCGCATACTATACCTTTGTGGCATACTTCGTTGACGGTTTTGGCAGTCTGTATGGAAGTCCCTTGCGAATCTAACGGTAGGAAACAATAATTTCTCTTAGTGTGCAACTTAGCTGCTTCACAAAATTGTATATATTAACCATCTAATAAAGCACGGCAACTCAAAATGAGTTGCCGTGCTTTAATTGGGTAAGCGATAGAAACAGCCTCAATGGAAACCTTTAGGCAGGTTGTTCATATTCTTCTTGTTTACCCCATTGAACGCTAACGAATATGGCGCAGCGATAAGTGCAAAATTCTTCAAATAAAAGCCAGACAAAAGAGCCACGGTTTATTGCCGCCTTTCAGTATGGCGTGTTGCAGCTTTGTTCCGTCAGAGTTCTGCAATCATATCTCTTTCTTTTGGGCGAAACTTTTCCGCCTTATCCCAACGGATAAGCTACTTGCACCACAGGATATCACCAGGGATGGCGCTTGATGCCGTTTTATGAGCAGCTATGCGAAAAGACGCTTTTTTCCGTTTCCCTCCGGCGGGCCGCTGCCCGCTCACAGCACCTCGTATACGTTTGCCTCATAGGGGCGCAGCACGGGCGCTTCCTCGGCATAATTACCGATTCGCTTTGCCTGTGCGCCGGAGAGCGGCGCCGGGCGCGGCGTCTGGTGGGCCGTCAGGTTGCATTCCACATAAAATTTTCTGCCGTCCAGCACACGGAAATAGCAGAACACATCCGCATGCCTTTTCGTCTTTAAAAACACGGGACGGAACGCGCCGTATACCAGCGCCGGGTTTTCCCGCCGCAGCGCGATCAGCTTCTTATAATAATGGAACACCGAATCCGGGTCCCGCATCTCGTCGGCGGCATTGCACGTCTGCCAGCCGTCCGCCATGCGCAGCCAGGGCGTTCCTGCGGTAAAGCCGCCGTTGGGCCCCGCGTTCCATGGCATGGGTGCGCGGGCATGGTCCCGCGTGTCGGCCAGGATGCGCTTCCACGCTTCCTCCGACGGCATTTTGCCGCACAGCTCCTGGTACAGGTTGCGGCTCTCCACGTCGTTGATCTCGTCGATGGATGCAAAATCCACATTGGCAAGGCCCAGCTCCTGCCCCTGATAGATGAACGGAGTGCCCTTGAGTGTGAGCTGAAGCGTCGCCAGCAGCTTTGCCAGCGGCGCGCGCACAGCCGGGTCCGGATTCACTTTGCTCACCATGCGCGGGTTGTCGTGGTTTTCAAAAAACAGGCTCATCCAGCAGTTGTCACCGTAATTCTGCTGCCAGTCCAACAGGTATTTTTTCAGGTAGCGCAGGTCGTACCGGTAATCGTCAAAGCGGGTCTTGCCCGGGTTCTCCAGCGCGTCGAAGTTGAACACCATGTCCAGCTCCGCGCGGCTCTCCGCGGTGAGCATTTTGGACATCTGCATGCCCAGGCCCGCCGTCTCGCCCACAGTGACGGCGTCGTAACGGCCAAAGCTCTCCCGCCGCATCTCTGCCAGATATTCGTGCAGGCGCGGGCCGTAAAAATAATGCTCGATGCCCCGCAGGCCGATGGCTCCCGCCAACGCCTCGCTGCCGTCAGCCAGGCCGTCCTTAGAGATCAGGTTGATGACGTCCATGCGGAAACCGTCCACGCCCTTGGCCAGCCACCAGTCGATCATGTCATAGACCTCGCGGCGCAGCGCGGGGTTATCCCAGTTCAGGTCCATCTGCTTTTTGCTGAACAGGTGCAGCGCCCATTCGTCCCGTTCGGGATAGTAATTCCACGCGGGGCCGGAAAAAAAGCTCACCCAGTTGTTCGGCTCTTTTCCGTCCCTGCCTTTGTGCCAGATGTAATAGTCCCGGCAGGGACCGTCGGGGTCGTGCAGGGAACTTTGGAACCAGGGGTGCTCGTCGGAGGTGTGGTTCACCACAAGGTCCATGATAAGCTTCATGCCGTTCGCATGTGCCTCAGCCAGCAGGGCGTCGAAATCCTCCATGGTGCCGAACTCGGCCATGATTTTCCGGTAATCCCGGATGTCATAGCCGTTGTCGTCGTTGGGGGAATCGTATACGGGCGAGAGCCACAGCAGATTTACGCCCAGTTCCTTCAGATAGGGCAGCTTTTCGCGGATGCCCCGCAGATCGCCCACGCCGTCGCCGTTTGAGTCCGCAAAGCTGCGGGGATAGATCTGGTAGGCCACGGCCTCCTTCCACCATTTGCGGGTGATGCCGCCTGTGGGCGCGGGCGGCGTCTGCGTTTCATGGTTCAGCAGGCCCAGCAGGGAATCCACCAGGCTGTCGTCCAGCCTGCCCGGCGCCAGCTTCTGCAAAGCGCGCAGTGAAAGGCGGCGCACCACAGGGTTGGCGACGGCCTTTTCCGGCAGGCCCGTCTGCAAAAGCAGCGTATGGATGATGTCGTGCCCAATGGGCGTCGCATAGATCTCGCCGATGCGGCTGTCCCGTGTCAGCATAAACAAACCTCCTTCGGCGCGGCCGTGCCGCGTGCTTCCAATAAACGCGCGCCTCACCGTGCGAACGTCATCGCAAGGCCGGTGCTCCAGCTTTCGCCAGGCGCAAGGCGCACCGTGTCGGGCTTCTCCTCCCAGATGCCGCTGGCCGTGCGCGCGTCCGGCAAGCCGTGCCACGGCTCGATGCACACATAGCGGACAGGGCCTTTTGCGCTCCACATCAGCACATAGGGGTAGCCTTCGATCCCCACGCTCACGCGGCGGCCCGTCTCTTTTTCCACAATGGAAAGGCTCCCGGCCGTCAGCCGGGAAAAGCAGGTGCTGTCGTGGTCGAACATGCCGTCATGCAGCGGAATGTCTGTCTCACTTTCAAAATAAACACGGGTCGCGCCCGTCACAAGGCCGTCGTCCTCCCCGGTTTCGATGACGGTGGGCGTCTGCGGCGTATCGAACCGCAGCACGTAATCCTCCGCTTTATGCGCCGCGTCGAACGGGCACAGAAACGCGGGATGGTACCCGAAGGCGAAGGGCATCACCTCGCCGCCGTCGTTCTCCACACGGATGTCGTGGTGCACCGTCACGCCCTCCAGCCGGAAAGTGGAAAACAGCTTGAATGCAAACGGGAATTTTTCCATCGTCAGCACATTTGCCTCCAGGCACAGCGTCACGCTGTCCCCGCTCTGTTCCACCAGCGCGTGCTCCATATCCCGGGCAAAGCCGTGCTGGCCGCCCTCATAGGACACGCCGTTGTGGGTGAACGCGCCGCCCTTCAGCCGCCCGCAGTAGGGGAACAGAATAGGCGCATGCCGGTTCCACACAGCTGGGTCCGCCTGCCAGAGCATTTCCTCGCCCGTTTCCTTTTTCACCACGCTGCACAGCTCAGCGCCCCTGCTCTGCACCCGCACGCACAAAAAATTATTTTCAATCGTAAATTCCATAAACGCCCTCCGTTCGCTCCAAGATTCGGGTCTAAAACCAGTATATCCCAAACAACGGCAAAAAGGAAGAGGGAGCCCGGGTGTCAGCACAGGTTTTCAAAGAATATCCTAAGACAAGAAAGGAGTGTTTGTATGAACTCTGACAAACAAGGCCGCGCCATGTGCGCATGCGGCGGCAGCAGCGGTGCCGCTCCGGGTGCGGAGCCCGCCGCCGCTGTGCCGCAGTGCAGGTGCCGCACCGCACCCCGCGCGCCTTCACCCGCTCAAAACATCACCGCCGCCATCGCCGCGGCGGACCTTACCGGCACAGGCTTTCTGCGCCTGCGCAGCTTCGCCGCCAGCAACGCGCAGCCCGTGCCTGACGTCATCGTCACCATATCCCAGCGTTCCGGCACCGGAATCCCGGATAAAACCGTCACCACCGGTCCCGAGGCATTGTCCGACGACGTTGCCATCGCCTGCCCGCCCCGCTCTTACTCCCTGGACGAAAACAACCGTACCGTCCTGCCCTATGCCGTGGTGGACGTGACCGCCGAGCATGAGGGCTATGACCCCGTGCATGTGGCGGGTGTGCAGGTATTCGACGGTGAGGTAAGCCTGCTGGAACTGCTCATGATTCCTGTGGAGGAGGACGAAACGGCCGCCTACACCGTGCGCAGTCTCCCTGAGGATTTCGATATCCCCACGCACAAGCTGTTCGAGGGCGGCGAATCCTCCGGCCCCACCCCGCTGTCTGCCTGCCGCCCGCGCATTCTGGACCAGCCCATCATCCCCGAAAAGATCACGGTACACCTGGGCCGCCCCTCGGCCAATGTGCAGAACGTGACGGTATCGTTCCGCGATTACATCAAAAACGTCGCCTCCAGCGAGGTATATCCCACCTGGCCGGAGCAGGCCCTGCGGGCCAACATCCACGCTCAGATCAGCCTGGCGCTGAACCGCGTATATACTGAATGGTACCGCAGCAAAGGCTACAATTTTCAAATCACCAGCTCCACCAGCTACGACCAGTACTACGTCCATGGCCGCAACATCTTCGAGGTGATGAGCCGCATTACCGACGACATCTTCAACACCTACGTACGCCGCATCGGTACCATCGACCCCTATTACACCGAGTACTGCGACGGCAAAACCGTATCCTGCCCCGGCATGAAGCAATGGGGCACCGTCACGCTGGCCAATCAGGGACGCAACGCGCTGTCCATCCTGCAATATTACTACGGCAACAATATTGAGATCGTACGCACCAATAACATTCAGGCCATTCCCGAAAGCTATCCCGGCACACCGCTGCGCTTGGGCAGCACAGGCAATGCCGTGCGCACCATTCAGCGCCAGCTCAACCGCATCGCCCGCAACTACCCCTTCTTCGGCACTCTCGAGGTGGACGGCGTGTTTGGCGCCTCTACCGAGGCTGTGGTAAAAAAATTTCAAAAGCAGTTCAGCCTTGCCCAAGACGGGGTTGTCGGCCGGGATACCTGGTACAAGATCAGCTATATTTACGTAGCGGTCAAAAAGCTTGCGGAGCTTTCCAGCGAAGGCGAGGCCGCCACCGGCAACCTTGTAGCCGGCCAATGGCCCGGCACCCTGCTGCGTGTGGGCAGCCGCGGCGACGATGTGGAACAGATCCAGTTCTGGCTCAACGCCGTGGCCGAATTTGTGGACACCATTCCCACCGTCACGGTGGACGGCATCTTCGGCCAGGCCACGGACCGGGCCGTGCGCGCCTTCCAGCAGCATTTCGGCCTGACGGTGGACGGCATCGTGGGACAGGCGACCTGGAACAGCATCTACAACGAATACAGCTCTATCCAGACAGATATCGCCCCGCCCAACGTCGATACTCCGGGCCAGTTCCCCGGCACCACGCTCGCTGTAGGCAGCCGCGGCAACGACGTCAAGCAAATGCAGTTTTATCTGCGCATCATCTCCAACTCCAACAGCGCCATCCCGGCCATCACGGCGGACGGCATCTTCGGCTCCGCCACCGAGCGTGCTGTGCGCGCTTTCCAGCAATTCTACGGGCTTACCGTGGACGGTCTGGTGGGCAAGCTGACCTGGAACAAGATCTACGAGGTGTACACAGGCATCATCAACGGCCTGCTGGCGCCCACCGAACGCCCGGGCACTTACCCCGGTGCGCCTCTGCGTATCGGCTCTACGGGACGGGCGGTCAAGGAAGTGCAGTATTACCTGTACCTGATGAGCGCCTACTACACGGAAATTCCCGTCATCGCCTTTGACGGCATTTACGGCACCGCAACGGCGGAAGCCGTGCGGGCCTATCAGCGCCTGTTCGGCCTAGCGGTGGACGGCGTCGTCGGCCCCGCCACTTGGAACAGCATTTACAACCAGTTCTCCACGCTGCGCAACGTGGACGGCCCGGTGAACCGCTTCCGTGTGTTTGCATACCCGGGCTATGACCTTCAGGAGGGCATGAGCGGCAGTATGGTGCAGTTCGTTCAGTTCATGCTAGCGTACATCGGCTCGTTCTACGACACCATCTCCCCCATCACCGTGCTTGACGGCGAATTTGGCCCCGAAACCAAGGACGCCGTGGAGAGCTTCCAGCGGGAGTTCGCCTTCGCCATCACGGGCATTGTGGATGAACCCACTTGGGCGGCGCTCGTCATCACTTACCTGAGCCTTGCCTCCGACGAAGGCGAAAACGATCTGCCGGAGGGTGAATACCCTGGCTTCGTGCTGGCAATCGGCAGCGCCGGGCCAAGCGTCCGCCGCCTGCAGCGCTACATGAACGGCATCGCCTCCCGCTTCTGCGTGGCCTGGTTCGTGCCCGAAAGCGGTATTTTCGACGAGATTACGCTCAATGCCGTGAAGGAATTCCAGGAGGGCTTCGGCCTGCCTGTGACGGGCCTTGTGGACCGCGCCACCTGGGACGCCATTTACAATTACTACATCATGGAGGAGGAATAGGGCCATGGCCAAGGTCATCGTATACGACGAGTACACCAATCGTCTGTTCACCTATAACCTGTCTGAAAACGACCCGATGCCCTACGCCTACGGCAACACGATGCGCGTGCGCGAGTTCCGCGGCTCATCCAACAGCCCTACGCTTTGGACGACGACGCGCGCCATGGAGGCATGGAACCTTACGCGGCGGCGTTACGGTAAGGGCATTTACATCGGCTATGCGTTCAAGCGCATCTGGGAAGGCGGCCACGGAACGGCCAGCCAGCACTACGCGGGCGTGAGCTTCGACGTGGGGCAGAACGTTTCGTATTCCCAGCGCGTGGCCATCCGCAACGCGGCTGTGGCAACCGGCGCCTGGGGCTATGTGGAGCCCATCTCCATGACGCCGACCTGGGTGCATTTCGACCGCCGCTACGGTACTCCCGCGTGCAGCGGCACCACGGCGGGCTACCCCACCGTGCGGCGCGGCAGCCGCAGCACCTATGTGCTGATCCTGCAGGATGCCCTCAATGCGCTTGGCTACACCAACCGCCCGCTGGACGGCATCTTCGGCGGCGGCACGGAAAACGCGGTGCGTGCGTTCCAGCGCGCCGTGAGCCTGACGGCGGACGGCATCTGCGGCTGCAACACCTGGAAAAAGCTGACGGCGGCCAGCGTGGGCATCGGCCGCACCCGCACAGTCATCGACTGAGCCGCAGAACAAAGATCCCCGGTTTTGGCAATGCCAAAACCGGGGATTTCCTCAATACTGCCAGGAATTGAATTCAAACGCATTGGGGCATTTTTCGCCCTGGTCCTCACTTTCCAGCAGCGCCTTGTATTTTTCATAGATCTCCGCCGCGCCCTCGGTCTCGTAATAGGGCTCCACGCGGCTGGCCTCCGTCAGGAAGTGGTACACGTCGCGGCCCATCTCGCGGCCGCGGCGGGTATGCATGTCCAGCGCGTAATCCGGCACTTCAAACTTTGTCCCCACTTCAAACTCGTGGTTCAGCAGATTTTTCACATGGTCGCTGGAGCGCTCTTTCTTCTGGCGGCACAGGTAACGGATGGCATGCACGAAGAACATGGGCCTGTCGCCGTCGTTGTAGGGGAATTCCTGGCGCATTTTGAACAGCGTGTACACCAGGTTGGGGGCATCCGGATTGCCGAAGCCGATATCCTCCACGCTGATGCACAGCAGGCGGCGCCACAGCTTTTCCTCAAACTGGGGGCTGGTGATGTACATTTCATAGGCCGCGTGCAGCGCGTCCTCTTCCTTGCCCCTGCGGATGGCCTTTTGCAGCATGGCTACCATTTCGTCGCCGGCATAGCCGTTGCGGGTGGTGATCTCCGCCCAGGGATCGTAAGACATAAATTCGCTCATGGTCAATACCTCCGTTTATTCCTTTGTTGCGCCCGCCGAAAGCCCTTCCGTGATCTGCTTGTGGAAAATCAGGTACAGCACTACGGTGGGGATGAGTACTACGATGATGGCGGCTGCCAGCGTGGGCCAGGAGCCCTGCTGCGCACCCGCGTAATTCATCAAAAATGTGGTCAGTGTTTTGAGTTTTGTTTTCGGCATATACAGGTACGGCACGTACATGTCGTTGACGATGTTGACGATCTTCAAAATGACGACCGTGGCCGTTGCCGGGGCCAGAAGCGGAAAAATGATGCTGTAAAAAATGCGGAAATAGCCGCATCCGTCGATGAGCGCGCTCTCGTCCAGCGCTTTGGGTATCTTGCTGACGAACTGCATGTACAGGTACAGCTGCATCAGGTCGGACGCCACATAGATGATGATGGGCGCGCCCAGCGTGTTGTACAGCCCCATGCTCTGGATGACCTTGAAGCGGGCGATCTCGACCACAAAGGTGGGCACCAGCATGCCCAGATAAAAGCAGCCCATCACCAGCCTGCGGAAGCGGAACTCAAAGCGCTGCAGGCAATAAGCTGTAACGGACCCCAGCAGCACGTTGAAGAAAATACTCACCACCAAAATCACGGCGGTGTTTTTCACTGCCACGGGCAGCAGCTTCGCGCCCAGCACCTCGGCATAGTTGTCCCAGTTCCACGCACCGGGAGCGGGCGGCAGGATGGGCGAGGTGGAGGCGAGCTGGGCCTGTGTTTTCACCGATGTGAACAGCGTGACCAGCAATGGGCCGACAACCACGGCAACCACCGCGGCGCTCACAAGATATTTCACGCACAGGAACAGCGCGCGTTTGCATTTGTCCCGGTTCATCACGCCGCCTCCTCCTGGTTGAACACTTTTTTCAGCACCACGTTCTGGAACACATACACCAGAATGACGATGGCCATGATGGCCACGGCCATGGTGGCGGCCATGCCGAAGCTGTTGTACTTGAACGCGGTGTCGATGGTGTACAGCGTAAAGGTGGACGAGGCGTAGCCCGGCCCGCCGTTCGTCATGATGAACGGGATATCGAAGCACTGCAGCGTGCCGCGGATGCAGTCGAACATCACGAAGCTGAACACCAGCCAGATGTTGGGCAGCTGGATGCGCCAGAGCTGGTGCCACGCATTGGCGCCGTCGATACGGGCTGCCTCCATCATCTCGGTGGGAATGGACGTCAGGCCCGTGGAAAACAGCACGATGTGGTATCCGCTGAACCGCCAGGCGGACACTGCCGCCAGCACGAAATTGACAATTGCAGGGTCGCTGAGCCACTTGCAGATCCAGCCGGAAAGCCCCAGCCCCGTCAGGATCTGGTTGAACGCGCCGTTCACCGGGGAGAAGAAATAGGAAAACGCATAGGACATTCCCACGCCGTTGATGATAAACGGAAGAAACGCGATGGTCTTTACCAGCTTTGCGCCCTTAAAGCCGCTGTTCAGCATCACGGCGATTCCAAGCTCGATGGGGATCATCACCATGTGCACGGCCAAATAGATAAAGTTGTTGCGCAGGGAAAGCCACAGGTCCGGAGACTTTGTGAACATTTCGATGTAATTGCGTATCCCGTTGAACGGCCGCTCCGGCGAAACGCCGTCCCAGCTTGTAAAGCTCATGGCCACCAAATCCACAGAAGGGTAGACCACGAATATCAACAGCAGGATCACCGGCACCACGAGCGACAAAATAATAAAGCGGTTCCGGCTTTTGTGGATGGACTTCATACAGCTGCCCTCCTGAACGATTTTGGTTGCTCAAAAGCCCGCAAAAAGCGGCCGGGGCCCGAAGGCCCCGGATGAAAGCGGCTGTGCGCCGCCTTTCTGCTTACGGATGCGCTGCCGGGGAGCTTATTTCATCCCCAGTTTCTCGCGCGCGGCGGACCAGTCGGCGTTGAGCTGGGCGAAGGTTGCTTCCAAATCAAAGCCGTCGGTCAGCATCGAGGTGCCCACCTTGTTGTAGTCGAACTTGCACTCGTTGACGATGGCGGTGTAATCGTCGCCGCCGCCCATGTAACTCACAAGCACGTACTCGGGCTGCTCCTCATCGGCGAACACCATGTACGGGTCCTTGTCCTTGGGTGCGTTGGTCATAGTGCTGTCGCTGGCCACGCGCAGGATGAACTCGGGATAGAACTCGGCGAAATAGAATTCCAGAAACGCCTCGGCCAGCTCCGGGTTCTCGGAGGTATTGGTGATGCCCAGGAAGAAATCGCCCTGGACGATGTGGTTGAAGTTGCCCTCCTCGTCCGTATAGGGCATATAGAAGGTTTTCAGGTTGGTCAGGTCCACGCCGCTGGCCTCGATCTTGGCCAGGCCCATGGAATTGTCCACCATCATGGCGGCCTGATGGTTCAGGAACAGGCTCAGCGCCTGGTCATAGCCCAGGCCCAGAGGGTCGGAGCCCAGCACGCCCTTTTGCAGAAGGTCATAAACCTTGGTGTACGCATCGCGGATGGGCTCACCCTCTGCGAACGGCTCGTCCACCGTAGCCATATAATCCCAATAAGCTCCGTTGCCGGAGAAGCTTGCCGGCGAGTACTCCATCAGCGGATACATGGGCCAGCTGTCCTTGCAGCCCATGCCGATGGCCATAAAGCTGGGGTCCTGTGCGCCGAAATAGCTCTGCAGCTTTTCGCTTGCGGCCACAAAATCCTCCCAGGTCTTGGGCACCTCCACGCCGGCTTCCTCAAACATATCGGCCCAATAGAACACGTAGTCGGTGGAAATTTTTTCCGGCACGCCGATGATCTTCCCATCCACGGCAAATTCAGCCGCCAGAGTGTTGTTCGCCGCGGCCTGCGTGTGGCTCAGGTCCACCATATAGTCCTTGAACACCGGATAATAGCGGGTCTGAAGATACATCAGGTCCGGCAGCTCGCCGGCAGACGCGCGGATCTTCATCTGGTTGAAATACTCAGCGTCGTCCTTGAACTCCTCGATCTCGATGTTCACGTTGGGGTACAGCTCCTGGAATCGGCCCTCCAGATCCATCTCCTCATACAGGTCCATGGCCTCGTTGTCGTAGGTGGCAAAGGTGAGCGTCGCTTTGATGTTTGGATCCAGCGCGCCCGCGGCGGAGGCGCTGGTGCCCGCAGCGGCGCTGCCGGAAGCGGAAGCGGCGGCGGAAGAGCTGCCCGCGCCGCCGCAGCCCGCCAGCAGCATGGCGGCCATGCACACGCACAGAGCCAGTGCCAAAACTTTTTTCATCATGATTTTCCTCCTTTAAGCTGTGCCGCGGCGGCAAGACGCCCGCCGTGCCGCCGCGCACTCTGTAAAACGTACTATGAGCATAACACAAAAACTCCGCGCCTTGAAATGACACGGAGTTTGTTTTATTGATGTTTTTTTACATTTTCCTTCCGGTATTGCAGCGGCGTCTGCCCCGTCGCCCGTTTGAACGTACGCAGAAAATGCTCCACGCTGTTGTAGCCCACCGCGTCGCAGACCTCGTACATGCGCATATTGGTTTTCTCCAGCAGCTCCCGCGCGGCGGCAATGCGCAGGCCCGTGAGGTAGTCGGAATAGGATACGTCGAACCGCTTTTTGAACAGCGTGCAGAAATATTTTTCATTGTAGCCGCTGCGCTGCGCCACCTCGCCCAGCGTCAGGTCCGCGCGCATGTAGCTGTCGTCCAGAAAACGCTTGGCCCGCAGGACGGGGTCCGGGAACTGCTGGTCGTAGTTGGATTCAAAATATTCCATGATGCGCCGCAGCACCGAGGTGAAATAGATCACCAGGTCCCGCTGGGTCTCGATGGCGCGCAGCCTTTGGTACAGGCGGTGGTCCAGCCCCAGCTTGTAGGCGACCTGCATATCGTAAAAGCCCATCTCATAATACAAATTGTACAGGTACAGCAGCGCCAGAGACTGGCCCTGCTCCAGCGGCAGGTCCTGCATATAGCCCACCAGCTCGTTCTTATATTGCTCCACCTGCGCGAAATCGGCCTCCATTACGGCACGGATAAAGGGCATGCAGCTTTTTGCCTGGCGCAGCGCCGTCACGGGGTCGAATTGCGGATAATAGCTTTCGTCATAGATACGCCCCGGACCCAGCACATAGCGCAGGGTGGTGTTGGTCTCGGCCTGCTCCAGCACCGTGTAAAACGACGTCTCCGGCTCGGCATGGGGCGCGGCCATGCCCACCGTACAGGAAATATTCATGTAATTCTTCCATGCGCGCTGCACCTGCGCCAGAAAGGTGCGGGCCTTTTCCATCGTACGGCCGGGCTGTGCCAGAGAATAAAACAAAAAGTGGCGCGACATGTCAAAGGAATAAAAACCGTCGGTGGAGCGGAACTGCGGCATCTGCATCACCAGCTTTGTCAGGGGCTGGGTCAGCGTAGCATTCACGTCCGTGCCCAGACGCGCCATCTCCCGGTATATTTCATCCAGAAAGAAGCAGGCCACAACATAGCCCTGCTCCAGCCCTGGCAGTTCCCCCGGCAGCGCGTTGTGGAAAATCACGTCCTGCAAAATGGCATTGGTATCACGCAGCGGCGCCGCGCTTGGGGCGGGTGCCGGCGCATCGCCGCCGGCACACAGTGCCGCCCGTGCCTCGCGTACCAGCTCCAGCATGCGGGCGGGAACGATCTCCTGCTTGAGCACATAGTCCGCCGCCCCTTTTTTGAACGCCTGCTTCACCAGAGGGAATTCATCGAAAGCGCTGAGCACTACGATGTGGGGCGCAAGGCCCAGGGCATGCACGCCGTCGATGAATTCCAGCCCGCTGCAGACGGGCATTTTGATATCTGTGAACACAAGGTCCGCCGGACACCGCTCCATAGCCTCCAACGCGGCCTGTCCATTGGCGTAGCAGCCCGCAAGCTGAAAGCCCTCGGCCGCCCAGTCCACCATTTTTTCCAGCGTGGCCCGCACCAGGATCTCGTCGTCCACAATCATTGCGCGCAGCATGGCAAGCCTCCTTCCCGCCCGCTCCCAGCGGGCAGCGTGATCGAAATACAGGTGCCGCGGCCCGGCGCGCTGTCCACCCACAGGCCGTAAGGCGCACCGTATTGCAGCAGGATGCGCCGCTGCACGTTCGCCAAGCCGATGGATGAGCCGGCTTTTCCCTCACCGGGGCCGGACAGGCACGCGGCCAGCCGCTCCGGGTCCATCCCTACACCGTTGTCGCAGACGCTCAGGTACAAAACGCCGTCCTCCGTGCGCCCGGACAGGCTGACCTCGCCGTCCTCGCAGCCCTCCAGGCCGTGGAGCAGGGCGTTTTCCACCAGAGGCTGCAGCAGCAGCTTGGGCAAACGGCACGCCAGGCTCTCGGGGCTGAAAGCGCACCGGAAGCTGAAGCTGCCGGAATACCGCACCTCCATGATATGGATATACGCTTCCAGTATTTTCGCCTCGTCCGCCAGCGTATAGCGCTCTGCGGGAGTCCGCAGCAGACAGCGCAGAATCTCCATCAGGTCCGCCGCCATGTCACGGATGGAATCAAAGCGCGCAAGGTCCGCCATAAAACGGATGGTATTGACGGTATTCAGCAGAAAATGAGGGTTGATCTCACTTTGCAGAGCCTTCAGCTCCTCGGCATAGCGCTGCTCCTCCCGCAGGCGGTTCTCCTCGATCAGGGCCTGCATCCTGTCACCGGTATCGTTATAGCGCTGCAGAAGCTGGCGCATCTCAAGGTGGCCCTCGGGCGGCAGCTTATGGGTGAAATCCCCCTGCTGCAGACGCTCCATGCCCTCGTTCAGATGCTGCACCGGCAGCACGATGCGCCGCAGAAACAGCACCGAAAACAGCGCGTACGAGCCCAGCATCGCGGCCACCGCTCCGGCGCACAGCCACAGCGTCCGTTCGTAGCCCGCCATCAGCTTCCGGTTGTCCACCAGCGACACCACGGTGAGGCCTGTGTTGCGCACCTGTGTGGCGATGCCCCAATCCATTCCGCCGCCGGGAACGCCCTCCGGCCCCAGGAAACGCTCTACGGCCGGCGCCAGCGCCTCGTCCCCGGCCAGGAACGCCCCATCCAGAGCCAGCGCCATCCGCACCGCGCCCGCTTCACTGTTGTAGCTTTCCAACATCTCCTCCGCGTCCGTCTCAAAATAAAGGCATGCCACTTCCAGCGCGCTCCCACCATATCCCGGCTCCACCTGGAGCGCCGCCGTCAGCAGCAGATCTCCGCGCCGGTTTTTGCCGGAGAGCAGCGTTCCCGGCTCCGCCACACCCACACAGACCTCCCCCGGCCTCTGCCGGGCGGCGCGGTACCACGCGGCTTCCTTCACCCGGTTCTGCGGCACGGCCAGGCCTGTATACAGCTGATAGGACGTACCGTCCGTCAGATACAGGTGCAGCGCCTCCAGGCGGCGGCCCGTCAGGCGGTAATAATCAAAAATGCTCTCCAGCCGGGCGGCCGTTTCATACCGGCGGCTGGACGACGCGGGCAGCTCGTCCACCAGAGCAAGGCCCTCGCTGTCTTCTGAAAGAAGGAAATGCGCCAGCTGCAGCGAAGCCTGCCGCACGTCCTGTGTGAGCGCGGAAGACACCGCCTCCTGCCGCATTTGCACCATTTCTCGTGCGTCGGCCAGCAGCTTGCGGTACAGCAGGGCCGAGCCGGCGGCAGCCACTGCCACCAGCGGCAGCACGATCAGCAGGGTGAGCAGGATGACGTACAGGGTGTTCAGGATGGCGGGCAGGATGCCGTCGGTGCCCTTCAGCACGCTGGCGGTGGTGGTCAGGAACTTCCAGCTGATGTGGGGGATGCCCCGCACCAGAACCATCCCGATAATGCCCGCCACCAGAACCATCACGAGGATGGCGGCGGCCCAGACGGCGGCGGTGAAGAAGCGGTTCCATGCCCGGCGGGCCGGGGAGAGCTCAGCGTGCATCGCGGTCGCCTCCCTTCAGGATCACGTTCAGCACCACATTGATGCCCATGATGAAGACGAACAGGACCAGCGCGATGCTGAACAGCGCCTGTTTCTGCAAGCCGCTGGCGTAGCTCATTTCCTTGGCAATGGCTGTGGTCAGGAAGGTGACGCTGCGGAACAGGCTGTCCGGCATATTGGGGCTGTTGCCCGCCACCATCATGACGGCCATGGCCTCGCCGATGGCGCGGCCGATGCCCAGCACGATACCGGCAGCGATGCCGC
>OLQA01002330.1_pt1 | contig 15045 bp, 9 predicted proteins | sample 1673151 | NCBI WGS metagenome assembly OLQA01 (sample SAMEA3136760, study PRJEB25190) | human gut metagenome | biome: human gut; feature: human-associated habitat; material: faeces | place: Austria | collected 2013 | reverse complement strand
TTTTTCTTGCAGCAATGGCAGGGAAGTGTGTTACGTCCCCTGGTTGGCGCGATAGAGGAAGGTGACGATCTGCGCTCTTGTGCAGTCGTTGTCGGGGCTGAACGTGGTTTCGCTCGTGCCGGTGGTCACGCCGTTGGCCTGCGCCCAGGCGACGGCATCGGCAAAGTAGCTGTCAGCCGGGACATCGGAGAAGGCCGTCTTGCCGGTCGTCTTTGCGTTCTGGGCGCGGGCGAGGAAGGTGACCGCCTGCGCACGGGTGCAGGTGGCGTCGGGAGAGAACGTCCCCTCCGCCGTGCCGGTGGTGATGCCGTTTTCCACGGCCCACGCAACGGCCTTGGCATAGTAGCTGCCGGGGACCACGTCGGTCATGCCTGCCGCGGTGCCCTTGGGTTCGGGAGAACCGGCCGCCCGCCACAGGAAGGTCACGATCTGGCTGCGGGTGCAGGGCTGCTTCGGCCCAAAGAGATTGCTGCTGATCCCGTCGGTGATGCCCTTCTCCTGCGCCCACTGGACGGCCTTATAGTAATAGGCGTCGGTGGACACATCGCCGAAGGGGCTGGTCTTCACTTCCTTGGCAAAGACCGCCTTGACCTCGACCTTGCCGTCCGGCATGGTGAAACTATACTTGCCGTTGCCCTTGTCGGTGAGCTTCAGCACATTTCCGTTCTTGTCAGTAACGGTCAGCTTGTCCAGCTGATACCCAGCATCCGGGGTGACAGTGACCGTCACCGCATCGCCCTTCTTCGCCGTGCTCTTGTCCAGAGAAACCTTGCCGTTCTCGCTCTTGCTCGGCGTAGTGACGGAATAAGTCGGGTTGGAGGAGTTGCTGCCGGAAGAATGGTGGGTGACAACCACGGTACACATAGCGTCCTTGTTGCTGTAGTTGCCGTTTTCTGCGCCGGTGTAGCTTGCTGTAAAGGTGTAAGTCTTGGTCTGGTTGGGCAGCGTTGCGGTGAATGTGCCATCGTTGTTATTCACGGTAATGCCGTTGTCGCAAGTGACCTCTACACTGCCCTCATCGGGAACGCCTCTGACAGTCAGCTTGACCGTACCAGAGCCGCTCATAGTAGCCGGGTCAGCGGAAATGCTGATCGCGGGGGTGGCCTTGGTAATACTGACTGTTACCACGCCATTTACATCGTTGTGATTGGCTTTTTTCGCTCTGTAATACACAGGATACTCGCCCACATTGGTAAAGGCAGGCGCGGTACTGCCAAACGTCTTATTATCCTTGGAGTAAGAAATTTGGGCTCCATCCGCTGTTACCGTGATAGAGTGCGGCTCTCCATCGTAGGAACCAGAATAACCTGTTGCAACAACTTCAAATGTTGCTTTCTGAATCACAATCTTTGCAACCACAGACGCAGCTGCATAATTGTCAGTCTCAGACAAGGTCGCTTTTGCATAGTATGTTCCAGCATCCACGGGGGAAGTTTCCGTCTCATTCTTTGTGCATGCACTATCCGTATAATAACGAATCGTAAACATGCCATTTGTAATCTTGTGTCCGGTCTTTGTTACTGCCACAGGAGCCATAGAATACTCTGTGCCATAGGTTGCAGAGACTCCAGGCATCGTCACAACAGGTGCGGTGTCCTTCACGATTTTAAATTGCACCGCGACAGACTGCCTATCCACGGAAACTGTCGCCGTCGCCGTACCGACATTCGTGTTATTCGTATAAGCCACTGAGTAAGAATCCCGGGACACCGCCTCACCGCTCCCATTGAGCACGGTCACGGCAGGCGTAATTGCTTCACCGGTATAGGTCTGGTCTGGAATCAGTGCAACTGTATACTGATCAACCTTCGCAGCCCACTTTGCATAATACGTAGTGCCAGCTGTCAGGCTCCCTGTGTCAGATGCTGCGGTCGTGTACTCGGAGTCTTTATACCACTTGAGTTCCCATCTTTGGATATCCGCTCTTGTGACAGATGCCAAACCGGTGGGACTATCTGCCACAGTGCCGCCATTAACCGAAACGATACACGTCTTTCCTTTATCAAACGTTTTAGGGTGATTCGTTTCGTCATTCAACATGGCGGCAATCGTATCGTTGGCCACATAGATTACGCTTACATCTCTTCCTTGGTTGATATTAAGTGTTACATTATCGTCATTAAGCGGCTCTCCTAAAGTCAAATTTTCTACCGCAGACATGTTGATATACCGGTTCCTAGCATTCGACTGCCCCAGCAAAAATGCCTGACTACCCAGGGAGATAGTATTGGAGTTCACCTGAACGCTTTTGATATTTGAGCACCAGCGGAATGCCTGTTTACCTATCTTCGTCACGCTGGAAGGAATTACTAGGAGGTCTGTTTTTACATCTGTGGCATTATAAAACGCACCGTCATCAATTGTGATCAAACCAGCTGGGAATGCAGGAATTTCCGTTAGCTTTCTGCAATTAAAGAATGCACTCTTTCCAATCCGTTTCAGACTCCGAGGGAACTCAATTTTGGTCAGATTACTGATTTGAGAATTACTTGCGCTAAATGCGGAATCTCCAATTTCCTCACACTGGCTGCCAGATGCAAAGGTAAGCGTGGTAATAGCGGTATTGTCTTTGAACACGTTTTCTCCGATGCTCTTAACAGTATACCCGTTGATTTCAGCAGGAATCTCGATTGCACCACCCTGACCTGTATATGCAGTGATCTCGCAGGTCTTTACGCCGCCGATATTACTGGTCAGAACTGTCCAGTCTCCGACAGTGGTCGTCTTGCTTTGAGATACGCTGTATCTGTGCCACTCTGTCATTTGGAAATTTTCTGGGTTCAAACCGGAGGACAGCTCAAGGTGTACGGTCTTTGTACTTTTATCTACTGTATAGACAGCGCTCTCGCCGTTTTCATACAACTGAGTAAACTTATTGATCGTTGCATTGCTGGCATTCAAAAGAGCATCTATAATGGCATCCGCGTTAGTAACACCGTTCTCCAGTTCAACACCGTTTGTCAGATGGAGCATGTCAAATGCATTGCTGTCAACGCGGGTGCCGCTATAATCTCCGGCAGTCAAAATCAGTTTGCTAAAGAAATCATTTCGGAATACTTGCTCACCGATAGAAGTCAACTCATTGGATATTTTTACATTTTTCGTAGAAAGCTTGCTGGTAGTCAGATTAGAGAGTCCCATCTTTCCAATCTCTTTGATTCCAGTCAAGTCAACGTAATCACTCGCGTTGCCAAATTGGAGTGTACTCAAATTAGAGCTATATGAGGCAAATGCCGACTCACCAATAGTCTGAATAGTTCCAGGCAAAATCAGAGACTCATAGCTGCCGTTGCCACTGGGACGAAGTCCCTCACAACTAACAAATCGGATTGGAATCGCCGTAATTTTGCTGTCAGCCGCAAAGGAGATCGACTTGATCTGCGCGTTATTCTGGAACAAGCCACCGTCCAAAGATGTGACAGTATAGGTGTTTTCCCCTGCGGTAATGGTCGTAGGAATCACAATATTTGTCGCGTTTCCGGTATAGGCAAATATCTGGCATTCTTTTCCGTCTATCAGGCACTCCCAATTATCTACCTGGACAACATTGTCCTCTACATAGTCAAATTTCGTGACATTTTTCACATAGTTGACCGATCCGACCCACAGTCCGGAAGTAGGGCGTTTCATTTTAATCGTAATATGTGCGTCCGCCGTCATCCCAGTAAACGCGCCAGCTCCCACCACGGTTAGTTTCTCTGCCTTGCTCAGATCCACCATTTTCAGGGCGCTGTCGTTCATGCAGATGGTGCTGCCGATCTCCGTCAGATCATCGGACTTCACGCTCAGCTCTTCCAGGGCAAAGAACTTGCGGAAGGCCTGGTTGCCCAGGCGGGTGATACCGTCCTCTACCACAACTTTCTTTACCTCGTTCTTATACTCCGCCCAAGGGAAGCTCATCAGGCCCTGTTCGTCGACATTCCCCTTTGCATCGTCAATTGTCGTATACTTAAAATCAGCCATACTGCCGCTGCCGGAGATGGTCAGGGTCTTGGTCTCCTGGTCATAGGCCCAGTTGGTCAGGCCGTCCACCGTGATTTTGACGCTCTCCGCCCCGACGGGCACCGCAGCGGTATATACAGTGCAATCTCGCACATAGCCATTGATGTTACTCTTATCCGTCTGAGGAATGCCGTCCCCGTCCACCTGATTGGTAATGGCACGGTCCGCAACTTCCTCTCCGTTCAAACTATAGGTGTATCCGATACCGGCCATCTGGTGTTCCCCTGCATAGCTGACTTTAACAGTCAGCACACCGTCGGCCAGAACAGCGCTGTTCACGGTGACATCCTCATAGGGATTCTCCACCTTCACATCAACATCATTTTCCTCCGTCGGCTGTGCCCCGTCCGACTGCGAAATCGGTTGATTTCCACTTTCCGTTTCCGCTGCCCACGCTGTGGGGACCAGCGAGAGCATGAGCGTCAATGACAATAAGATTGCCAATAATCGACGTTTCATGTTATTACCTCCTAATATCTATTTGTGTTATGCCCGCGTTTGCGGGAGGGATATAAATAAAAAGACGCCTTCAAGGACATGGTTTGACCCCATGCTTGAAAGCGTCTGTTATTTCGGAGTAATATTTTTGGGTAATAAAAAAGCGCAGAGTGTTACTGCTCTGCTCTGCTCTGCTCTGCTCTGCTGTCAGTATATGGCGCCTGTTTCATCCTTGTCAACCCCTTTTTACAAGCTTTTTCAAGATTTTAGGAAAAGCAAAACCGCAGCTTTACAGGCGCAACGCTGCGATACCAACACGGGAAATCAGTCGGCGGTTTCCCGCAGACAGATTGCAGCTGGCTGACCCAATGGGTCCCTGTAGCTTTGCGCCGCCGGCTTGCGCCGGATTTGCCGATAGCATTTATAGATGTGTTCAGTATACTATACTTCCCCAAAATTGCAAGAGAAAGGCGGCGATTTTTATAGCGAATTGCTCAAAATTCCTTCAAATCCTCCATCGCGCGGGGAATATGCCGATTGCGAGATAGAACGCATTTCCCTTCGCAGCCTTGGCAATGTTTCGAGGTCATAGCGGCACGTGCAAAAAGACCGACACCCGCAAATGTGAGTGTCGGTCTTCATTACCCTATCATGCGCTTGAATTTTTGGCGTAAGTGGCGTAAGTTTGGCGTAAATCCGCTTTTGCGCACTCAAAAAATCAAGCAATTTCAAGGCTTTGTGGTGTCTCTTAGTACATGCCGTCCATGCCGCCCATACCGGCGGGAGCCGCGGGTGCGGGAGGCTCGGGCTTGTCGGCGACCAGCGCCTCGGTGGTCAGCACCATGGAGCTGACGGACGCGGCGTTCTCCAGCGCGGAACGGGTGACCTTGGCAGGATCGACGATACCGGCGCCGATCATGTCGCAGTAGACCTCCTTGTAGGCGTCGAAGCCGTAGCCGACCTTGCGGCTGCTCTTGATCTTCTCAAGCACCACGCTGCCGTCCACACCGGCGTTCTTGGCGATCTGGCGAACAGGCTCCTGCAGCGCGTTGACGATGATCTTCACGCCGGTCTTCTCGTCGCCCTCGACCTTGCCGATGAGCTTCTCGACCGCGGGAACGGCGTTGACATAGGCCGTGCCGCCGCCGGCGACGATGCCCTCCTCGACCGCCGCGCGGGTCGCGTTCAGAGCGTCCTCAATGCGCAGCTTCTTTTCCTTCATCTCAGTCTCGGTGGCAGCGCCGACCTTGATGACCGCCACGCCGCCGGCGAGCTTCGCCAGACGCTCCTGCAGCTTCTCCTTGTCGTAGTCGCTGGTGGTGACGGCGATCTGCGCGCGGATCTGAGACACGCGGTCCTTGATGGCCTGCTTGTCGCCGGAGCCGTCCACGATGGTGGTGTTCTCCTTGGTGACCTTGACCTGACGCGCACGGCCGAGCATATCGACGGTCGCGCTCTTGAGCTCGTAGCCAAGCTCCTCGGAAATGACCTGGCCGCCGGTGAGGATGGCGATATCCTGCAGCATCTCCTTGCGGCGATCACCGAAACCGGGCGCCTTGACGCACACGACGTTCAGCGTACCGCGCAGACGGTTGACGATCAGGGTGCTCAGTGCCTCGCCCTCAACGTCCTCGGCGATGATGACCAGCTTCTTGCCGCTCTGGACGAGCTGCTCGAGGATGGGCAGAATGTCGGAAATGACGGAGATCTTCTTATCGGTGATGAGGATGTAGGCGTCGTCCACGACGGCCTCCATCTTCTCGGTATCGGTGACCATGTAGGGGGTCACATAGCCGCGGTCAAACTGCATGCCCTCGACGACCTCGGTGTAGGTCTCGGCAGTGGTCTTGTTCTCCTCGATGGTGATAACACCGTCAGCGGTGACCTTCTCCATTGCGTCAGCAATCAGCTGACCGATCTCGGCATCGCCTGCAGAGACAGTGCCGACACGGGCAATGTCTTTGCTGCCGTTGACCTTCTGGCTGTGCTGCTTGACAGCGTCGACAGCAGCGGCGACGGCCTTCTGCATGCCGCGCTTGATGTCCATCGGGTTTGCACCGGCGGTGACGTTCTTCATGCCCTCATTGACGAAGGCCTGTGCCAGAACGGTAGCGGTGGTCGTACCGTCACCAGCGGCGTCGTTCGTCTTGGTGGCGACCTCGCGAACGAGCTGTGCGCCCATGTTCTCGAACTCATCCTTCAGCTCGATCTCCTTGGCGATGGTGACACCGTCATTGGTGATGAGCGGGCTGCCGAACTTCTTGCTCAGCACAACATTGCGGCCCTTGGGGCCCAGGGTGACCTTAACGGTGTTGGCCAGCTGGTCAATACCTGCGCAAAGCGCCTTGCGGGCGTCCTCGCCCTGCTTGATCTGTTTAGCCATAATGAATCTCTCCTTTTATCTGAAAGAAATCGGTGAAATCAAATTTACTCGACGATTGCGAGGATGTCGCTCTGGCGGACGATGGTGCATTCCTCGCCGTCGACCTTGACCTCGGTGCCGGAGTACTTGCTGGTCAGGACCTTATCGCCGACCTTGACGATCATCTCAACATCCTTACCATCCACATTGCCGCCGGGGCCGACTGCGATGACCTCGGCAACCTGAGGCTTCTCTTTGGCGGAGCCGGACAGGATCAGGCCGCCCTTGGTGGTTTCTTCTTCTTCGACCAGCTTAATGACAACGCGGTCTGCAAGAGGTTTGATTTTCATAGTGGAAGTTCCTCCCTATAAAAGATTTCTCTTTTGATTTTTAGTTTAGCACTCAATCTCTCTGAGTGCTAAATATATAATACTCACTTTACTGCAAAAAATCAAGTGTTTTCTATATAAAATTTTTGTGAACAAAAACACACCGGCGCATTCCTGCACCGGTGTGTTTGCAAATTATTGCTGGGACGCCATATTTTTGTAGCGCGGGCGCATCATGCCGTGCTCGATGTGTGGCTCGCCACCTGCCACCGTATCCGCATCGATGGTCACCTTTGTGATGGTGGCGTCCGACGGGATGTCGTACATGATCGGAATCAGCAGTTCTTCGACGACGCTGCGCAGACCGCGGGCACCGCTCTTGCGCTCCACCGTTTTCTTGGCGATGGCGTGCAGCGCGTCCTCGGTAAAGACGAGCTCGGCATTGTCGAGATGGAACAGCTCCTTGTACTGGCGCACAATGCTATTCTTCGGCTCGGTCAGAACTCGGACAAGAGCTTCCTCGTCCAGCGGGTCAAGCACCGTCACAACGGGCAGACGGCCGATCAGCTCGGGGATGAGACCGAACTTGACGAGGTCGTCAGGCTCGACCTTCTTCAGCAGCTTCTGGCGCGTCTCATCCTTGTCCAGCGTTGTGCGCAGCTGGCTGCCAAAGCCGAGGGAGGCGTTGTCGGTGCGCTTCTGAATGAGCTTTTCCAGCCCATCGAACGCGCCGCCGCAGATGAACAGGATATTCTTCGTGTTGATCTGGATGAACTCCTGCTGCGGGTGCTTGCGTCCGCCGTTGGGCGGCACGTTGCTGACCGTGCCCTCCACGATCTTCAGCAGCGCCTGCTGTACACCCTCACCGCCGACGTCACGGGTGATGGAGGGGTTCTCGCTCTTGCGGGTGATCTTGTCGATCTCATCGACGTAGATAATGCCGATCTCGGCGCGGGCGACGTCAAAATCCGCCGCCTGAATGAGCTTGAGCAGGATGTTCTCGACATCCTCGCCGACGTAGCCTGCCTCGGTAATCGTCGTGGCGTCCGCGATGGCGAACGGCACATTGAGCATCCTGGCCAGCGTCTGGGCCAGCAGCGTCTTGCCGGTGCCGGACGGGCCGAGCATCAGCACATTGGACTTCTGCAGCTCCACGTCGCTGCTCTCGCGGGAGAGAATGCGCTTGTAGTGGTTGTAGACAGAGACAGCCAGCACCTTTTTGGCGGCATCCTGCCCGATAACATACTGATCCAGCCCCGCCTTGATCTCGGCGGGGGTCAGGATATTGATGCTCTCGAGCGGGTCATAGTCATAGTCCGCACCGGGCTGCGCGTCTGTGCGGCGGCGGTTCCGCGGCATACCGGCGCGCGGCGGGGCCGGGCGCTCGCCGTCCTTGTACAGGGCATTGTTGCACATATCCAGGCAGTCCTTGCAGATATTGACGCCGGGGCCAATGATCAGCTGCTCTACCTCATTTTGCGTCCGCCCGCAGAAGCTGCAGACAAGCTCGCGTCCTTTTCCGTCCTTGCCGGACGTTTGATTTGCCATGTTGTTCCCCCGAATCAGTGTTTATAGAGGATGTCGTCGATCAGGCCGTACTCCTTCGCCTGCTGCGCGGTCATATAGTTGTCGCGCTCGGTGTCGCGGGTGATGACGTCCAGCGGCTGGCCGGTGTACTGGCTGAGCAGCGTGTTCATTTTCTCGCGGATGCGCACGATGTGGTCGGCGTGGATCTTGATGTCGGTAGCCTGGCCGGAGATACCCTGCCCGCCGATAAGCGGCTGGTGGATCAGGATCTCGGAGTTCGGCAGGGCAAAGCGCTTGCCCTTGGTGCCGCTGGCCAGCAGGAAAGAGCCCATCGAGGCCGCCATGCCGACGCAGATGGTGGAGACATCGCACTTGATGTAGTTCATCGTGTCGTGGATGGCCATACCGTCAGAGATCGAGCCGCCGGGGCTGTTGATATAGAAGTAGATGTCCTTTTCCGGGTCCTGGCCCTCGAGGTACAGCAGCTGCGCTACGATGACGCTGGCAGAGGCGGAGTTGACGTCCTCGCTCAGCACAATGATGCGGTCATTGAGCAGGCGGGAGAAGATGTCATAGCTGCGCTCACCGCGCGCAGTCTGTTCGACAACATAAGGTACAAGGCTCATTCTGGTTTCCCTCCTTGGTGCTTTCGATAAAGTATGGGTGATGACAAAGGAACCGATACGGCGGCATAGCTGCGCAACCGTACCGGCCCTTTTACTCAATGTTTACGGATGCCCGCAGGGTGATTACTCGCCCTTGGTCTCCTCTTCCTTCGGCTCCTCGTCCTGCTTGGCGGCAGCCTTCTTGGTGGTCTTGCGGGTGGTCTTTTTGGCGGGCTTCTTCTCCTCGGCAGCACCGGCGACGATGTTGGCCTTGGACTTCACGAAGTCGATTGCCTTGTTGACAGCCAGATCCTTCTTGACGGCGGCAGCATCGACCAGGCTCTTGACCTTGTCGGCCTCCATCTGGTAAGCATCGGCAATGCGCTTGATCTCGGCCTCGAACTCCTCCTCGGTAGCCTCGATGGACTCCTTGGCGACGATAGCCTCCATGGCCAGGCGCATCTTGACCTGCTTGTCGGCCTGCTCACGGAACTGCTCCTTGAACTGCTCCATGGTCATGCCCATATACTGCAGGTACTGCTCGAGCTTGAGGCCCTGCTGGGAGATGCGGTACTGGAAGTCCTGCACCAGCTCCTCGATGCGGCTCTCGATCATGGCGTCGGGGATCTCTGCCTTCATGCCGCCCACGACCTGGTCGATCAGGTCGTTCTCGACCTTCTGGTCAGCCTGCTTCTCGTGGTTGGTCTCGATGCCCTTGCGGATGGAGTCCTTCAGCTCGTCGAGAGTGTCGTACTCGCTGACGTCCTTGGCAAAGTCGTCGTCCAGCTCGGGCAGCTCCTTGTACTGGACCTCATGCAGCTTGATCTTGAAGGTGGCGTCCTTGCCGGCCAGCTCCTCAGCCTGGTACTCCTCGGGGAACTTGACGTTGACGTCGAACTCCTCTCCGGCCTTGTGGCCGACGACCTGCTCCTCGAAGCCGGGGATGAAGGAGCCGGAGCCCAGCACCAGAGAGTAGTGCTCGGCCTTGCCGCCCTCGAAAGCGACGCCGTCAACGAAGCCCTCGAAGTCGATGTCAACGGTGTCGCCGTTCTCGGCAGCACCCTCACGGGTCAGCAGACGGCCATTGCGGTCCTGCATGCGCTTGATCTCGGCGTCAACATCAGCCTCGTCAACAGTCTTGACATCTTTGTTGACGGTTAAACCGGTGTACTCACCCAGCTCGACCTCGGGCTTGACGGCGACCTTGACCTTCAGGGTAGCGCCCTCGTCCTCGGACATGGAGACGACCTCGGGGTCAGGACGGCCAACGACCTCGATACCGGCCTCCTTGACAGCGGCCTCGTAGTTCTCGGGGAACAGGTCGTTGATGGCGTCATACTGGAACAGGTCCTTGCCATACATCTTCTCGATCATGGCCTTGGGAGCCTTGCCCTTGCGGAAGCCGGGGATGGCGTACTTCTTGCCCTCGCGCTTGAAAGCGGTATTGACAGCAGATTTGAAGGTCTCCGCGTCAATGGAGAACTGCAGTTCGACCATGCTCTTTTCGAGCTTTTCACAGGAAATCAGTTTCATTTATAAATTCCTCCAAAAATAGATGTACATAAAAATACAAGTTATTATACCATGCCTGTGCGGAAAATACCAGTCTTTTTTGAATTTTTTAACAAATCAGACGGTAATTTCTGATTTTTCACGGGAAAACACCGCCGCCAGACAGAAAACCAGCGGCAGACACCCCGCCACAGGCAGGAAATAGCGCATACAGTCATTGACCGGGGACGCAATGCAGGTCAGCCAGAAGATGCCAAGGCCGATAAAAACCGGCAGCACAGGCTTTGCTTTGCAGCGCGCCAGCCAGAGACCAAGCACGGCAGTCAGCCACGCCATGAACCCGATGGACGTTGTAAGCCCCACGAGCGGCAGTTTTTCAAATGCCGAGAGCGCCTGTACAAAAGCATACCGCAGATAGCCGGATTTATCAAGATAGTGGACGTTCATTTCAGACATTTCCATGCAAATGTCATTATTGAATGTGTAGTAATCGTTGATGGCGCGGCATTTCGTGATGGTGTAATACCCGTGGGAGTTTGCGTGCGTTGCTTCAAAATAGCAGACCGGGTGCTTGAGCAGCATTTTGGCCCAGACCAGCATATAGCGGGCCAGGTCACCCTTGCCGGGATTTTTGTAGTACTGCTTGACGCCGTCGGACAGCTCCGGCATGTAGCTTTGGGCAATGGCGTCGTAGTCGAGGACCTTCTCGATAGCGGTGCGCTCGTCGTCGGTGACTTCATTGCCGTAGTCGCGGATATAGCGGGCGGTCTGCTGCATCGGGACCGAGAGCGCCTCCCCCACGCTGCCTGCGGGGATGTCGAGGACTTTTTCGGTGAACGTGTCAAACCCGAACGTGCCGATACAGACGGCCAGCAGCACCGCCAGCACGGGGCGGCGCAGGCGCTTTTCACTCACGGTGAAGGCCGACGCCAGCAGCATCGGCACAACGGCATAGATGCCGTTTTTGCGCAGTAGGCAGCAGAGCACGCCGAGCACCGCGTAAGCGGTCAGGCGCGGGCGGCTCCCCTGCCATTCCTGCGGAAAGAGCAGCAGGTCGGCGGTTTTCAGCACGAACAAGACGAACAGTCCCGTGTAGAGCGTATCCTTGACCTGCGTCTGGATAAACGCGCCCCAGATGGGGTCGAGCGCAAAGAACGCTGTGACCGCATACTGCACACCGCGGGAGCAGCCGAGCCTGGCGGCAAAGGCTGTTACCTGCCCGAACACCCACGCGCAGACGAGAAACTGCAATACTATGTAGAGAAACACACCGAGGTTGTCACTGCCCAGCGCACGGCCCAGCCGGAACAGCCAGCCGTGCAGCCAGGTGGAGAGCACCGTATGGTGGGCGGTCATCTCCTGCACCCCAAGCACCTGCGAGATCTGCCCCCAGGAGTCCCAGTCCACGGAGCCGGGCCAGAACACGGCGACCCACGGCAGCCACGCCGCGCCGATGAGCAGCGACGACGCGCGGCCCGGTGCCTTGGTGAACCACGCCGCGAAGCGGGTCTGCGGGAAGTCCTCCACGCCCGTCCGGCTGCGGCCCAGCAGGGCGTACAGCCCCCAGACCGCGTGGTAGAACAGCACCGCGTACCCGGCCATACAGAACACGCCGACACAGAGCTGATACGGATTTTTAAAGACAAACGCCCAACTGCCCAGCTTGCAGATGCTCAGACCCAATACCTCAGCAATGCCAAAGACAATGCTCAGCACCAGCTCCGTGCGCTTGGGTTTCGCCTCACGCTGACCGCGCACCCAGCAGAGCAGCACGGCCAGCCCCGCGGCGGCAGGCCCCCAGGCCCAGCCGTCCAGCGGAAAATTCTGGTGCAGCATAACCAGCGCCGCAAGCCAGCCGGGCACGGCGTCAAGGTCGAGGCCCGTTGTCTCGTACTGCATGCCGATCAGCAGATCCGCGCGGGCGGTCTCCCAGTCCGGCACCGTAATGACAGCGGACAGAGTTACCGCGCACAAGACCCCCAGCAGCAGCGCCGTGACAATGCTTTTTGTTTTCTGCTTCATTCGCATCACCTGATTTTATACGGGCAGAACGACAGACCGTCGGCGGAAATCAGCCGATAGGTGATGCCGTCGCGCTCGCCCTGCGTTGCGTAGCGGATGGACTTGCCGTGCAGGTGGCCGTAGTAGCACTCGGTCACGCCGAACTCATTCAGCACATCCACCAGCTCCTGCGCCTGTGCGCCGGGGTAGATGGGCGGGTAGTGGAGAAAAGCGATTTTTTCTGCCGCATCCCCCGCCGCCTGCAAGGATATGCGCAGACGGCCCGCCTCCCGCGCCATGAGCTTTTCGCCCTGGGCGGCAACGTCGTCAAACGGCCAGCCGCGGGTGCCGCACAGCGCCACATTGCCCACAGTGCAGGCGTTGTTGTGCAAAATATGCAGCGTGTCAAAGCCGTTGGCAGTCAGGAAGTTCTCCATCTTGCGGGTCGTCGTCCACCAGTAGTCATGGTTGCCTTTTAAGAGCCACTTTTGGCCCGGCAGGTTTTGGATAAAGGCAAAATCCGCTTTTGTGTCGTTCAGGTTCATGGCCCAGCTGGTGTCACCCGCCAGAACAACGGTGTCGTCCGGGCCGATCAGCTTGCGCCAGCTGGCTTCCAGTCGGGGCAGATACCCCTCCCACCCCGGGAAAACGTCCATGGGCTTGTCCGTTCCCAGCGAGAGGTGCATATCCCCGATTGCAAAGATGGCCATAGGGCCCTCACTTTCTAGTTGTTGCTTTTAACGAAGAGCCGCGGTGCGGATGTCGGCGGGCTGCAGCACGGTCTTGAACCGCACCTCGAGCTTATCCAACTCGCGCAGCGAGGCGGGAGCCTCAGCGCCGGTCCCGGCGGTCAGCGCGGCCATGGCGGCAAAGTCGCTGGCGGGGGCCTCCACGCCCAGAGCCGTCAGGACGTCGCGCGGGAACTTGAACGGGCTGGCCGTGGAGAGCACGACCATCGGCGCGTCGGTGCGCCGGGTCTCGGCCACGCGGAAGGCCACGGCGGTGTGGGTGTCGCAGAGGTAGTGGTCGCCGTCAAAGCGGACCTTGATTTCAGCAGCACCGTCGGCATCGTCGGCGTAGCCTGCGGCGAAGCTCTGCTGGATTTTTGCCAGCGTCTCGGCGTCAACGGTGTACTTGCCGGTGGCGGAAAGCTCCTGCATCCAGCCCGCGACCTTTTCGCTGCTGCCGCTGACGTGGTAGAGCAGACGCTCGAGGTTCGAGGAGATCAGGATGTCCATCGACGGCGAGGTCGTCTTGTAGAAGGTGCGGCGGGCGTCATAGGTGCCGGTGCGCAGAAAGTCGGTCAGAACATTGTTCTTGTTGGACGCGCAGACCAGCCTGCCCACGGGCAGACCCATCTGCTTGGCGTAGTAGCCCGCCAGAATGTCACCGAAGTTGCCGGTGGGCACGCAGAAATCCACAGGCTTGCCCCATTCGACTGCGCCCTGCTCGGCCAGACGGAAGTAGGCGTAGAAGTAGTAGACGATCTGCGGCACGAGGCGGCCCCAGTTGATGGAGTTGGCGCTGGACAGGCGGATGCCGCGCTTTTCCAGCTCGGCGGCGACGTCGGCGTCGGCAAAGACCTTCTTGACGCCGGTCTGGGCATCGTCAAAGTTGCCCTGCACGGCGTAGACCTGCACGTTTTCGCCCTTCTGGGTCGCCATCTGCAGATGCTGGATCTCGCTTGTGCCGTCGTTCGGGTAAAACACCTCAATTTCAATGCCGTCGAGGTCTGCGTAGCCCGCCAGCGCGGCCTTGCCGGTGTCGCCGGAGGTTGCCACCAGAATGCGGGTCGTCTCGGTGCGGCCCAGCATCTTTTTGGCCTCGACGAGCAGCTTCGGCATGAGCTGCAGGGCGTAGTCCTTGAAGGCGCAGGTCGGGCCGTGCCACAGCTCGAGAGAATACAGGCCGTCGCGGACCTTGACGGTCTCGCCCGCCTTGCCGCCAAAGGCAGCGCCGTAGGTAGATGCCGTTGCGGTGTGCAGGAAATCAGCGCTGTAATCGGTCAGAAAACCGGCCAGGACCTTCTCGGCCAACTCGGGATAGGAGAGATTTTTCCATGCGTCCAAATCGGCCTGGGGGAAGGTCTCCGGCACGAACAGACCGCTCTGCGGTGCCAGACCGCGGACGATAGCCTCCTGTGCGGAAACGCGGAGTGCGGAATCTCTGGTGCTCAAATACTGCATACGTTTACACCCTTTCTCTTATTCTCTTGTACTTTCGTTCCTCTATATCTTCTCAGCACTCAAACGCGCTGGGAATGCAATGT
>OLQA01002326.1_pt1 | contig 15069 bp, 18 predicted proteins | sample 1673151 | NCBI WGS metagenome assembly OLQA01 (sample SAMEA3136760, study PRJEB25190) | human gut metagenome | biome: human gut; feature: human-associated habitat; material: faeces | place: Austria | collected 2013 | reverse complement strand
AAATTTAGTAGGATGTAATCATAAAAAAAATTTTTTGAAATTTTTAGAGTATCTTGAAAGTTTAGGATATAAAAATAGTTGGGCAGTATTAAATGCTAGAGATTATGGTGTACCACAAAACAGAGAAAGGGTGTTTTGTATTAGTGAATTAAATGGTGAGAATGAATTCGAATTTCCGGAATCCATAGAATTAAAATTAAAATTATATGATATTCTTGAGAAAAATGTTGATAGCAGATATTATTTAGGAAATGGACAAGTTATGGATACACCTATTAAACAAGAGTATAGTTATTGTTTAGATTCAAATTATTGGAAAGGGGTTACATTACGGTCTTTTTTAGAAAAACATAGGAGACAATTAGTGACTGATAAAATAAATGAGACAGGTCAGTATGTTCCAAGAAGACTTACTCCAAAGGAAACATGGAGGTTAATGGGAGTTAATGAGGAAGATATAGAAAAAGCCAGTTTTTTGATTTGTCAGACGAGTTTATATAAGCAATCTGGAAATAGCATTGTAGTGCCAGTTCTTGAAGCTATATTTAAAAAATTGTTTGTAAATTAATATTAAGGAGAAATGAAAAATGAGTAGAGCAACAGAAATCTTGGCTGTAAGAGAAAAATTAGGAATTACGAGAAAAGAATTTTCAGATGCTCTGTATTTAGATAAAGAGCAAGAAAAATTATTTAAAGAATGGGAAATTGGGTCAATAGAAGTTCCGAATGATGTATACAAAAAAATATTAAATTTTCCAACTGAACCACCATTTAAGAATAAGCCAATTGAAGAATGTAGATTTAAACAAATAGATTTATTTGCTGGAATTGGAGGTATTCGACAAGCTTTTCAGAGACAAGGAGGATATAATGTATATTCATCGGAATGGGATAAGTTTGCACAGAAAACTTATCGTATTAATTTTGGAGAAATACCCGATGGAGATATAACACTTGTTAATGAGAATGATATTCCTGATCATGATATTTTATTAGCGGGGTTTCCGTGTCAGCCATTTTCTCAGGCAGGACTTCATAAAGGTTTTGAAGATGCCAGAGGAACATTATTCTTTGACGTTGCGAGAATAATAAAGGCAAAAAGACCTAAAGCATTTATGCTAGAAAACGTAAAACAGTTAAAGGGACATAATAAGGGAAATACTATTAAAGTTATTTTATCAATTTTAAATGAGTTGGATTACTATGTGCCAGATCCACAGATCCTTAATGCTTATCATTTCGGTGTTCCACAGAACAGAGAACGAATAATAATTGTAGGTTTTAATAAGGATTATTTGCCGGAAGACTTTAGGAATTTTAAATATCCAGTAGGAAAAATTGATGAAAATATATGTGTTGGTGATATTTTAGAAAAAGAGGTAGGAGATAGATTTACTATATCGGATAAACTTTGGGAAGGGCATCAATCAAGAAAGCGAAAGAATAAAAAAAAGGGAAATGGTTTTGGGTTTTCATTGTTTAATAAGGATAGTAAATATACAAGTACAATTAGTGCAAGATATTATAAAGATGGTAGTGAAGCTCTTATTGAACAAGCAGGAAAAAATCCAAGGATGTTAACGCCAAGAGAATGTGCTAGGCTTCAAGGATTCACAGATGATTTTATTATTGCTGTTTCAAATGCTAGATCGTATAAGCAATTTGGAAATTCTGTTTGCATTCCAGTAATTGAAGCGGTAGCGAAGGCAATGCTTGATTATTTAGGAGAATATAATATTTTATAGGTGGTAATTATGCGTAAGATGATATTAAGTTTTAAACCAAATGTATATGATAAAATATATAAAGGAATAAAGATATTTGAACATAGAAGAAATTTCCCTAATGAGTCAATTATGGCATATATGTATGTGAGTAAACCAGTAAGAGCAATTACCGGAATAGTAATATTAAACAATAGACATAAATTAATTGATTGGGAAAATGAGTTTAATGATGATAAAGAAGCATTAAAAAGAATTTATGAGTATGAGAAATCTTACAGATACGCAATGGAGATATCTGAATTTCAAGAAACAAATAGAATTAGCTTGGATGATTTGAAAAAAGATATTGAGAATTTTGTAACTCCTCAGAGTTATATTTATTTAGATAACAGGCCTGATCTTTTGAATTATATAGAAGAAAGGGTTAAGAGAAAAGGATTAAATATTAAACATGATTTTTCAAATATTACATCAGATCAGATTTGTGTGTATTAAAATAGACAGACATATAATAATAGTTTTATTTTATATGTCTGCCTGTTTGGTTTGTTAAAATTTAGTTTACTTGTTGTGTGCTATTTGGGATTTTTCAGAATATGAATGGAATTTTATTCATAAGATTCAACAATTAAGCTATCCCATAAATTATTATTTGCTCTCCATTGAGAATATGGTCTGGGATTTCCTTCGTACATTCCACTATCAAAAAATACAATTCCCTGAATAACTAAACGAAGCCATTCATCATAATTTATAGGATTTCCAAAGCAAATTTTTTCATATTTTCCTGCGGTATCTGTTTTACAAGTGAACCATCCTTTATCATTGAACTTATCTTCAAGTTTTGCTTTAAGACATTTATCTGTTTTTTTAGATGATGGGGAATGTTCACCATACCATCTAGCAATTTCTAAGTTGTCAATTTGAAGAGCCTGAGGAATAATACTTTCTTTATTTTCTCTTTTATCCTTTGAATAGGAATAAAGAGCAACTATATCTTTATTAGTGGTTACTTCTAAGATTTGACCGTAATAATTGTATGCTCCAATTTTCGGACAAGGAGATCCAGACCAAGAATAACGATTTCCTTTCTTTTCATTTCGTTTTCCAAAGATTTTAACAAAGCTATTTTGTTTGTCAGATTTCTTTTGTCCTTCAAACAATGCGCTGTAATTTTGATTAGTGAAGACGTAGGTATTTGCTGACCAATCACCAAAAGTTGTTTTAGAGGTAGTTTCGTTTTTTAATTCATATCCCCATAAATCAGCTTCGTTATCTGCGTTAGCGGAAATTCCAAATTGTTCTTCTAGCCAATGTCCCTTTTTTCCATCATGACGGGGATTTCGACCTTCTACGTTTGGACTTTTCCCTTTTACATTTTCTCTGAATAAATCAATAATTTGTTCTTTAGCTGTCATATAAATTTCCCCCTTTAATTAATATCTTATAAATTCAACAAATGTGATTATTTTTTTTTCAATTATATTTTTAGGTAGACAGTCATGGTTTGTCATAAGGTATCCACTGAATTCATCAATAAGAAACCAGTTCTGATCTGACTTTTTATAGACTTTCTTTGGAACATCTTTTTCTAACAAACATATGAATTTAATACTATTAAGAATAGCTTGAGGTATGGCATTAAATGTTTCTGGAGATAACGTATTGCTGATTAAGATTTTATCATTTGCATGTTTAGATAATCCAACGCAAGTTTGATTTAGTTTGCAAAGACTACACGCGATAGGATTTACTCCGCGGAGTTCTCGATTACCAATGGTCCCATATCTTTGACACCATAGGATATCAAAGAAATTTTTCATATTTGTTTTATTTGCTTGGCTTGCTAGCCAAATTACTCGTTCAAGTTTTCCTAACATATTAAATTTATCATAAAAATCTGAACGAGTATCAATACCTAGAGGATATTGATAAAAAGTTTCAACCCAAGTATCAATAGGAATAATTTCCTTGTTCGCAAAACCTTGTTGAAGAAAGCACGCAATTACTTTTTGTGAATATCCTTTTAATTTATTGCCAGAATTATAGAAATTTTTGAAAAAATTTTTGCTCCATGTTCGATAATCTGAGTTTTCAATATTTAGAAAAGCACTAATAAAAAATGCAGCTCTCCAAGGATGTCTATTAAAAGCATCGACGAGTTTTTCAGCATAATATTTATCATCTTCAGATATTTTGCCGAGAGAGTAATATTTTTTTGTAATATTTGTGATAAAATCATCTTTATTTTTGGGCCATGCACGTAACAGTACATTAAAATTGATACCATCGATGGAAATGGTATTTGTAAATTCTAGACGAAATAGCTGAGTTATAGAATGATATAATTTTTTAAATACAGGGAACATTGAATAATTTTTATTTCTAACATCTGTATATGTTGGAATTACATAATATTCTAAATGGTTCCAATTTTTAGGGAAATTTACTTCTTCTCCAAATGCTTTCATAAAATTATAAAGCATACGCATTTCACTTTGTCTTCCTGTTTTTGGTTGCCATGCGGCAACAAAACGTGGAATAGAGTAAATCTCTTCATAAAATCGACCATAAGGAATAGTGTTACCGTATGATTTCTTGATGTATCTCCATAAATCAGTAAGAACATTTATGTATGCTAGATTACCTTTGCAACAGGCAATCAAGGTTTTTTCTGTTATTTGGTCGTTATATCCAATACGATTTGATATTTCATCAGTTAGAGTAAGGATTAACTCAGGAGTAGGTTTCTCATTAATTAGTATAGTAAAATCAGCAATACAATAATTTTGTTTTATTCTATAGCTGACAGATACAGGACAAGCAATAATACGTTTATTATCTAATAAAAAGTGAACATACATAATTGGAAATTGAGGTAAATCTGGATAATATAGCTCAATTTTCGGAATCCATTGTAAAGGCAAATGATTAATAGTTATAGTGGTTTCATAGTTTAATTTAAACAAAAGAATCGACCTCCTGTTTCGATTTAATTCTCATAAATTTTCAAACAGTTTATCTACAGTGATTTCTAAGCCATCGGCTATTTTTTTTATATTTAATAAAGATATATTTCTTTTGCCAGATTCGACAGACGAAAAATATGTCCGATCCATACCAATCATTAAAGCAAATTTTTCTTGACTAAGACCTGTTTTTTGTCGTAATTCACGAATGCGTTGTCCGAATTTGATTAAATAATTTTTATCCATATAAGTTAATACCTCCTTTAATTATAATAGGAGTAAACGGATTATTAGACAACGGACTATGAGTAACATATATAATCAAAAATGATTCTGAATTAAAGTTTTAGAAATTCTAAGAGGGCATGTAATTTTTATTAGTGATATTTGGATATAATTATAAATTATGGATTTTTAATTGTAGTAATAATTTTGTTATGATAAAATACCATAAAGAAAACTGCAGGAAGATAAGAAGTAAAAGAATAGGGATGTATTTATATTCATATACAAGCGTAGCAATTGAATGAAGTGGAAATTTTTGATGTAGTTATTGAAAATAATCTATAAATTATGTGAAAAGAAAATTATCTATAAATTAAAAATGGTTTGTTAAGTAAGTAGAAAAAAGAGGTATAAACAGAATGGATGTTTTAACAAAAGAGCAAAGAAAAAAGAATATGCAACATATTAAAGCAAAAGATACCAAAATAGAAATTATATTGAGAAAAGCTTTATGGAGAAAGGGATATCGTTATAGAAAAAATTATAGTAAACTTCTAGGAAAGCCTGATATTGTGATGCCAAAGTATAAGATTGTTATATTTTGTGACGGTGAATTTTTTCATGGTAAGGATTGGAATTCTTTAAAAAAGAAATTAAAAAATAGTAATAATGGAGAATTCTGGATTAATAAAATATCTCGTAATAGAGAGCGGGATGATGAAATAAATAAGAGATTGCTGTTTGAAGGCTGGACCGTTATCCGGTTTTGGGGTGATGATATAAAGAAGCATACAGATGAGTGTGTTAAGATTGTGGAAGAAACAATCTTTGAGAATAATCTGATAGAGGACACAGGTGTGCAGTGGATTTAAGAAAATATTGGCGGATTACGAGGGACAAGCTGAATTTGATGAGTCTAAGATGCCAGCCATTGATGCAGCTAATGATGATTTTACATTGACTTTGTATAATCTGAATTATGCCACTAATTATGCAACACAGGTAAATGGAAAATTAAGTAAGTGAATGACAGTAAATATGGCACTCAATGTGACCCCCAAACTTTTACTCAAGAATATTCCGAAGTTAGTCTCAACGAAGTCTCACTAGATTTGAGACTGATGAGGTTCAAAATCATGGACATAAGTAAAAAAGATTGGAAGCTATTTCGAGAAAGATTATCAGGCTGGCAGGAAAATTATATGGAAGGTCTTGTTAAAGAGTATGCAAATTTTCTGAATGATGATAAAAAGCCTGCATCAGAGAAATTCTGGGAACTTGAAAAACGGATAAAAGAAGATAAGCGTCATCCGGGAGTTATCATGGAGATGAGTAAATCAGAGGCAATATGGGATATTGTTCGTCTTATTAGACTGAAAGTAATTACATATAATGATTTATCAGACTTTAGTGATGAATTACAGAATGAAGTAAAAAGAATACTTGAGATGAGCAGGTGATACATATGGAGATTGGTGCAACAAAAGCAGTTCAAGATCGACTAAAAACAACAAAGATTGAAGAAAGCAAAGGTGCTTCACTTGTGTTCTGCTGGGACACACATTTGACGAAAATAAAAGGAAGAAATGTCTTGTTTATTGTGAATGCCAGTAATCGTTATACAATAGCAATGACAGATATTGAACCAAGAAACTGGAATTACTATACAATGTATATCCGCAGTGTTATTCATGGCGTGATGCAGGAAATGGGATATTCCGAGGAACAGATAGGGCAGTATTTTAAAATGTCAGGCGATACAACTGTAACAAAAACTCATGGTAGAAAATCGGTTGGTGGCATTAACAGAATGGTAATGGATGCACAGTATTTTGGTAAGAAGCTGGAGAAAGAAGCAAAGTATCAATGGGAATTTAGTGAGTATCTGAACAGAGATATCTGCCAGCCAGAGGGATTTGATGCGTATGGATATCCGAGTGAACTTTTTAAATTAGACATGGAACGACTAGGGATTGCTGCTAAGAGAAAGCCAGCAAAGGTAATTGGTTTCGCTCAGTACATAGAAAACAATCGTGGTACTAACGATTAGTACCACAAAATTTTTCCTTGCAGAAATATCGCTTGGAGATTATAATTTCCATAGGTGGACTTGCAAACCGACAGAAATTTATTCTGTGAATAGTAAACAAACCTGCAAGCCACCGGAACTACACACAATAATGAAAAAATGCAATGGTACTGGATTGGTACTAAAAATATGTGAAACGAAAAATAATGTGTGGAAAAGGTATGAGTTATCAATACAAAACGGTATAGATAACTGCGCTGAAATAATCAAAATCAAACCAGACTTTGTGAGTTTGAGTAGAACAATTTTTGCTCGAATCCCTCTAAAATAGGGGGGCGGGCTCTTTTTTTACTTTCGTGATACACTTTTGATACACTTTTTGTAGCCAAAAGATCTTATGAAACAAATCTTTGAGTAATTTCTTATATCCAAAAAGGATATTTTTATTCCGAAAATATATCCATTTTTCCAAAAAAATAAAAAATTTCATAACTGATTTAGTAATACGCAATATTTTATCCCATATGTATTTTGAAAGAAAAAATACAGAACGAGGAGGATAAAAATTATGTATAACACAGATGTATTTATTTCAGCAGAGGAAATTAAAGAGATAGTTGGTATTTCTAAATCAAAGGCCTACAGTCTTATTCAGGAATTGAATGCAGAGCTTAAAGAGAAAGGTTATTTAACAGTTACCGGAAGAGTGAGCAGAAAATATTTTGAAGAAAGATTTTATGGCTTACTAGAAAAAGAATAGGAGGAAATGGATGGCTGTTTACAAGGAAAAAAACGTGGAACTTGGTATACCTCTTTTCCATATGTGGATTGGACCGGAAAACGTTGTCGAAAACTAAAACGCGGTTTTTTGACGAAAAAAGAGGCTCAGAATTGGGAGAATCATTTTAAGCTTCAAAAGGCAAATAGTCTAGATATGACATTTGAAGATTTTTACGGAATCTATGAAGCCGATGTAAAACCCAAAATCCGATACAATACCTGGTGTACAAAAGAACATATCATAAAAACGAAGATACTTCCGTATTTTAAAAACTTGTGTATGCGAGACATTACACCGAGAGATATCATCAAATGGAAAAATATGATGAGAGAATCCATCAACAATAAAGGAAAAGAATATACAGGAACATATTTAAAAACTGTACAAGCACAACTTTCGAGTATTTTTAATCATGCAGTACGATTTTATGAACTTCCGAATAATCCAGTAAGGGTTGCAGGACCAATGGGACAGAATGAATCAGATGAAATGAAATTTTGGACAAAGAAAGAGTATATGAAGTTTATCCCAACCATGGCGAATAAGACATATTCCTATATGGCATTTGAAAGTTTGATGGAGTTGATTATTTCATTATATTTGATGCGAAGTATTATAACATCCAACTTGAAAAAGGGAAATCACTCCGTGGAAATCCGGGAGTTGGAGATGTGACAAAGCAGTATCTGTATCAGCTTGCATACCGGGAATTTATCAAAGCCCATAACATAGCTGTGGTGAAAAACTGTTTTCTTATGCCGACAGAAGGGAATGAAATTGTTAAGAAAGGTACAGCAAAGATGCCTATGCTTGAGGCATTAGGCTTGGAAAATATACAGATAAGACTGATTCCGGCAAAAATGCTTTATGAGTGTTATTTGACGCAGAGAAAGATTAATATTAATTTGTTTGAGTTATAGGAAAGGGGAATTTTCATGGAGGCTGATAAAGGTTATATGTGTCGTCTACTGAATGGTGACGATAAAAAATGTTATACCTGTATATCAGAGAGCATACAGTTGGAAAAAGAGTGATTGTGAATTGCTGTTAAGTGACTTGTATCCGTATATGAGAAGGGGAGTCAAACCTATTTTTTTGGAAGTATAGTATATGTGGCAAATAATTTAGGAGGATATACAGAATATATAATTATTGATGGGCAACAGCGCATAACAACAGTGTCATTGTTGTTATGTACTATTAGCAATTATTTGATGAGTTTTCCTTGCGAAGGTGTTATGATTAATACAAAAAAGATTACAGCAGCATATCTGACAGATGAATATGCGGAGGATGAAAAGAAACTGAAACTGAAGTTGATAGAAGGGGATGACTATGCTTATGACCAGTTGCTCAAGATTATTTTGCACTTTCTCGATACCAATAAAGAAATAAATAGCTCTATTGCAGCAAAATTATTGAAAGTGGAAATAAAGACGGCAAGCCGACTGTTATCGAAGGCTGCAAAATTGGATATTCTAAAAAGTTACGGAAAAACAAAGAATAAAGTATATTTTAGAGAATAATGCAAATGGATGGTAAAATTGTTCCCCAGGCTGGGGAACAATTTAAAAAGGAATATGAAAAAGGATAAAAGATGAAAGTAAAATTAGAAGACATAATCGAGGCAATGGAATTTGCCGGTATGGAAACAGAATATTATTACGATACCCAAAATGAAAAAGTTGTGATGCTGCTTGATGGAATGGTGGATGGTGAAGACAATCCGGAATTTTTCGAAGATATTAAAGAGGGATTTGTCGAAGATTATATACCATTACCGGGACAATACGATATCAACGAGTATCGATTAATGGAAGAGGTCATATACGAACTTCCGGCGGGAAAGAATCAGGATGTGTTGACAGGGGCAATCCAGGGTAGAGGTGCTTTTAGAAGATTTAAGGATAAATTGTATGACTTGAATCTGCAGAAACAGTGGTACCAATATCGTGATGAAGCTTATGAAAAAATAGCAAGACAATGGTGCGAAAGACATAAGATTGATCTTGTTGAATAAAAGAAAGGGGTAATTTGTGAGTGATTTCGGAAAAAACAGAGTATTGGCATTATATAAGATTCTGACAAGGTATACAGATGAACAGCATCAGATTTCTATGCAGGATATTCTGGTTCACATGGAAGCAGAAGGATATTCCTGTAGTGAAGATAGTATTTTGCGATATATAAAGCAATTAAGAAATGAATTGGGTGTAGATGTGATTTCTAGTCGAGGAAGGAATGCTCGCTACTTTATCGGAACCAGACTTTTGGAAAAGGAAGAGATGAAACTTATTATTGATTCCGTTAATGCGTCTAATTTCATTGAGAAAAGTATTGCCACCAAAATGATTGATAAATTGAAATCTACTATGAGTCTGTATGATGCGGAAGAACTGGATAGAAGTGTGTTAGGGATTAATACTGCAAAAGCAGAGAATAAGAAAATTCTCTATAATGTAAATTTGATTCAGGAAGCTCTATCCAAGGGGGTTCAGATAAGCTTTGATTATATGGTGTGGGATAGAAATAAGAAGTTGGTAAAAAAGTCGGATAGACGATATAACATGAACCCATGGGCTTTAATATGGGCAAATGATAGGTATTATTTGTACGGTTATGATGTAAAAGAAAAAGATGGTATATTAAGTGAAAGAAATTATAGAGTGGATAAACTTGATAATATCAAGTTGTCCGACATACCAAGAACTGGTAAAAGTCAGTTCCGTATTTTTAATGCTAATACATATGTTTCAAGGCGGATGGGTATGTTTTCAGGAAAAGAACAGGTAATAACTGTGAGAATCCCGGATACATTAGTTGGTTCTTTTATAGATCAATTTGGTAAGAGAATTACAATTTCTGAAGACACAGAGGGTATGTTGTTAGTTACTTTTCATGCAGTTGCGTCTGTTATCTTGCTTGGATGGTTACTAGGATTACAATATGTAGAGGTATTAAGCCCACTGAGTGTTAGGAATGCTATGATTGATTTAATAAAACAAAATATGGAAATCTATTCTAAAAAGAATTGACGCAAATATGCGGCAATTCTTTTTTCGTTCTATGATAAAATTATATACAATTTTACTGTTACCAATCATGTAAGAAATAAGCAACCACAAGGAGGTTTGGTGTTGAAGGATTACTTATTAGATGTTATGCAACAACATGAACATGGTTTGTATATGTGCGAATTACCAACGGGCAATGGAAAAACTTATGATTCAGCACGGGCAATGAAAGAATATGCGGATTCAATTGGTGATGATACCAAAATCATTTACCTGACAACTTTAAATAAGAATTTACCAGAAGATGCATTGAGGGTGGCATATGGGAGTGAGGAGCTTTATAAGCGTAGTGTATTGAGATTACGCTCTAATTTTGATGAGGTTGTAGAAAAAATTCTTGAGATTATAGTGCCGGAGGAAATGAAAACGGATGCGTATCTTAAATTATGCAAGGATGTTTCCCTTTATCGTAATGCTGTGGAAAAAAGATATGCCGATAAGGAATATATAAAAGAATTGGCTGGCAGAATAACAGAAGGGGACAGGCAGCTTCGATATGAAATTACTAAACGTTTAAAGAATAGATTTCAAACAAAGACACAGCGAAAAAATGCTATTAGAACTGATGCGAAATATAAATGGATTGGGAAATTGTATCCTGCGGTATTTACAGACGATTACAAAATAATATTAATGAGTGTCAGTAAGTTTATGAAGAGAAATTCTGTTCTTATTGATTCAAGTTATGAGTTTTTAAATTCGGATTTGATAGAAAACGCAGTAATTGTTATTGATGAATTTGATGCAACGAAGGATACTATACAAAGTGAGCTGATTGATAAGTCGTTGGCAATGCAGGAAGACTATATACAGTTGTTTCGTCAGATATATCGTACTTTGAATCCAAACGATTTTTCTTCTAGTATGAGACAAGCTATGGATGAGGTCGAAAAATCAGGGAATAGAAATACATTTACAACACTAATGGATGAAGCAAGAAAAATTGCAGAGGATTATCATGTAAGGTTAAGTATAAAAACAAAAGAAGATTTAGTGGATCAGAGACAGATTTTCTTGTTTAATGATGGTTCATTCCATACGGTTTTAAAAGAAGGGGCACAGTATATCCGCTCATCCTTAAATAAAGAAGACAATCGTATTGATGTTTTCTTTGAGGGGAAAGATGATTTTTTCAAGAACAGAAACAAAGAGAAGGATATTGTGTTATATAGCTTATTGCGTGAGATTAATGTATTTCTTTTGCATTTTAGGTTATTTTCTATAGAATGGGCAAGAAATTACATGGAAATTATAAATAGCTCTAGAAGCGGTATCATGGATACGATGAATTTGGAGAATGCTATTAGTACAATCCTAAAAAGATTAGAATTAACTAATAAGCAAAGAGATTTGTTGATGGGTGAAACATGCCAGATGATTAGAAATAATCGTGAATTGATATTGGAGGATAGAAGCTTCTATCAAGTTGGCATGGAGTATTATGAATTTGAGGATAATGATTCTCATCATGACAATACGAATCTTAAATTTGTTAAGGTATATGATACTCCTGAAAAAATCATGTTATACCTTGCAGGAAAAGCAACGGTGTTTGGAATATCGGCAACTGCTGAAGTTGATACAGTTGCTGGAAATTATGATTTGAAATATTTGAAGGAACAGTTAAAAGAAAGGTTTCATAAGACGCCGGGTTATTTAAAGGACAAAACAAGAACTGCATTAGAAAAAAGATGGAGCGCTTATGCAGATGGCGAGATAAATGTACATGGGGAAGTAATCAGTAGTAATATACAAGGATTCAATGCAGAAGATTATTGCAAAACATTTATGAATGCAGAATTTGCACGTTATGCTTCAAACATTATCACCAATATAACAGATAACGAATATCAGATAATAAGATACTGCAATGTACTTAAAGCAATGTGTATTTTTAATAGGAATGAAGATATTCAATCAATGTTGTACTTGGGAATGGCATTGCCGAAAAAGAACAATCCCGGCATGGATGAAGGTGTTCTACAGCAGTTGTTTGAATATTCTCAGATGGAGACTCAGCAGAGTAATAGTAGTGTTTGTTTCTTGAAAAGCGACAATTTTGAACAGGATAAGGAAGAATTGCAGCAGCAATTGTCATGTGGAGAAAAGATATTTGTTATGTCATCTTATCAGACTATTGGTGCTGGACAGAATTTACAATATAAGATTCCGAAAGGTAGAAAAGTTGTACGACTGGGAGAGTTTACCGAAGGTGACAAGAGATTCTTATATAAGGATTTCGATGCATTGTATCTGGGAAATATAACTAATATGACAGTAAATACATATCAGGATGAGAAAATAACGTCTCATGATTTGTTGCAGATGTTGTTTCAAATAGAGGAATTGTACGAAAACGTTGAAATGAATTATTCTGAAAAGGACCAAATGTTAAAGCTTGCGTTTCGCTCTTATACAGGAAGTGACCAATTTACTTTAAACAAGTTGTATAAGTTAAAGAGTGTAGTTGTACAAGCAAGCAGAATAGTTTTACAAGCGGTGGGGCGTATGTGTAGAACTTTTGTTAAGAGTCCGAATATATATTTATTTGTTGAATCTGAGTTATTAGAAAAATTATATGTTGGTGAATTAAAGAAACGAATTTTACCGCCGGAAATGAAAGCAATTGTGGATATGCGTGAGTCACTTGGAAAGGATTATTTGCCGGAAGAAAACTTTATGTTAAATAAGGCAGAAAAGATATCCTCTGTTGGTCTTTGGACGATTCGGAGAATGTTGGCAAAGGATTGGACTGCTGAAAGTATGCAATTGTGGGAACAGTTAAGAGTGTTGGTATTACAGTATCCGACGGCAAGTACATATGACTGGCAGAATAATGAATATCTTCAAAAACTTTACATTACAAGTGGAGAAAAGCGGAACCAGTATATTTACTCACAGTATTCAGATTTCAATGATGTTACTATAGATTTTGGAAACGACAAGGTGGCATTTAAAAACAGTAAAAGAGCTAAAATAAAGGGGAATTCTGATGAAGTTGCTATTTATGAAATGAGTGAAAAGGAATCCGGTTTGCAGGCGATACTTAGATATCCCGGAATGAAAGCTCATTTTGAAGAAATGGGATATGCATTGAAATTTGAAATGAATGAATATCTTCTTAGCCCGGTATTGTTCCATAATATTTATAAAGGTGCATTGGGCGAAGAGGCTGGTAAGTTTATATTGAAAAGAGAATTGGGAATTGAATTATCATCAATAACAGTGCCGGAATATTTTGAATTCTTCGATTATAAGCTATCTGATGATGTGTATGTTGATTTTAAGAATTGGAAGTTTACATATGTGCAGGATAGAGACGAAATCAGAAAAGACATATTGAGAAAGCTGGAGGCTATAGGGGCTAAACGAGTTTATATCATAAATGTTGTATCAGATAAAAATTACAAGCCGAGTGCCATAGTGGATCAGTGCTTGGTGGAGATTCCGATGCTTATAAGAGAAGATGGTACAGTGTGTTATGAAAATTTACATATGATTCGTAAGGAGGATTTCGAAAATGTTAACTAACAGAATTAATGTTACCTACAATATAGAAAATATTGATGCTGACTTTGATATTTTTAGGGTCGAGAAGGCTAATAAGGATTATTACAAATACAATATCTTAGATTCGGCAGTATATGAATTTAAGGCGGCAGCAGTTCAGTGGACCTTTGGTGCAACTGCATTGGTGCTGTTCCGTAAGGGTGAAGTGACAGAAAAGCAATTTAAAGAAAGTATTATGAAAGAGTATGAGGATGTAAAAATCCAAAAGATTGATTTGTTTGATAGCGAGCAGTGCAATAAATGTTTTTATTTTGAAAACAGATTACTTGCACAACTCCTGATAAATTCAATGAGAACGCCTAAGCATGAGGCTTTTATGTATAATAATCTCACAGGTAAGCTTTTCTATCATGACCCATCATGGAGACATAAAGATAAATTAACAGGTAAGGTGAATTTTATCAGATTCTTGGAGATTGTTGTTGATCCAGGGATGTATCTCAATTTGGAACATAAAACGTTCAAGAGGTATGATCGAGAAAGTAACGGATTGTATGTAATAGATTCAAAGACTGGTGAGTTTAGAAAAAAATTAAAGACAGATACCAATGTCATTACATACAAGGAAGGTTCCTTGCCGCATAATCACTTTAGAGTAGATAATTTTGATATATCTGATATTACGCATTTTAGGAAAAGTAAGATGGGCGTAATGGAGCATACCCAGCCCAAATGATAAATATTTAGCAAATAA
>OLQA01002325.1_pt1 | contig 15079 bp, 9 predicted proteins | sample 1673151 | NCBI WGS metagenome assembly OLQA01 (sample SAMEA3136760, study PRJEB25190) | human gut metagenome | biome: human gut; feature: human-associated habitat; material: faeces | place: Austria | collected 2013 | reverse complement strand
ATCGCCAGAGCGGGCGCCGGCGTCAACAATATCCCCCTGGACCGCTGCTCCGAGGCGGGCATCGTGGTGTTCAACACCGTCATCTCCGTCTCGCAGGAGGACAACGCCCGGAAAGCCCTGGAAGCCCTGCGCAAGCTCTCGTCCCCCAAGGCCAAGGTCCTGCGGGACGGCGGGGAGGCCAGGCTGGACAGCACCGATCTCGTCCCCGGCGACATCGTCTGGCTGGAAGCGGGGGACTACGTCCCCGCCGACGGCCGTATTTTATGGGAAGCCGGGTTGCAGACGGATGAGTCGGCGATGACCGGCGAGTCCGGGGCTGTGGCCAAGCGAGACGGCAGCGGCCTGCCCCCGGACACCCCCTTGGCCGAGCGGAAAAACATGGTCATCGGCGGCACCGTCGTCACCGGGGGCCGGGGGAAGATCGTCGTGACCGGCACCGGCATGGACTCGGAGATGGGGAAGATCGCCGGCCTCCTCCTCCGCCAGCAGCAGGGGCAGACGCCCCTCCAGCGGAAGATGGGCGAGGTATCCCAAGTCCTCTCCCTGGTGTGCGTGGGCGTGTGCGCCGTGATGTTCGGCGTGGGGATGCTCCAGCACCGGGACATTCTGGACATGTTTCTCACGGCGGTGGCCCTGGCCGTGGCGGCGATCCCGGAGGGCCTGCCCGCCATCGTCACCATCGTGTTGGCCATTGGCGTGGGGCGCATGGCCAAGCGCAACGCCATCATCAAGCGCCTGCCTGCGGTGGAGACCCTGGGCTGTGCGTCCGTCATCTGCTCGGACAAGACCGGGACGCTGACCAAGAACCAAATGGCCGTCTTAGACGTCTGGACGGCCGCCCCCGGCAAGCGCCCCCTGGCCCTCACCCTGGGGACCCTGTGCAGCGACGCCAAGCCCACCCCCGACGGCACCGACTTCACCGGCGACCCCACGGAGACGGCCATTGCCCTCCGGGCCGCCCGCGAGGGCTTTGCCAAAACCCGCCTGGACCAGGATTTCCCCCGCCGGGGGGAAGCGCCCTTTGACGCCGTCCGCAAGCGCATGGCCACCTGCCACACCTGCCCCGGTGGCGGAGTCCTCATCGCTGTGAAAGGGGCCCCGGAGGCCGTTCTGGCCCAATGCACCCATCTCTTAGGCCCTGGGGGCCGGAAACCCCTGGACGCTGGGAGCCGGGGGCGGATCCTATCCGAAAACCGCATCCTGGCGGGCCAGGCCCTGCGGGTCCTGGCCGTGGCCCAGCGGGAGGAGACTGCCGCCCCCAAGCAGTTTGACGCCCAGACCTTGGAGCACGACCTGACGTTTGTGGGCCTCATCGGCATGATGGACCCGCCCCGGCCCGAAGCCAGGACGGCGGTGGACCGCTGCGCGGCGGCGGGCATCCGGCCCATTATGATCACCGGCGACCACAAGGAGACGGCGGTGGCCATTGCCCGCCAGCTGAACATCTTCCGGCCGGGGGACAAGGCCATTGACGGGCCGGGGTTGGATTTCCTGCCGCAAGAGGCCCTGGAGGAGGAGATCGAGCGGGTCTCCGTCTACGCCCGCGTGACCCCGGAGCACAAGCTCCGCATCATCCAGGCCTGGCAGAAAAAAGGCCGCGTCGTCGCCATGACCGGCGACGGCGTCAACGACGCCCCCGCCCTCCGGGCTGCCGACATCGGCTGCGCTATGGGCAAAACGGGCACGGACGTGGCCAAGGGCGCGGCGGACATGATCCTCACCGATGACAACTTTGCCACCGTGGTCGCCGCCGTGGAGCAGGGGCGGGGCATCTACGCCAACATCCGCAAGGCCATCCACTACTTGCTCTCCTGCAACATCGGGGAGATCCTCACCATCTTCTTGGCCACGGTCCTGCCCTTCTCCCACGCGCCCCTGACGCCGGTGCAGCTGCTCTGGCTGAATCTTGTCACGGATTCTCTCCCGGCCCTGGCCCTGGGGATGGAGCCGGTGGAGCGGCGGGTGATGGACCAGCCCCCCAGGGACCCCCACGAGCCGCTGTTCAGCCGCGCCTTTTCCCGCCGCCTGGCCTGGCAGGGGATCCTGGTCGGCGGCATCACCCTGCTGGCCTACGGCTTGGGGCTGTATCTCTCCAACGACTACGCCGTGGCCAACACCATGGCCTTCGCCACCCTGACCCTCAGTCAGCTGTTCCACGCCTTCGACGTCCGCAGCGAGCGGACCAGCCTTTTTCGCCTGGGCGTTTTCTCCAACCCCGCTATGAACAAGGCCTTTCTCGTCGGCCTGCTCCTGCAAGCCGCCGTCCTCCTGGCCCCGCCCTTGCAGGCGGCCTTCTCTGTCGTCCCCCTGACCCTATCCCTGTGGGGTGTCACCCTGGGCCTGGCCCTCACGCCGCTGATCGTCTGCGAGATCGTGAAGGGTGTGCATCGCGCCGCCCACCCCAAGACCGTGCAGGAGACGGCTGCAGCCCCCCATTGAGAGGAAGCGATATCCCCCCGGATGCAGCCTGGTTTGCGTCCGGGGGATGTTTTTTGGGCTGGTATTGCCGGGCGGGGTGTGGTATACTAACCCAACGAAACCGAAAGGAGCATACCATGACCAAACGACTGACTGCGATTTTTTTGGCCGTGCTGGCCGTGCTGACCTTAGCCGCCTGCGGACAGGGGGAGACTGCCCCCGGTACCATGGGGACGATGCTGGCCCAGGTGTTTGAGGAGCGGGGGAAGGCCGATCCAAACCTTGACCTGACGGACCTGGGCAACACACTCATGAACGACTCCGGCCTGCCCATCGACGGGGAAGTTACGCCGGTGGAGCCTGGCCTGCTCATGGGCTTTGGCAACGACGAGATCACCGGCTTTGCCGAGGGGGTCATGTTCGCCCCCGTCATCAGCACCATTCCCTTTGTGGGCTATCTCTTCCGCCTGGATGCGGGGACCGACGGCGACGCCTTTGTCCAGACATTGAAGGACCAGGCCAACCCCCGCTGGAACATCTGCACCGAGGCCGACGAGACCGTGGTGCGCCGGGAGGGGAACCTCGTCTTCTTCGTCATGTGCCCCCAGTCCATGGACGAGGACGGCGGCGACGGGATGAGTGATCTGTCGTGACCTTTGCCAGCCTCTCGTTTCTGTATTACTTTCTCCCGGTGGTGGTGGGCGTCTCCTGCCTGCTGCCCAGGGGGAAGACCAATGCGGCCCGCAACTGGTTTCTGTTGGGGGCCAGCGTGTTTTTCTGCCTTTGGACCAGGGGATGGATGTTTACCTGGCCGTTTGTGCTTGTGGTGATCTTGCAGGCGGCGGCCTATGTGGTGGGCGTCTGCCGGCGGGAGATCAAGCCCCGGAAAAACCCCGTGTATTTGGCCCTGTATTTGGTGGGCACCCCCTGGGCGGTGGGGCCGATGATGCCCTATCCTGTCTTAGAGCAGCAGCTGCTGGACCGGGAAAACACCGTCCCGCGCTGCGCAGAGGGCCTGCGGCGGTTGGTTTGGGGCCTGTGCCAAAAAGTGATCTTGGCGGACACCCTCTGGATGTTTTCCCAAGAGGTGGAGAAGTTCGGGGAGACGGGCGCTCTTCTGGCCTGGGTCCGCCTGGCGGCGGTGGCGCTGGCGGTGTATTATGCCCTGGCCGGCTACGGGAACCTGGCCGTCGGCCTGGGGAAGCTGCTGGGCTTTGACCTGTGCGAGCTGACCGCCGGGCCGCTGCTGTGGCTGGGGAATTTGATGCGGAAGCCGGGGCTGGACCAGCGCCGGGGGCTGCGCGGGATCGTCTGGGTCCTGCTGATCTTGGGCGGCGTGCTGGGCACGGCGGGGGGCTGCAAAAGCCTTCCCGCGTTGTTTCTGCCCCTCTTGGGCGGCGGGGACGCCGGCCTCTTGGGAGAGGCCGGGGCCTATCTCCTGCGGAGCTATGCCGTGCCGCTGGTTCTGGCGGTCTTGTTTGCCACGCCCTGGCCCCTCCGCGGGATCGAAACGCTGCGGCAGGGGAAACAGTCGGCGCGGGTGATTGCCGTGCTGGAGCCGGTGGTGCTGGCCCTGCTCTTCCTGCTGGGGACGGCCTGGCTGGTGGACGGCGCGGCGCTGACGTTTTTGCTCTAAGAAAAGAGGGATCGGATGAAGCAGCGAAGCCATGCGTATTGTCAAAACATCAAAAACGCCCTCCGCGGCCTGCGTAGCCGGGAGGGCGCTGTGGTGCTGGCGGTGGGGCTGCTGCTGGTGGTGCTGGCGGCGGCTACGTGGCTGCACCAGCCCCAGTCCTATTCCCCGGTGGAGAACCGGGGCATGGCCTGGTTTCTGGATTGGTCCAACGTGACCAAGGCCCATTTCAGCGAGGATTTCGAGACCCACATCCAGGACCAGTTCCCTCTGCGGAACCAATTCCGCCAGGGGAAAGCCCTGGTGGAGCTCTATGCCCTGGGGCGGCGGGATGTGGACGGCGTGTATGAGACCGGGGGCTGGATGGCCGAGCTGGAATACCCCCGGCGGACGGGGATGCTGGACCATGTGGCCCAAAAGATCCAATGGGTCTACGACCATTACCTGGCCGGGACCGACGCGACCTGTTACCTCTCCGTCGTGCCGGACAAACACTACTATCTCTCGCAGACCAACGGCTACCCGGCCCTGGACTACGACGGCCTGATCCAGTCCCTGCGGGCGCAGGTCCCCGCCATGCCCTACATCGACTTGACGGACCTGCTCTCCCTGGACGACTACTACCGGACCGACAGCCACTGGCGGCAGGAGAAGATCCTGCCCGTGGCCCAGCGCCTGGCGGAGACCATGGGGGCCACCATCGACGGGCCGGAGGTCTACGCCCCCCAGCGCTTCAACCGGGCGTTCGTGGGCCGCTACGCGGTCCAATTGGGCCTGACCATGGAGCACGACACCCTGACCTACCTCACCAGCCCGACCCTGCACCAGTGCTACACCGTGGTCTACGACCAGATGGGCCGCCCCCAGCGGGGAAAAGTGTATGAGGTGGCTTACGGGCACAAAAACTATCCCTACGTCATGTTCCTCTCCGGCTCGAAGGGACTGATCCAGCTGACGAACCTCAAGGCCCCGTCCGACAAAAACCTCATCCTCTTCCGGGATTCCTTCGGCAGCAGCCTCGCGCCGCTCTTGGCGTCCGGCTATCGGACCATCACGCTGGTGGACCTGCGCTACATCACCAGCGCAGAGCTGGGGAAGTATCTGGAGGTCACGGATCAGGACGTGCTGTTTCTATACAGCACCCTGCTGCTGAACAACAGCATGGCGATGCGGTAAATTCAGCGTTGAGTCCAGCCTTGAAATCGGGTAAAATAAACCCAGAAACACGAAACCAAACCACAAAAGGAGATCAGATTATGGATACTGCGACCATTCTCAGCCATGTAGATCACACCCTGCTCAAGCCCGAAGCTACCTGGGAGCAGATCAAGACCCTCTGCGACGAAGCCATGGAGTTCGGCTGCGCGACCGTGTGCATCCCCCCGTCCTTCGTCAAGCAGGCGGCGGCTTACGTCCAGGGGAACTTGAAGATCTGCACCGTCATCGGCTTCCCCAACGGCTACAACACCACTGCCGCCAAGATCTTTGAGACCAAGGACGCCGTGGAAAACGGGGCCAGCGAGATCGACATGGTCATCAACAACGGCATGGTGAAGGACCGCCAGTGGGACGACATCGCCCATGAGATCGCCGGCATCAAGGCCGCCTGCCTGGGCCGCCCGCTGAAGGTCATCATCGAGACCTGCCTGCTCAGCGACATGGAAAAGATCAAGCTCTGCCAGCTGGCCGCCAAGGAAGAGGTGGCTTACGTCAAGACCTCCACCGGCTTCTCCACCGGCGGCGCCACCCGCGAGGACGTGGCCCTGCTGCGGGAGAATCTGCCCGCCTCCGTGAAGGTCAAAGCCTCCGGCGGCATCCGCACCCTGGAGGACGGCCAGGCCTATTTAGACCTGGGTGCCGACCGCCTGGGCGCCAGCGCCCTGGTGGGCGAAGCCCGGAAGCAGAAGTAAGTTTAAGATAGCTCTTGCCTATCAAACTAGGAACGTATCTGTAACAGGGTACGTTCCTAGTTTTTGCTATAATTTTTCACCGCACCAAGGACAACGGTCGATGTAAAACCCTCGCATAGAAATGGCATGGTGACAGAAGGGACAGCGCAGCGCAATGGCCCCATACACCCACCCTGCGGCGGAGAGCAGGATGCCGAAAATCAAAGCGGTTCTCAAGGGGATGCAGGCAAGCTGGTTGAGCAAGAAGAAGAGAACTGGACCGGCCAGCATAATGCTTTGAACTATTAAACGTTTAAGAAACATAGCATGGCATAGTTTAATTTAATAACCCGCCTCTAAAGGAGTCATAGGAACACCAAGAGAAACGTTCTTGATGGTCTTTTTTTCAATACCGGTCATATTAACAGAGGTAATAGATGACTGATATTGCTTATTGTTTATGTATCCTTGAACAGCTTTCAGAGTGCTATCATAATTAACCGGAGTTGCTTGACCGGTATGTGCTTTCTGAAGCATGCTTGTCTGAATGTTTTGATTTCCTGTGACAGAAAGTTCAGGAATAGTTACCGCAATACTTGCAGATGCTTTATGGTAAAGTCCGCGGAGCTTAAAATTTTCATTATCTGTTTTTTTAACATGGATAAAAGAACAGGCTACAGCGGTATTCCAGACATAGTTTGCTTTTATGTTAGTTATCTCGCTGGTAGAAGAGAGCTGGTTCGAGACATTACTGAAAAAACCGTACACAGTTTGAGCTATACCGATTTTATTAACTGCTATTGCAGATACTGCGCTGACTCCAGCACCGATACAGGACATTGCATTAGCTTTTGCAGATTTAGAGTTCTTGATAGAAATGCTACCGTTCTTATATAAAACAGAGCTACGAGCAGAAGAAGGGGTTGCTAAGATTCTTAAAATTTTATAGGTTGTTCCGTTGTAAGTGTATGTAGTGTTGTACGTTTCGTAAGTGATACCGTTCCTAGTGGTTGATGCCGTTGTTATAGGAGTGTTTTCTCCCGTTAATGCAGCTACTTCGGCGGGAGAAACTTCTTTAACACCATAACTTCTTAGCGTTTGGGTCAGAGCGTCATATTCTTCGATGTCTCCTGCTGCAATAGCATCGAGACGTTCATCACAGATAGCGTCAATTTCACTAACTGTTACGATTTTTTGAGTTTCACCTTCATCCATAGTCACTTGACTGAGCATATCATCTTCAACAATGAAGACGGGGCTTTCTGCTTCTGTTCCTACCGCAAAGGCGGAAGATGTTACCATCAAAGCGGCGATGAGGCCCATTAGTACGATACGTTTTATTGTTCCCATAGTGTTTCCTCCAATTTTCAAATTTAGTTGGGAAATACAAAGATATAATAGGATATATTCATTCTTCGTTCCATCATAAAATTGAAAAATAATCATTAAATTTTGATAAAATAATTTGAGAAACAATGAAATACTATGCTGCAAGCTGATAAATGAACCGATAAACTTTATTGTGTGAGATGCTTTTCACAAAAAACCTATCAAATCACTGGAAAAATCAAAGCACCCCTTTCTTTTTCCTGCCGCTTGGCGTATAATAGGGGCATCATTAACTACGCAGGGTCTGAGTTGCTCTCCCGAACCGGAGGGAGCAGCGCAGGCCCTTCAGAACACTGTCGCTGCGGCGACAGGAAGGAGGATGCACACATGATGATCTCGACCAAGGGGCGTTATGCCCTGCGGGTGATGCTGGACCTGGCGGACCAGACCAAAGGCTCCTACATCCCGCTCAAGGACATCGCCCACCGACAGGAGATCTCGGTCAAATATCTGGAAAATATTTTGGCCTCGCTCAGCCGGGCGGGGCTGGTGGAGGCCATCCGGGGCAAGGGCGGCGGCTATCGCCTGTGCCGGCCCCTGGCGGACTATCGGGCCGGGGAGATCATTCGCCTGGCCGAGGGCGAGGGCATGGCTTCCGTGTCCTGCCTGAAGGGGGAGAAGCAGGGCTGTGAAAAGGCAGGCCACTGCCGCGCCCTTCCCCTGTGGCAGGGGCTGGACAAGGTGATCTATGATTACCTGGACAGCATCAGCCTGGCGGACTTGCAGGGCATGGAGGAAATCTGACGCGCCAAAGGGCGGCGGACGGAGAGGTCTGCCGCCCTTTGACCTGCTATTTTGTAAAAATTCCCCGGGGAAAAAGGATTGTAAACAGGGTAACACCCTGTTAAAATAGGACTATTCTGCTAGGATACCAACACCAGATCGTTAGATCTTTCGGAAAGGAGATGGCACGGGATGCGCAAAGAGCTGGAAGCCTTTATCGAGGAGTCCTTCGCTGCTCTGCCCCCCTCCCCGGAGACGGAGCAGGCCAAGGCCCAGGTCCGAAAGCAGCTGGAGGCCGACGCTGCCGTCTACCGGGCCAAGGGTATGGCGCCCTGGGCCGCCGACCAGCACGCCATGATGCGCTTCGGCGCGGTGGCTGGGGCCAGAGAGTCCGTGGCCCGCCTGCGCCGCCGGGCGATCCGCGCCCGGTTCCGCCGCCGGTACCCCAAGCTGGTCAAGGGCGGCATTTTGACGCTGACCATCGGCCCCATCGCCGCCGCCATTTTATGGGGGGACGCCGACCACATGGTCCAGACCCTGGTCTGGTGGACCATCTGCGTCATCGCCATTGTTACCTACGTCATTGTGGTCGAGTATCTGGACTACCGCTACCAGAAAGAGGAGCAGAGGGAAGCGCAGCAAGCACAGGAGGAACAGGCCCAATGAAGAACATCATCCGCATTTTCCACCGGGACCTCCACCGGCTGGGCACCAACGCCCTGGCCCTGGTCATCATCGCCGGCGTGACCCTGCTGCCCGCCCTCTATGCCTGGTTCAACATTGCCGCCAACTGGGACCCCTATTCCAACACCGGGGGCATCAAGGTCGCCGTGGCCAACGAGGACGCCGGGACCAAGCTGGAGGGCATCGCGACCAACCTGGGCAACGAGATCGTCACGAACCTAAAAGGCAACGACCAGATCGGCTGGCAATTCGTGGACCGCTACGACGCCTTGCAGGGCGTCCAGGCCGGGGACTACTACGCCGCCATCATCATCCCCCAGGATTTCAGCGAGAATATGGTGAGCGTCTTGAAGGGCGACATCCACCGCCCCACCATCGAGTATTATATCAACGAGAAGAAAAATGCCATCGCCCCGAAAATCACCGACAAGGGCGTCTCCGCCGTCCAGCAAGAGGTCAATGAGAGCTTCTTGGAGGAAGTGACCCAGGCGCTCGTGGCGGGCCTGAACGCCTTTTCGGACGACTGGGACGGCGACGGCAGCAGCCTGGGAGACCGGGTCCTGGACCGCCTGCGGGAAGGGGACCGGAGCCTGGGTAAAATTTCGGATGCCTTGGACATTTTCCAGAGCCTCACCAGCTCCGCCGACCACCTGAACCAGGGCATCCAGGCCCTCCTGCCGGCCGGGGACAGTACGATCGACCAGGGCCAGGTCGCCATTGGTTCCCTGGACGATCTGCTCACCGCCACCCACACTGCCGCCAAAGAGATGGTGGATTCCATCGACGTGATCCTGGACAACACCATGGAGACCGTGGACCTGGCCGGGGCCGACGCCGTCGATCTGCTCCAGCGCCTGGAAAATCTGGAGCCGGACATCGAGGGCACCCAGGCAGATCTCCGCACCCTGGGCAGCCAGCTCACCACCCTGCAAAGCGACCTGAACGACGCTGCGAAACGCCTGGACGAGCTGGAGGATCAGGACGCCGTGGGCACCCTCGCCGACAGTCTGCGGCAGTTGGAGCGGATGCTGGACAGCGTGCAGTCTGCCATGAACAAGGCCGCCCAGCAGGCGGGCGACGTCTCCGGCCAGCTTACGGGCATCCGCAGCCAGCTGATCGCCGCCGGGCAGAAGGCCCAGCAGATCTATGAGGACTTGGGCGACAAGATCCAGGCGTTACAGGACGATGATTCCGGGTATAGCAACCAACTGACCATCCTCACCCTCCAGCAGGCGCAGCGGGCGGTCGGCGTGGTCTCCAATGCGCTCTCCAGCGAAAATCTCCCCAACTTCGGCCAGACCGCCGCCGAGATGCAGAAGCAGTTGCAGAACATCGCGAACCGCATCGGGGACGGCTCCACCGCCATTGCCAACCTCCGCAACCTCGTGGAGAGCATGGACGGCGACTTTGCCAGCTTTGCCAGCAGCCTGCGGCACATGTCGGACCTCTTGGACACGGCCAAATCTCTGCTCAACCGCGCAGACCACGCCCTGGAACAGGGCAAGGACGTGCCCAAGGGCCTGGCCGACCAGATGAGCGCTCTCATCACCCAGATCGACACCTCCGTGGCCACCGCCCGCGCCGCAGGAAAGGCGGCGGAGCCGGCCATGGACGCCGCCGTGGACCAGGCCTACAAGACCCTGGACAGCGTCTCCGGTCTGCTGACGCAGTTTGCCGGGCTTCTGCCCCAGACGCAGACCGTGCTGGACCACATGAACAGCGCCCTGGCCTCCACGGCCCAGGCTCTCCGCTCGACGAAGGACCTGGCGGAGGCGGCGCGGGAAGACTTGCAGGACATCATCGGCGATCTGGAAGACCTGACCGCCAGCGAGCGCATCCAGGAACTCAAGGACCTCTTGAAGAGCGACGCCTCCACTGTGAGCGAGTTCATGGCCTCCCCCGTACAGGTGGAGACGAACTCCCTCTACGCCGTGTCCAACTACGGCTCGGCCATGGCCCCCTTCTACTCCGTTCTGGCCTGCTGGGTGGGCGGCATCGTGCTGGTGGCCATCCTGAAGGTGGCCGTGGATGAGGACGAGGAGATCTATGGGCTCAAGCCCTACGAGTGCTACCTGGGCCGCTACTTGCTCTTCCTGATGCTGGCGGTGGCCCAGGGTGTCATCATCTGCCTGGGGGACCTCTTTTTCCTGGGGGTGCAGTGCACGAATATCCCGCTGTTTATCCTGTCGGGGGTGGTGTCGAGCCTGGTGTTCTCTCTCCTGATCTACACCCTGACGGTTTCGTTTGGGGATGTGGGCAAGGCCATGGCCGTTATCTTGCTGGTCATCCAGATCGCCGGCTCCGGCGGTACCTTCCCCATCGAGGTGACGCCTGCCTTCTTCCAAAAGGTCAATCCCATCCTCCCCTTTACCCACGCCATCAACGCCATGCGCGAGATCGTGGCCGGGCAGTATGGCGTGGACTATTGGCTGGATCTGCTGAAGCTATTGGTCTTCATCCCCCTGGCCCTGCTGCTGGGCCTGGTCCTGCGCAAGCCGCTCATCCGCATGAATGAGTTCTTCGAGGAGCGGCTCAACAGCACGAAGCTCATGTGATTACCCTGTGAAATTGTGAGAAAATTTGCTATCCTACGCCCCGTGTAGGAATTAAAATGACAAATCTGACGTTGCCCCGTTGACAGGGGCCAAAAAACGTGGTATACCAAAACACAACAGAAAACCGTTGAAGCGGAGATAACGGCGATGATGCCTTTCCAGAGAGCCCGTGTTGCTGAGAGTCGGGTAAGAAACAAGTCGTCAAATGGACCGCTGAGGGCGTGGTCAAACCGGGACAGCTGCATTGGATTAGCTGCCAGGGAGTATTCCACGACGTGAGGGCATACGTGAGTTGCCGGGGGTATGATGGTACCCTGCAAAGCGCACGGCCCGGAAAAAGAGACAGGCCGTGAACCAAGGTGGCACCGCGGATCACTCGATCAATGAAGATTTTGATTCGTCCTTGGCAGAAAAGAGATTTTCTGTCAGGGGCGTTTTTTGTTTGCCGTCAAACAGACGCAGACTGGACAGAGGGGTAGACCCCAAGGAGGTTCGGAAGCCATGAATATTTTACCCAGCCTGGAAGAAGTGAAGCAGATCGCCGCCACGGGAGAGTACAATGTCCTGCCCGTCAGCTGCGAGATCCTGTCCGACCGGCGCACCCCCATTGAGACCTTACGGGTGCTGAAAAATGTCTCCTCCCACTGCTACATGTTGGAGTCCGTGGTGGAGCGGGAGAAGTGGGGCCGGTATACGTTCCTGGGCTATGACCCGAAACTGGAGGTCACCTGCATCCGGGGCGAGATGAAGGTGGGGGACCTGCGCTTCCACACGGAAGACCCCTCCGCCCAGCTGCGGCAGATCCTGAGCCAGCACAAAAGCCCCAAGTTTGACTATCTGCCCTCCTTCACCGGGGGCCTCGTCGGCTACTTCTCTTACGACTACCTGACCTACAGCGAACCGGCCACCCGCGTGGACACGGAGGACACCGAGTCCTTCCAGGACGTGGACCTGATGCTCTTTGACAAGGTCATCGCCTTTGACAACGTGAAGCAGAAGATCATCCTCATCGTGAACATGTCCCTGGAGGACCCGGAGACGGGCTACAACAAGGCCGTCATGGAGCTGCAGCAGCTCCGGCAGCTGCTCTTGGAGGGCACGCCCAAGCAGGACGAGCCGGGCCGTCTGCTCGGCCCCGTGACCCCGCTGTTTGACAAGCCGACGTACCGCGCCATGGTCGAGCGGGCAAAGCATTACATCCGGGAGGGAGATATCTTCCAGATCGTGCTCTCCAACCGGCTCAGCGCCCCCTTCTCCGGGACGCTGCTGGATACCTACCGCATCCTGCGGACCACGAACCCCTCCCCCTACATGTTCTACTTCTCCGGGACGGACGTCGAGGTGGCCGGTGCCTCCCCGGAGACGCTGGTGAAGCTGGAGGACGGCGTGCTCCACACCTTCCCCCTGGCCGGGACCCGGCCCCGCGGCAAGACCGACGCAGAGGACAAGGCTCTGGAAGAGGAGCTGCTGGCCGACGAGAAGGAGCTGGCCGAGCACAACATGCTGGTGGACCTGGGCCGCAATGACCTGGGCAAGATCAGTAAGTTCGGCAGTGTTCAGGTCGAGAGCCTGCACACCATCGAGCGCTACTCCCACGTCATGCACATCGGCTCCACCGTCCGCGGGGAGATCCGGGACGACAAGGACGCACTGGACGCCGTGGAGGCGGTGCTCCCCGCCGGCACCCTCTCCGGTGCCCCGAAAATTCGGGCCTGCCAGCTCATCGGCGAGCTGGAGGGGAACAAGCGCGGCATCTACGGCGGCGCCATCGGCTACATCGACTTCACCGGCAACGTCGACACCTGCATCGCCATCCGCATCGCCTACAAGAAAAACGGACAGGTCTTCATCCGCAGCGGCGCGGGCATCGTGGCCGACTCCGTGCCGGACAAAGAATACGAAGAGTGCATCAACAAGGCCAGGGCCGTGGTGAACGCCCTGGAGCTGGCTCAGGAGGTAGACCAATGACCATTCTCATCGACAGCTACGACAGCTTTTCCTATAACCTTTACCAGCTCGTGGGCGAGCTGGACCCCACGGTGAAAGTCATCCGCAACGACGAGATGACCGTGGAGGAACTGAAGGCCCTGCATCCCGACCGCATCATCCTCTCCCCCGGCCCCGGCCGCCCGGAGGACGCGGGCATCCTCATCGAGACGGTGCTCAAGCTTGGCCCCAAGATCCCCATCCTGGGGGTCTGCCTGGGCCACCAGGCCATCTGTGCGGCCTATGGCGCGACGGTCACCTATGCCAAGATCCTGATGCACGGCAAATCCTCCCAGGCGGCGGTGGACTTCAACTGCCCGCTCTTCAAGGGCTGCCCGCCCATGACGCCCGTAGCTCGCTACCATTCCCTGGCCGTGGACGCTGCCACCCTGCCGGAGTGCCTGACCACCATCGCCCACACGGAGGACGGGGAGGTCATGGGCGTCAAGCACCGGGACTACCCCATCTACGGCGTCCAGTTCCACCCGGAGTCCATCCTAACCCCCAGGGGCAAGGATATGCTGAAGAACTTTATCGCGCTGAGCAAGGAGGGCGCACAGGCATGATCAAAGAAGCCATTGTAAAGATCGTGAACAAAGAGGACCTGACCTACGACGAGGCCTACGCCGTCATGAACGAGATCATGAGCGGCGAGACCACCGCCACCCAGAACGCGGCCTTTTTGGCGGCCCTCTCCACCAAGAGCACCAAGGCCGAGACGATCGACGAGATCGCCGGCTGCGCCGCCGCCATGCGCGACCACGCCACAAAGGTAGACACCGTGCCGACGATCTCTGTCCAAACCACCCCCTCCTACCCCATCCTCATCGAGCGGGGTCTGCTGCGAAAAGCCGGCCAGACCCTGCTGCCGCTGCACCCGCCCTGCCGGGCGGCCCTCCTCAGCGATGACACCGTTTTTTCCCTTTACGGGCGCGCGGTGATGGATTCGCTGGAAGGGGCCGGCTACCGGCCGGTCCGCATTTCTCTGCCCGCGGGGGAGACCGGAAAACCCTGGGCCGTCCTGGGCGATCTGCTGGAGCGGCTGGCCGAAGAGGGGCTCTCCCGCGGCGACCTGCTGGTGGTTTTGGGGGGCGGTTCCGCCTGTGATGTGGGAGGACTGGCCGCCGCCCTGTATCACCGGGGGATGGATGTGGCTTACCTGGCCACCACGCTGCTGGCCGGAGTGGATGCCGCCATCGGCGGCAAGACCGCGGTGGACCTGCCCGCCGGGAAAAATTTGGCCGGGGTCATCCGGCAGCCGTTGGCCGTCCTCATTGATCCCGATTCTCTGAAAACGCTACCCCCATCGGCCCTGGCTGATGGCATGGCGGAAGCTATAAAAACCGGCGTACTGGCCGGGGAGGAGCTGTGGCCGCTGGTGGCCGCTCCGGAGCCTGATTATGAGGCCATTCTTTGCGGCTGTGCCGCCTATAAAGCGGCGGTTGTTTCCCAGGAGGCGCAGGATACCGGCATTCGGCTTTTCCTCAATTTGGGGCATACCATCGGCCACGCGGTGGAACGGCACAGCGGCTATACCCTTTCCCATGGGCGGGCGGTGGCCATCGGACTGGCCAGCATGGCCCGGGCCGGGGCTGCCCTGGGCTGGTGTGATTCCATAACGGCGGAGCGGATAAAAACCGCGCTGAAGCGGCAGGGGCTGCCGCTGCGGTACCGCTGCCGCCCGGAGGAACTGCTGCCCTACCTGTGGAGCGATAAAAAGCGGCTGGGCGAGGAGCTGACGGTGGTGCTGCCCCAGCGGATCGGCTGCTGTACCCTGCGGAAAATGACAAAGCCCCAGCTGC
>OLQA01002324.1_pt1 | contig 15081 bp, 19 predicted proteins | sample 1673151 | NCBI WGS metagenome assembly OLQA01 (sample SAMEA3136760, study PRJEB25190) | human gut metagenome | biome: human gut; feature: human-associated habitat; material: faeces | place: Austria | collected 2013 | reverse complement strand
GTTGATACGCACATCCCGCCCGTATGCCTCATAGTCGATGTAGTCAATCAGGTGTTCAGGCACCTGCATAGCCTCAAAATCCTGAATATACATACGGCCCAGTTCTTCTTCGCTGTTGACATCGGAGTAAAAATCGAAGCAGTCAAGGTTCTGTGTCAGGTTGATTAAGTCCCTGACGCTGCTCGTGTATTCTCCGGCATCCATGACCGCCTCCAGCTTTTCCAGCTCGGCCGGGGTCATTTCTTCCAGAAGGTGCGCCAAGAAATTTAACTCGTCAAGGCTTTCGTATTCTCCGAGGTGGTCATACAGCCCCAGCACATCGCTCTGATAATCGGTGATGAAGTATTCCTCATAGCGTTTTCCGTCTATGCCAATCCGGGAGAACAGGGCTTGCACTTCCTCAATGGTAGTGGGAAATTTCAGATATTCCCCGACTTCAACACCCCGTTCCGGGTACATCCCCAGATTGGTCACATAGGCTTCAAACATCGTGGCGGCCCTGCTGGTTGACTGTCAGGATACCGTCAAGGGTAGTGGCCGTGATGTTCAGCCGCTTGGCTACGGCAATATCGTTTTTCACATCCTCGTCTACCTCGTCACCGCAGACCACAAGTACATGAGAGCGGCGCAGCATATCCCGGCGCATATCAATCCCGTTTTTGTGTTCCTCCGGGATAGCGTCGTTGATGAACAGCGGCAGATAAAGAATAGGGCAAATAGGAGAAAAGCCCGCTTCGTATGCCATGCGGCAATAGCGGGCGGCCAGCTCCATATCGGTATCAGGATCGCCGCACCATGCGGCGGTAATATACGCTAAAGGTCTTTTCATGGTTTTGTACCTCCGTTTCTACATATTAAAAAGAGCCAGACAGAGGAGCCCAACCCCTCCGCCCCTTCCCGTGGGAAGGGGAACGGCTCAAAGGAATATATATCCCCGTCGCTTGCCGCCTGAAAGCATAACCGGGAGAAATCCGTCAAGGGTGCCTTTGGCACCGCCCATGGCGGCTTTGGCCCTTGACTGATTTTCCAGGATATGCTACCTGAAAACCGGCGACGGGGAATATTTAATATCCTTTGAGCTTCGGGGTGCGGGGCAGAGCCCCGCATACTGCCTCGGGCCAAGTTGACCCGAAGAAGCGTTACTTTTCCTGCTGGGCGGCCTTTTTCTCCGGCTTGGCCACTTCCTTCTGCTGGCCCTTCCAGTCATCCAACAGCTTGATAATCTGGTCTTTCATTTCCCTCGGAGTGGTTTCCTTCCCGAAGTATTTGCCCAGTTCTGCACCAGTTAAAATCACTTTGTCTACCTCCTTTTTATCCTCCATCATAATTCCGTCGATCACATCGCCATTCAGAACGCCCTTCTGGTCAAGCTCCCTCATGCGCTGGGCCTGCGAGAGCGAAGGGGCCGACTGCTGGCCTTCAATGGCAACGGCGATATACCTCTGATTTTTGGGCTTGATATAAGCCAGCTCCACCGCCGGGGTAAATTTGATTTGCCCGGCGTCCATCATTTTCTGCAAATCAGGAACAAGGTCATTGAGCTTGATATAGCGCTGTACCTGTTTGACCGTCATTTTGTTGCGCTCGGCTACGATCTCATTGGAGCGCCGCCCGGCGTCCTTCGGGTCAAGTTGGCCCGAAGTCGCCTCCTTGGCTCCTTGGTGCTTGATGGCCTCCAACTGCATTTTCAGGGCCTTGGCCCTTTCACTCGGCAGGATATTTTCACGCTGGTTGGTATTGTCCTCCACCATCTGCGTGATGGCCTGCTCGTCTGTCAGGTCACGGACGATACAAGGCATATCCACGAAGCCCGCAAGTTCGCTGGCCTTCTGGCGGCGGTGGCCCGATACGATTTCATACCCGCCGTCCTCACGGGGACGGACAATAGCAGGCTGGGTCACGCCCTTATCCCGGACGCTGGACACCATAGCCTTCATTTCCTCGTCGTTGCGGACTTGGAAGGGGTGGTTCTTGAAGGCATGGAGCTCGGACAGCTTGATATAAACAATCTGTTCCTCCTTGCCCGGGCGTGGAGCCTCGGCGGGAGCCGCAGGTGTTTCAGCCTGAACGGGAGCCTTTACCTCCGGCGCACCCTTAGCGGGACTGGGAGCCTTGGGGGCTTTCTCTGTCTTTTCGGAGGGAGCGGCCTTTTCCGTTTTTCCCGGCTGTGCAGATTTCTGTACTGCCTTATCCTTCTTACCGGGAGCTTCCTTCTGTGCGGGAGCGGCAGGCTTGGCCTTGTCCTCCTTGGGAGGGCGGCCCCGGCGCTTCGGGGGTTGTTCCTGCTCCTTGGGCTGTTCCCGCTTCTGCCCGGTCTCCTTGGATGGTGAAGTGGGAGCCACCTTATCCGGGGTTTTTGCCTCCTGCTGGGCGGCGGCCTTTTCCGCCGCTTTCTTCTCGGCCATGATTTCAGAGAAGTTAAAGACGGACACGCTGGCCGCCTTCTGCTCCTTGGGAGCGTCAGCGCCTTTCTCCGTCTGGGCGGGTGCCGCCTGCTCGGGAGCCAGGGCCTTATCCGGGGAAAACGCTTCGGGTGCAGGCTGTTCCTGCTTGGGTGCCGGAGCTCCGCCGCCCGCCTCGGGCTGTACCGGGGCAGGGCCAGCGTCCGGCCCGGTTGCGTCAGTCACAATTTTCGATTTTTCATCGGCCATTCGCATTACCTCCTTCTTATTTGATGGCATGAAAAAAGGGCCTGACCGTTTTCAGTCAAACCCCGATGATAGGGATACCTCCTTTCCCTGCCCATGAAAAAACCGCCCCATGTCTCGATAGGGCGGTAAATTCAGTAGGTTGGCAGTCCATTTTTAGTTGTTTTTATATGTATCCCTTTGTAAACCGACGCAACTTTTCGCTGTTGAATACATTGTGCATATCGTCAAAGGATACGTTGATTACTTCCTCAATATCCCATTCAATAGCGCCTATAACATCCTCTAGGGCGGCGGTACATATCTGAATGCAGATATCGTTTATCATTGGCGGCACAACTTCCTTAATGGTTTCCAGTGCTATCTGCCGCATTTCCTGACGATGTTCAAACCCATGTCCACCATGTCCATCTCTAGTAAAATAACCATCTCGCATTGTGTATCCATCTCTAACTTGCGCTCTTTTTCCATTGGATAAAGTTTCATAGTGCATACGCCATTTCTCATAGTTCATATTTTATTTCTCCTTTTGTATATAGTAGGGGGCGGCATTATGGGATTCCCCCCAATCCCTTGCAAAATCAAAGTACAATCCTGCTGCATAAGAACCGCGAAATCAATATACATCTACATCTTCTTCGGGTTTGTCATACCAGCCTGGATATAACTCGTAAAGCGGCATGACACCGTCGACGGTTTCGCATTTCAGGTTGAGTTCTTTAAGCAATTCGTCAACAGAAGGCCCGTTGCTTTCGCTTTCTTTTTCAAAAAAAGATTCTTTATCTTTTTTATTTATATTATCTGTTTTATCTATTTCTCTATTGCCGGAACGGAATTGAGAGTTTGATAGAACAGATTTTTTTGTTTTTTCGGGCGGCATAGATTTTCCGTTAGATAAAACTTCAAAATTGAGTTTGCTGGAGCGAACAGGGGTAGTGTGGAACTCATAGTGATAGTTGTAACTCTGGGTAAGGTATCCAAGTTCGATAAGCTTGTTCACCGCATTATGATACGCTGTCTTTTTATACCCTGTGGTATTTTCAAATGCTTGCTGGCTGAGTTCCAGTTTGAAACCGTTGGCATTTCCGGCAAGGTACAGATACAATACAAACTCGCAGTACGTCATTTGCTGCTGTGCAAGGCGCATTTCATCAATGCCGATCTGAAGAAAGTTACCGGTGTATTTACGCTTGTGAATGTAGACTACTTTTTGATTTGGAACGGACATAAAGCCTCCTTTGTGCCGAACTCACACAGCAAAACAAAGGTTCAGCAACTTTTGTTGCTGAACCCCTTATATGAACTACAAGCTTGGGGAGAAATAATACTTAGAATGCGTATTCATCTACGTATATGTAGACCTTCTCTGGCGGTGGCTCTGCAAAGTTCGTTTCGGTGGAGGCGGCATGATAATTATATTTATTTGATATGTTGAGAAAGCATCAGGCGAAAAACGCTTATTTCCCTTACTTTCTATAAATATTATACCAAAAATTCAGGGAAAAATCGAATTTTGGGTGGTGTCAAGTTTTACTCCTAATTAAATACCTTTTTTATCATCTTTTTTATGCTGATTTATTTTTACTTGATGTGCTAATTTTAAACGCTCTAGTTCTTGACGATTGTTACAAACAACATATCCCCATTGGCGCATTACTTGAGTTAAAAATGCGTAGTCATTACGGTTTTTTAGAACCTCAGCGTTAGCAATGTAGAATCTCGAAAATCCGTTATCGGAATTATTATTGATATCACTATCATGTGCCATAATTATTGCCATGCTGGGGGAAATAGGCAAATAATACCCTTTGTTGGTTTGGATTAAACCACAAATCGGCAAAACAAATGGAATATCGGTTCTATTTATAAGAAACGATATTCTGTAGTCCTCGAGCAATCCCTTTTCTTTGGCAAACGACGGCCCATATACGGCCATAATATCATGTGTATCTTGAGCAGTTATTTCAAATAACAATTTCGAAATAACCAGATTATTGTTCATTGCTTTATGAGCAGTGGGGTCTCTTGATATGAGCGAATATGCAAATTCTTTTATTGCATCTAGGTGAGTTGTCTCTATACTAATAGTGGGCTGGTCAAAGTCGATTTCATCAAGAGCTGACAGAGCCTTGCTGAAAGGTGTTTCAATAGATTGATTAAGATGTTGTTCGACAGTGGTAGAATAGTATCCTAGTTCGGTATTTGTAGAGCTGGCGTGCCCATTCTTTTTTATAAAATCTTCACGCACATCGTAAGAATAGAAAGAATTAAAGTTAGGATTTTCAAACCTCTTTAAAATGCATTTAGGCATCTGGATATGAGAATCAATTTTGTTAGATGATGCATCTTGAGTCATGAATTATGTCCCTTCTAGTTTGATAGATATAGTATATCATGTTATTTCACTTAAATTAGGTATAATCTGATAGTAAAAGACCTTCCCGCTATTCCGGAAGGTCTTTTATCTTTCCATATTTCATTTTCATAAAATTGCCTGTAAATGATTGCTAATCCAGTAATCTCGATTTACTACCATCAGTTGACAAGAGCACACAAGCCCTAAAGGTTTGTTTTGGGGCGCTCCTGCGTTCTCGTCGCTTGAATTACCTCCAGTAGTACTGCGCTCCTCGGCCTTGGATCGCCCTCAAAGCAAACTCTTTAGGGTCTTTGAGTTTTAGAAGTCAAAGAGTATGGCAGAACAAGGAGGACGAGTGCAGAAATACTGGATGTATTTCAAATGAGGACGACGCGGTTATGCCGTGCTGTTTGGCTCCTAAAACCTTGTGTGTCTTTGTCAACTGATGGTAGGGCCGTGGGACTCCACATAATACTTTACCAGCTCCTCCAGAAGCTCGTCCCGCTCCAGCATGCGTATAAGGTATCTGGCGTTATTATAGCTGGTGATGTATGTAGGGTCGCCGGAGATCAGGTAGCCAACTATCTGGTTGACGGGATCGTAGCCCCTCTCTGACATGGCCTCATATACCCGCATGAGCACGTCGCCAGCTTTGGTACGTTCCTTTTGGATCTTGAAGTGTACGGTTTCGTTTGTCTGGTCACCCATAATCTTGAACCCTCCATTCACCTAAATTATACCCTTTTTACCATATTTTTGTAAACCGGCAAAGCGGTATTACACAAAAAATGACCCGTTATTCACAAACAGGTCATCTTTTCGCCGGTCTGCGGCCTTATTTGAGCACGCTGTTCATCATGCGTCTGCCACAGCGAACCATCTTTTTGGCATCCCTTCCCATTCTCTTGGGTACATCGGGGTATGCTGCGGACAGCGCCGCGCCCGCCATTACCATGCCGGCTGCCATTCCCGCCATAAACGATACGGTTTTCATAAAAAAGCCTCACTCCTTTCGGGCTTATTCTTCCCACAAAGGAGCGAGGCAACTATGTTAAGTTATGTATGCACTGCCAGACTTTATTCCTGAACCTCGTGTACGTCCTTGTGCTCTGCCTTTTTCTTAAGTTCCTCAGGCATCTCGACGCCCTTGCGCTTATAATAATCCTCGAGGGCGGCTTTTACTGCTTCCTCAGCCAGCACGGAGCAATGTATCTTCTGGGGGGGCAGTCCTTCCAGCGCCTCAACTACCGCGGCATTGGAAAGGTTCAGCGCCTCGTTTATGCTCTTACCCTTTATCATCTCTGTGGCCATGGAGCTGGTGGCTATGGCAGCGCCGCAGCCAAAGGTCTTAAAGCCCACGTCCTCAATTATGCCGTCGTCGTCTATTTTAAGGAACATCTGCATGATGTCTCCGCACTTGGCATTGCCTACCATGCCTACTCCGTTTGCGTCCTTAAGCTCGCCCATGTTGCGGGGATGGCTGAAGTGATCGAGTACTTTTTCGGTATACATATGGCTGTTCTCCTTTTATTTTGTTATTTTATCCCTTGTACAGGGGGGACATGGCGCGAAGCCGCTCTGCGGTCTTCTTCAGTACCTCTATTACGTAATCTACATCCTCCTCGGTAGTGTCGTCACCCAGAGTAAGCCTCACGGAACCGTGTGCGATCTCGTGGGGCAGTCCCAGGGCCAGCAGCACGTGGGAGGGATCAAGCGAACCGGAGGTGCAGGCAGAGCCTGATGAGGCCGCTATGCCGTTCATATCCAGCATCAGCAGTATGGACTCTCCTTCTATGAACTTTATGCTGTAGTTCACGTTGTTGGGAAGGCGCTCTGTGCGGTGGCCGTTGAGCTTTACATAGGGTATTTCGCGCTCTATGCCCTCCATGAGCCTGTTTCTCAGTGCAGTCATGCGCCTGGCATTTTCTTCCATATTGCTACATGCAAGCTCTATCGCTGCGCCGAGGCCAACGATGCCTGCGGTATTTTCGGTGCCGGCCCTGCGGCCCCGCTCCTGCGCACCGCCCATTATATGGGAGGGAAGTCGTATGCCCCGGCGGACATACAGCGCACCCACGCCCTTTGGCCCGTGGAACTTATGGGCGGAGAGGGAGAGCATGTCTATATTCATGGCCTTTACGTCTATGGGCACATGGCCTACCGCCTGTACTGCGTCCGTGTGGAAGAACACGCCCTTTTCCTTGCACACTTTGCCTATCTCGGCAATGGGCATTATGGTTCCCACCTCGTTGTTTGCAAACATTACGGATACCAGTACGGTATTGTCCCTGATGGCGTTTTTTACCTGCTCCGCCGTTACCATGCCGTTTTCATCCACGGGAAGATATGTCACCTCGCAGCCATGTTTTTCAAGGTATTCGCAGGTATGAAGTATTGCGTGGTGCTCGATATTTGTAGTTATTATGTGATTTCCCTTGCTCTTGTAGCGCTCGGCAACGCCCAGCAGCACGGTGTTGTCGCTCTCTGTGCCGCAGCCGGTGAAGATTATCTCGTCCAGCTCTGCGTTGAGGGCCTTGGCAAGCTGCTGTCGGGCTTTGTCCACTCCCGCCTTTGCCTCCCGCCCGAAGGAATGCACGCTGGAGGGGTTGCCGTATATGTCGGTAAGGTAAGGCATCATCTGCTCCAGAACTTCCGGTGCAAGGGACGTTGTGGCTGCGTTGTCCATATATACTCTTCTCATGTCAGTTTTTCCTCTCCTGAGCGCTGTCAAAGCGTCTCAATTGTGTTTTATAGTCCTCCGCCATATCGGCGAGTGTAGTCGTATCCAGTACCTCGTCTATTCTCTTTTGCAGCTTGAGCCACAGGGGTCTGGCACTGCAGCTACATGCATTGTCGCAGCTTGCGCCGTTCACGTCCACGCAGCCCATTATGGAAGTACTGCCCTCAAGTGCGCGCAGTACCTCGCCCACATCTATATCCTCAGGCTTGCGCGACAACGCGTATCCGCCCTGTGCTCCCCTTACGGATTCAACAAGGCCCGCCTTTTTCAAGGAGGCTATCAGCTGCTCCAGATAGGATTCGCTTATGCCCTGCTGCTGTGCCAGAGTAGCTATGCTCACATATCCCCTGCCGTATGCCACGGTAAGATCTACCATGGCCTTCAGACCGTATCTGCCCTTTGTAGACAGCTTCATGGGCACGTCACCTCAATTCCCACCTGTATACTGTGATTTTCTACGGCTAAGTATACCATCGCCAGCTTGCCGTGTCAATAATTCCCACCTTTTTAATAGGAATTATTTTCTGCGGTTAACGACGACATTATTCCTGTTTCTCGTCCTTTTTCACCGGCAAAATATGTCATTTTTCACTACACCCTTGTTAGATTGGGCTTCACGTGATAAAATGCACAATGTACATATATGTAGTTATATATGTCGTTACCATTATTTATTTGCACCGGCCAACTCACACTTTGTACTGTGCCGGAACAATGAAAGGATAGTTGAACTATGGAAACCGATACCCCCGTACGGGAAACTGAAAGAATACTTACAGACGAGGAAGCTGCGGAGCGCGCGGCACGCAAAGAAGCCGCCCGCGAAGCGCGCAGGAAGAAAAAGCAAAGGAAAAAGCGCATAAAGACAGCACTGCTCATAGTGCTTGCAGTAATACTGGTCATCGTAGCTGCGTTCGCCGGTTTCCTGCTTTACCTCCAGAAGTGCGGTACCGAGTACGATAACATCACCGAATGCGTACAGAGCCAGCCCATGGACTTCACACAGCGTTATGCCTTCTCCTCTGCGGATAAAACAATGTCCGTAAGGCTTGACAAGAACGACCTGTGGTGGCTGCTCTACCAGACGGGCGCCATTGAGAAGCTGGAAAAGATGGATACCGCATTGGCCGGCAAGAATATACGTCTCTCCGGCATGGGAATATCCACCGACAACAATGCCCTTACCGCAAATGTTGAGCTTACCTGCTTCGGCAGCGTCCGCATTCCCCTATCTGCCAACTGCGGTGTGTCCGTAGACGATACCGACATCACTATTTCCGTAAACAGCATAAAGCTGGGCAACGGCTGGGGCCTTCCCATGAACTTCGTATGCAACCGCTTCGATGTGGAGCCCTCTGCGCTCAACGTAAAGATAAGCCGCAGCATACATCCCTTCCTTAACGACCTTACCCAGTTGACCGTTGCCGACGGCTGTGTGGTGATAACAATGAATGCCACCGACAAGTTGTTTGCAGAGGCCCTCGCAAACGCGGATCAGGTAAAGGAGCTATCAAAGTTCGGCATTGAAAGTCCTGCAATAGCTGCCGTTGTGGAGGCAGCCTCCGGCACCGGCGACACAGCCTTCCGCACGGCACTTGACTCTTTTGCCGATGCAAACGCATATGCGGACTTCCGCACCAGTGCCCTGGCCCTCGGCACCGTAGACGCGGCTTCCGCCTATATGTCCAATCAGGATTACGCCCCCTATATTCAGCGTTTCCTGCCCAGCCTCACTCTGGAGGGCGTTACAAGCCTGAACTCCGAGCTGTACAGTCTTTCTGCCAACCGTGAGCAGCTGCTGGAGACACTTGCCACCAATGTAAATACCGCGTATATAAAGGGCACCATAGGCGAACCCAAGCCCGCCGAGGAGACTGCCAAGGACAGCAAGGACAGCAAGGATAAAAAGAAAACCGAAGCTGCCGCCACCGAGACTGCCGCCACGCCTGCCGGTTCCTTCGTCAGCTACACCGAAGGCAGCCCCGCCCTGACAATGGAATCCATGTCCGGCAATAACTGGGCAAGCTACTCAGAGTGGATTACCGAGGGCGATTTCCGCGTGGTATACCTCACCGGCTTCCCAAACGTATCCGTACAGGTAGAGAAAGCCAAGGAGGAGGACGCTTCCAATAAGGATAAAAAAGATAAGAAGAAAGCTGAGGAGGAAGCCTCAGCTTCCGAGACGGTAGCTTCACCCGAAAAGCCCATAGGCTTGCTGGTACGGCTCAAGGACGGCAGCTTCCGTCTGTTCTACCATGAGGCTGCTCTGAAGGAAGGCTCTAAGACCGATGTACAGTTTACCATAGCTCACATCGACCTGGACTCCGCCGCAGGCGAAGAGAATATGGCGCTCTCCTTTATCCCCTCCGTTACCTACACCGCGCCCGCCGTGACCCCGGCAACTGAGGCCGCGACGGCGGAGACCCCCGCAGAGCAGGACGGCGCGGCCACAACGGATCAGGCCGCCGCATAACGCAAAAAACCGCAGCCAAGGAGCCGGTCATCCCCGGCTCTTTTTATTTTGTAACCTTACCGTACATATCCTGCATATTATGCCATATATAAATGCCCTGTAATACCATGTAACAGGGCGCTAAGGAGGCAAAACCGTGAATCTAAAAAACAACACATGCCGCTGCGCAGAGCTTACCTGCTCCGACAGCGGAATACTTGTGGCTGCCGGCACCGCAAGCACCCAGCCCTGCTCCGGCTGGGACAGCGGCGTCAACCTTGCATCAGCCGTAGGCAGCATTCCCCTTGCTACCGCATACTTCCCGGATCAGGCCTACCTTCAGGGGTTCTGCCCCTGCGAGGCTCTGAACAACGGCGCGCTCTTTCCTGAGCTTGTAATGTAAGGAGGCCGCAATGGACGACATGACAAGATGTGAACTGCTTAAAACCATAAGCGAATATCAGTTTGTTGCCGTAGAGCTGAACCTGTATCTCGACACCCACCCCGGGGACGCCGCTGCCCGCAGCGATTACCTGTACTACTCAACCCGGCTCAAGGAGCTCATTGCCGCCTATGAGGAGCAGTACGGCCCGCTTATGAACTTCGGCCACTCGGCGACTGCTACGGGCTGCTACGTTTGCAGCGAATGGCCCTGGGATTAAGGAGGAAAAGACTAAATGTGGATCTATCAGAAAAAGCTTGAATACCCCGTAAACATCACCACTCCCAACCCCCGCATGGCAAAGGCGCTCATGGCCCAGTACGGCGGACCGGACAGCGAGCTGGCCGCAGGCTGCCGTTACCTTACCCAACGCTTCTCCATGCCGGATAACCGGGTAAAGGCCACCTGTAACGACATAGGTACTGAAGAAATCGCCCACTGGGAAATGATAGGAACCATGATCCATCAGTGCCTGCGCGATGCTACACTAAAGGACATTGAAGCCGCGGGACTAATGGGTTACTACACCATGCACTCCAAGGGCGTATACCCTGCCGACCCCAACGGTGTTCCCTTCACTGCGGCCTATTTGCAGTGTACAGGCGACCCAATAGCCGATATTACCGAGGACATGGCAGCAGATGCTGCTACGCCAAAAAGACAACATTTTGCGCAAAAAGAAGCACTGCCCCGCATGGCAGTGCTTCTTTCTCCGCTGTATTAATAAGTAAGAAATAAGAATAAGAGGTTTTTGTTTCAGCCGGTTCTTTATCTGCATCTATAATAGCACTTATTTTGACTTATTACAAATACACAGGTATGATATCATGTTGGCTGTTATCGTTTTTATCAATTATATTTCTTTCTATGCCAGATCATGTCCTAAGAGTCGCACGAAGTCTGTCCGTCTTAAGCAGCAAGTCCAGGCCTTCCTCTGCGCTGCGCACCAATACATCGCTGTGAGCTATCAGGCCGGCACACACTCCCTCGCCGTCCATGATGGCAATGGACAAATCCGATATATCAAACATCTTTATATCGTTGAATCCATTGCCTACGCAGGCAACCTTGCCGCCAAGGGCGCGCACTATATCTTCCTTACATTCTGCGGCGTTAGCCCTTGGGAACGTCTTCACCTCGGCACCTAAGCCATCGCATTGTGACCTTACCGTGCCATAGGTATCGGCTGTAAGCACGTAAACATGGGCACTCTTACAAAGCTCCCTTATTCGCCATGCCGCGCCTTCTATGAGCTGCCCGTCAAGGGCTATGGTGCCGTTGTAATCCAGCACTACATGCTCTATCTCTATGATCTCCCGTCCGGGTACGTCTATCCTTATCATGCTTTCTCCCTATCCGTATATTCCCGCAAGGAATTCGCGGGTGAGCTGCTGTTTGGGCAGCTCAAAGACTTCAGCTGCTGATCCGTTCTCTATTAGCCTGCCATCGAATATCACCGCAACTTCGTCCGCTATACGCTTTGCCTGAGCGATGTTGTGGGTCACTATCACTATGGAGTAATCCTTCTTCATTTCCGACAGCATATCCTCTATTACTGCGCTTCCCAGTTCCTTCCTGCCGGTTTTACCGTAGTATTTTAACCCTTAGGTCATGTTTTTGTAAATGGAAAACGTGAATGGCGACGGACTCTGGAACACCAGGCCCACCCTGCGGCATCAGTCAAATGGGCGCGTTCATAAGCGGCGAATATCTGTTTCACGATAATACCATCGCGTCCGATATTGATAAAATTCATACAAACGATAACAAAACAGGCGTTATCGGCAAGGCCGATAACGCCGTATCCCTAACAATACTTATCCCTATGCGCCTTCATCTGCCCCTCCAGCGGAACGATATCGTGATACTCCGCCCCGGAGGCTTTTATGGCTTCTCTGGCTTCGTCGATGTGCTCCTTTTCGATGAGCAGCGACATACCGCAGGAAAGCTCTCCCTGTATGCAGCGGGGCGCAGGCGCTATCCTGTTCTGCACACCGGCGCCATCCAGTATGCCGTGCAGCTTCAGCCCCTGCTCATAGTTTGCAAAGAGCACATAGTACCTTACGTCAGACATTATCTGTTGTTGAGCATCTCTATGAACGCGCCTATGCGGGTGCGGAGCTGCTCGGCGTCGGTATCGGTATAGTCCGTTTCAAGGCCGAGCACCGGTACTCCGGCTTCCTTGAGGGCGCGGGCCACGCTGTACTTCTCGGTATCATACAGGCAGCAGAACTTTAGGCTGCAGTCGATAACGCCGTCCACCTTGTATTCCTTCACCATCCTGAGCAGATCGTCTATGCGGCCATGGTTCGGGGTGAAGCAGGCGCAGTTGGTCTTCATGTACCTCTCGGACAGCGCCATGAACTGGTCGTCCAGCGTGGTCTTGGTCTCATCCACCAGGTTCTCAAAATAGCGGGTGCCGGTGCACATCTCCTCGCATACGACTGCCGCGCCGCTGGTCTCTATTATATTATGCAGCTTCCAGTTGGGTACCGCCATGGGCGTGCCGGTGACGAGTATACGCTTGGTGCCCTCGGGAACCACGGATACGCCGTCCTTTATACGCTGCTCCAGCTCGTCCGCCAGCCTGTTGCACATCTCCGCGCAGCGTACCGGATCGTCGAAGAAGGATATCTGCGTCATGAGCAGCACGTCGCGTCCCGATATGGGCAGGCATTCGGACTTGCGCGCATTATATACCCTCGCCATGGCCTTGCGCTTGTTGTTTATTATCCTGATCGCCTCGCCCAGCTTTTCGGGGGTTATGCTGTTTCCGGTGAACTCCTCCACCTTCTTCGCAAACTCCGCTATCTCGTCCTTCCATTTGATTATATCCTTCTCGCGCTTCATCTGGGGGACGTCCATTACATACATGGGAACGTCCTCGCCCAGTATCTCATACGCCTTCTTTTTGGCATCGCAGGTGGTCTCGCCGACGTACATGTCCGCTATGCGGAAGAAGGGGCAGGTGCGGCCGAGGCGGGCGCCTACGGAGGCCTTTACGAGAGGGCAGGTGCTCTTGGGCAGCACTGTCTCGCCGCCCGGTACCCAGAATTGGCTGCCGCCGCAGAGTCCTGTGACTATGCCGTTTGCGGCTATGACGACCTCGTCCGGCACATACACGCAGAAGGTGCCGAATACCTTGCGGCCTTCCTTTTGCGCGGCTATGAGCTCGGCGGGGCGGATACCGTGTACCTCGGATATTACCAGATCCCAGAAATCCATAGCCTTCGGCCTGTTCTTCTGGGTAAGGAAAACATCCCCTACTGCCGTAGGCAGCACCTGACAGAGCATATCATGGCTTTCGAGATCCATTCCCAGGTCTTTCCACATCTGTACATAATCTGACATCTACAATACCTCCGTGTGATTTGTTTTTTGCTTCTGGTTTTTGATGGTGATCTTTTGACTGATAAGCGGCGCGCACGCGCCTTGATAATATTATTATACCATCGCGCCCGATATTGATAAAATTCATACAAACGATATTAAAAGGGGCGTTATGGCCCATGCCGATAACGCCCAACGGGAAATACCTTTTCTTTTCACCTCGCTGCCTATCCGCGTATGAAGGTAGCGTTATATAACTATTTCGTATACGCCGTCAGCGGCTATGCCGGCCTGCTCCGCTGCCTCGATGAGCTCAGCTTTGCTTTCCACCGGCGCGCGCCAGCACATTCCGCAGCCGGCGGTTATCTTCCGGGGTACGGGTATAAGCCGCCCCGGCAATCCCTTTTCGGTACAGAGACTCTCCATGGCCATGGCGGCCGTAGTTGTATGGAAGGTTATTATAAGCCAAAGCTTCTTTTCTCTCATTTTGCAAGCTCCGCTACCGCTCTTACCGCTTCATCAATCTCTTCCTCTGTATTGTAAAAGGAAAAGCTGAACCGCACCGCACCTACTTCAGCCGTGCCGAGGGCCTTATGCATTCGAGGCGCGCAGTGGGCTCCAGGTCGGGTGGCTATGCCGTAGCCCTGCGAAAGCTCATAAGACACCTCTCCGGACTCATAATCCCGTATGTTAAGCGCGACTATAGCGGTCTTGTCCTTTGTAAAGTCGCCATAGACCGTGACGCCCTCGATATTCTTCACTCCCTCATAAAAGCGCAGCATAAGCGAGCGCTCCTTCGCATGTATATTTTCTACGCCGGTCTCGGATATAAACTTTGCCGCAGCTCCAAGTCCCGCTATACCGTGGCCGTTCAGCGTTCCCGCCTCAGACGGGTGGGGTACTCGGCCGGGTGCGTCCTGCTGTAGGACTGTACTCCGGAACCTCCCACCTTAAAAGGGCGTATCTCTATACCCTCTTTAACGCATATACCGCCGGTACCCTGCGGGCCCATAAGCCCTTTGTGCCCGGTAAAGCACAGCACGTCTATGCCCATTTTTTTCATATCGATGGGCCAGCAGCCCGCCGTCTGAGAAGCATCCACTATCACTAACG
>OLQA01002322.1_pt1 | contig 15096 bp, 10 predicted proteins | sample 1673151 | NCBI WGS metagenome assembly OLQA01 (sample SAMEA3136760, study PRJEB25190) | human gut metagenome | biome: human gut; feature: human-associated habitat; material: faeces | place: Austria | collected 2013 | reverse complement strand
GGATTTCTTGATTTGTCCATGGATGGATATATGAAAATTCAACGGCGATTGATGGAGGAGCAGATCCGGTTATGGAGTAACTGTGGTCTGGGACAGTCTATTTTGAAGGGAAAGCATCCGAGCAATCTGGATGAATTTCGAAAAATGGTACCATTGACAACCTATGAAGACTATGCAGATGTGCTGCTTACCAAACAGCCGGATATGCTTCCGGGCAATCCGGTTATCTGGATCCAGACGACCTGGGAGGGTGGAAAGCATCCCATTAAGGTGGCGCCCTATACCAGAAGCATGCTGGATACCTATCGCAACAACGTGACAGCATGTCTGATTCTTTCTACCAGTAAAGAAAAGGGCTCTTTTGATGTGGCAGCTACAGACAAATTTTTGTATGCCCTGGCACCGTTGCCTTTTGCAACCGGACTTTTTCCGCTGGCATTGGGTGAGGAGATCGGTATTGAATTTTTACCGGCAGTTGATGAAGCAGTAAATATGAGCTTCAGCGAAAGAAATAAACTGGGATTTAAGATGGCCATGCAGAAGGATCTTGGTTTTTTCTTTGGCCTTGGAAGTGTGGCTTATGCAGTGAGTCTGAGTCTTTCTTCTTTGACCAGTGGCGGAGGTGGCGGCATTAAACTGTCAAGCCTTATGAAATGCAAGCCTCATATGATCTTACGCATGATCCAGGCAAAGCGCCGGTGTAAGAGAGAAAACAGAACATTTCTCCCAAAGGATCTGTTTCATCTAAAAGGATTTATGGTGGCAGGTACGGATAACCTGTGTTATAAAGATGATCTGGAAGAACTTTGGGGCATTCGTCCCATGGAATTGTTCGCCGGTACGGAGCCTTCCATTATGGGTACAGAGACATGGACAAGAAAGGGAATGTATTTCTTCCCGGATACTGCGTTCTATGAGTTTATCACAGAGAAGGATATGATGAGGAATTATGACGATCCTTCTTATATTCCGCCTACCTATCTGATGGATGAAGTGAGACCTGGTGAAAAGTACGAGCTGGTATTTACGATTCTGAAGGGCGGTGCGTTTGCCCGTTATCGTTGTGGAGATATGTATCGCTGTGTGGGATTGGAAAACCGGGAAGATGAGACCAGGATCCCCCGTTTTGAATATGTGGACCGGGTACCCTGGATCATTGATATCGCAGGATTTACCAGAATTTCGGAAAATGGAATTCGAAGTGTAATCAGCCTTTCCAAACTTCCGATCACCAACTGGGTGGCAACGAAAGAATACAATGAACAGAATCGACCGTATCTTCACATGTATGTGGAACTAGAACAGGAGGCACTTCTTAGCAATGCCATGAGTGCCAATATTTTAAAGGATTTACTGAGTACATATTTCAAATATATTGATCAGGATTATCGGGATCTGAAAAAGATTCTGGGTATGGATCCATTACAGGTGACAATTTTCACCTGTGGAACCTTTGAAGCCTATGAGAAAAAGACAGGCAAAAAGATACATCAGATGAATCCTTCTCATTACGATATGAAGGAATTACTGGATGTGCAGGAATATCTAAATAAAGTAAGATAACTGTGCAGGCATGGAACAGTTATGAGTGAAGCAAAGAATGGGATAAGGGAAATTTATGGGAACCTACGGATATATATCAATTATAGCCATGCTGTGCTATGGCTTTCTGCTGTTGATGTTTTTGACAGCAAAGAAAAATAAAATAATAAACAGTTTTCTGGTGGTATTGACGGGATTACTTTTCTGGACCGGAGGTTCTGCCTTTATGCGTGCACAGTTCTGGCCTGGATGCGAATTCTGGTATCAGGTTTCCCTGTTGGGAATTTTATTACTGCCATATGCGTATTACCGTTTTATTCTTGCCTTTGGCGGAGTCAGGAACGGATCCACCGGTAGAATATACCTGGTAATCATGCTGATCTGCTTTTGGGTGAATGCCCAATTTGGAGCTTTTCTGGAAGCCCCTGAGATGGTAGAAAAAAGAGGGGTACAAAGCTTTGTATATGAGATTAAGCCATCTATTATTGCATTTTTTATCCCGGCAGGATTTTTTCTGATCCACCTTTTCGTAATTCTTATACGGATCTGTAAAGAAAATCCTACCATGAAAGTTCAGTATGAACCGGTGATGATGGGAGTGCTTGTACTGTTTCTTGGCAATGCATTTCTTGGAATTCCTTTTTTCAGCGGCTTTCCGATCGATATTTTAAGTGGTGTGGTAAATGTATTTTTACTGTTTTATGCACTGATTCGAAGACGATTATTCCGCCTCCAGATGCTGGCATCTCCCAGTTTATGTTATGGTGTAGGATTGCTGTTTTCTATTTTTGTATTTTTAAATATCATGCCGTTTCTGCAAAAAATTCTCCATATGCAGCCGGATAAGAATATCACCATGTACACCCTTGTATTTGCCATTGTTTTTCTGATTACCTATGCAATCTTTACTTATCTGTGGAAGCTTTTGATCCGCAGTGTATTTGTAAAGGAAGAGAATCATCAAGCGGAGAAGTTAAGGGAATTTAATTCAGCAATTTCAAAAACCCTGGATCTTCAGGAAATTCTGGATCGAACCATCCGGGTGATGAAAGAATTGATGGATGTGGGCAATATCTATATATGTATGCAGAAAGCACCCGGAGAGACTTACTGTGGAGTTGCAAGTGACCAGCCTCTTAACGATCTGGCATTTTCTCTGGAAGAAGAAAATCCGATGATACAATGGCTGAAAGATCATGAAGAGCCGCTGGTTTACAGGGATTTTCGCTATTCTGTAGAATATAAGTCCATGTGGGAGGAAGAAAAACATCATCTGGATAAGAAGCACACGCGCTACTGTGCCGGATTAAAAGACGGTGATACTTTGGCAGGGGTGATATTGATCACAGCAGATTCCGGGAAAAAGAGATTGGTCTATGATGAAGTGGAACTGATCTCAAACATCACATCGGTGGCTTCTATTGCTATTAAAAATGCAAGAATGTACGAAAAAGCTTGTATCGAGGCAAGAACGGATGAGATGACCGGTTTGTTGAATCGAAAATATTTCCATGAAGTACTTTATGAAGAATTTGAAAAGAATAAAGATGCCTCGTTGGCACTTGCAATTATCAATGTAGATGATTTTAAGTTATATAATCAGCTGTATGGTTTAAAAGAAGGTGATCTGTGTCTCCAGCGCATTGCAAAAATCATCCAGAACAGTGTGGGAGAAAACGGATATGCTGCCCGTTACGGTGGAAAAGAATATGCTGTTTTGTTGCCGGGATATGATCTTTTCTCAGCCAGAAATCTGGTGGAATCCATTGAAAAGCAGATTTCTGTTATGAATAATCGCAGGACAGACATGAAGCTGAAAGCAATTACGGTCAGTGCGGGAATCAGTGCGGCACCTTATGCGGCAAAAAATGTGAAGGAACTGTTGGAGAATGTGGATCTTGCAGTTTACCATGTGAAACACAGTGGAAAGAACGGGATCCAGGTCTTTGATACCATGTTCCGCAATGCCAACAAGAATATAGTGTCAACAAACCGGGCACATATTTATCAGGAATATGAATCAACCATCTATGCACTGACAGCAGCAATCGATGCAAAAGATCATTATACATTCAGCCATTCCACAAATGTGGCCTATTATGCAACAGCGCTTGCAACAGCACTTGGCATGAATGAAGATATGGTGGAGATCATTCGCCAGGCAGCCCTTTTACATGATGTTGGTAAGATTGGTATCCCGGAGTATGTATTAAATAAGGCCGGCAAACTGACAGACGACGAGTATGAAATAATCAAGGGACATGTGGAATCGTCTATCGATATTATCCGTCATCTGCCTTCTCTGGATTATGTTATTCCGGCTGTTATCGGTCATCATGAACGTTATGATGGCAAAGGATATCCACGACGGATCGCAGGAGAGGATATACCTCTGACAGCACGTATCCTGTGTGTGGCAGATTCCTTTGATGCCATGACGTCCAAACGTTGTTATAAGAAGGCCTTCTCGTTGAATGTAGCAAGAGAGAAACTTCTTCAGGACGCAGGAAAACAATTTGACCCGGATCTGGTCTACAAATTTGTGGAATGCCTGGATAACGGGACCATTACGTTAGTGAAAGCTGAAGAGATATAAAAAAGGTAACATTCAATGTCTGTTGTGACGGCAGAATACGATGAATGCTCCTGTTATGAAGTAGATGCATGAGAAAAGAGCAATCTTATGCATCTATTTTTTTGACAATGGATTTTGCATGTAGATGTGAAAGTGTATATCTTTTTCATGCATAGTTTGTTAGAATATAGTTTAGGGTTTATGAATTCGAAAACAGAATCTTTTGCGGCAGATAAACAAAGCAAATATTTGTGAAAAAGCAGTGATAGATGAAAAAATGGGAAGTTTTGTAATGGATGGATATTTTTATGTATTAACTACAATTGATCTTTTTGTTTTATGCTTTATGTGCATACTCACATATCTGAGTGAATCGCTTAGCGAAAAACAAAAGCGTGGCTTTTTTCTGGCCTATCTTATGATCGCAGGAATTTCAGTGCTGGAGGTCATAACAGTGGTTGTGGATGGCTTGCCGTCCGGATACCGATGGATGAATATTGTGTCTAATTATCTGGGGTTTGGCCTGTCGCCGGCGGTGTCTATCTGTCTTGTGTATGTATTGGACAGAAAAACAGCTCTCCGACGAAAGATCAGAATTGCAGTGTGTTGTGAGATCGCATATCTTATGTTTCTGTTGATTTCTATTCCATATGGAATGGTATTCTCCGTGAGTGTGGATAATATTTATTCACGTGGTCCGCATTTTTACATATATGTCATCATGTATTTTGGGGCAATTTTGTATCTTTCGATATCTACGATCGTCACAGCCAGAGAATTTCAGAATTGCAGCAGGATGCTGATCTATCCATTGATTCTTTTTGTGATGGCGGAAACAGTCATTCAGATTGCACTGCCTGAACTTCATGTAACATGGTTATGTATTACGTTGCTTTCTGTATTATATTTTATCTATTGCAATGAAATGTGGAATCAGTTGGATGCACTCACAGGACTTTTGAATCAGAACAGCTATTTGAAACAGACCAGGGAGGTAAAATACAACAAAGGAGTGCTGGTGGTGTTTGACGCGGATGATTTCAAACAGGTCAATGACTGTCATGGTCACGTGAAAGGTGATCTTTGCCTTGCGGATATTGCGGAATGTATCAAAAAAGCATATGCAGACTTTGGATATTGTTATCGGATAGGTGGGGATGAGTTTTGTGTATTACTGAAAAACGGAGCGAAAGAAGAGGAATGCAAACAGGAATTTCTGCGGCGGTGGACAGAGAAACGAAGAAAGTTCACATTTTTCCCAACCGTTTCTTACGGGTCAGCTCCATTTTCAGATGAAGATATTGCAGTTGTCAAAGACAGAGCGGATCAGGATATGTATCAATATAAAAAAGAACGTAAGAAACATCACGCGCCAAGTCTTACAGACGTTTGATTTGAAGTGATTATTCAAAGGGCATATGCTATCATTTTTGTATAGTAAACAAACCTTAAAGGACGCATGTTAAGGTTTACAAATTGTTTCCGAAAGAAGAAATGAATATGAGTAAGAAATTTATAAGTATCTTATTAAGTATGGGATGGTGCTATCAATGTTATTGGTGCCAGGGACGGAGGCAATGGCGGCAGGAGATTAAGGGAGCCTGTATCGTGAGCGGTACGGGCTCCTTTTTGAGTACGCGTACCGTTATTGAGAAAATAATTAGTTGACACTAACTCTACATGATGTTAATCTATGGTTAGCATTGACTAACTAAATATATGGAGGAAGGACTATTGAAGAGAATGAGGAGAAAATGCAAAACACTTCTGCTGGCAGTATTATTGCTAATCACAGGTGTGATAATAGGTGAAGTAAACGTATCGGCAGCAGAGAAAGAGATTACCATTGACAGCATTTCCGTAAAGCAGGATTCGTTCAACGGATTATGGCAATTGAAATTTGCGGATGCAAATTATACGGATGCGATCACGAAAATCTCTGTCAATGACACGGACTGGGAAGCGTATAGTTTCACGCCTTCCATGGGTGGAAAATATCGTATCCGGGACGGCGCCGTTGAATTTGCGCAGAAAAGCTACAGTCAGACAGCAGCGTTGAAAAATGGAGATGTGATTTCAATCACAGCAACCGGATACAAAACATTAGCTTTCAAAGTTGCTATCGCGGATGGAAAGCTTACAATTTCGCAGGACACAAAGCCAGGCGATAATATGAAACTTTACGTGCGACTGGTCGGAAGCTTTGAGTCTGCACTTGTAAATCAAAAAGGATACGATGCAATCAGTGGTGCATCTACGAATGTTACGCAGAACAAAAACAGTGATGCAAGTGTAGAAGTAGCATTTGTAAATGCAGATCAGGAACCGACAAAAGATGATTGGAAACTTTTGAGCGAAAGCGATATTCGTATAAAATCCAAAGAGTCTTCGGTGATAATTGTAAATCACGACGATGCGTCCAAAGGAAATGATTCCGGGATGGCGGGTGTGTATTCCGTTCACGATGGTTCTCTTACGTTAGCCGGAACGCCTGCGAATGCAGGAACGTATGATATCAGCGTATCGATCACAGATGAAGACGGACATACTGCAACAAGTAACAGCCTGCCGTTTCGCATTTTTGGTGGAGAAGAAACATTAAAAGAGCAGCTTGTATTATCGAACTGCACGAAAACGGCAGATGGAAAATATATGTATGATATGGAGCCGTGGGCAATTAAAAACTTTACAGATGCTTCCGGTGATCAGAGTGTCACTGTTCCGGCAGATGTAAAAGCGTGGTATGGGTCCCATACAAGTGGTACATATGGAGAACTTGGATACGCTGTACCAGAGGGCACTGCACAGAAGCAGACATTGATCTTGCCAAAAGGATGTAATCTGACATTGGTGAATATGGATATTTTATCCAGTGTGAAAATTATTGTTGAGAACGGTGCAAAGCTTATACTTCGAGATTCTGTCATTCAGGGAGTTATAGAAGTACAAAATGGCGGAACATTTTCCATGAATTATAACGATTATGGAGAAGGAGAGTTTCTGAACGGAGCGTCCATTAATGGTCAACTGATCTTGCAGGATGGTGCCACATTGGAAAATGCAAAAATTTACTCGAATACGAACAACATTGCCAATGGATCAAGTGCGCGTCACAATACAGAACCGGTCGTTGTTGTAAATGGAAATGTTTCATTGAAAGGAAAGGTATTCGTGCGCGGCGATGAGGCACCTACCGGAACAGATGCTGCCACAGGAAAAAGCTATACCGGCCAGAGGGGACTGAAAGTTAATGGCACACTTACTCTAGAAAAAGATGCTGTACTTGCTGTCTTTGGCGGTGGAAAAGATGCAACTACATCAAATGGCGGAACGGCAATTGAGTTAAATGGCGGAACCATTACCGGAGAAGGAAAACTCATCTGCGTCGGTGGCGATGGACATTTTGGAGAAGGTGGAAATGCAGTAAGCGGTACGGGAATGATTTCCGTAGCAAATGCATACTTAGAAGGCGGCGCTTCTGTTTCCAAATCAAGTACACCGGGAAAAGCTTTGGGAGATAATGTGAAGCTTGCAGGAACAACGAATCGAAATCTGATCGATGGAGAAAATGTAAATGATATCGATTATGATAATGATACATATTGGAGAGATATTCTGACTGTGCCGAACCTTTCTTTATATCCGGTAGATGCAAATGCACCGGGCGAGACGACAGAGCCGGAAAAGCCGGGCGAGACGACAGAGCCGGAAAAACCGGGCGAGACGACAGAGCCGGAGAAGCCATCAAGTGGTGGAACAGATACGAATACAGGTAAGGATAAACAAAACAAGACGAAAACAACTGTAAAAACACAAGTGAAAAGCAAAAAGAATGCTTCGGTTAAAACAGGCGACAGTTCCAAGCCGATTTTATGGGCAGTTCTTATGGTCGTAGCAATTGCCGGAATAACAAGAAGCTTAATGCTGAGAAAAAAGAATTAATGGTCTTTACAAGTTAATCACTTTTTTTGTTCACGGATAACAATAACATCATTTAAATTTAATATCATATTTGGTTGAGGAAGCACAGAAAGATCATCCCGAAGTATAAGGAAAATGATGATCTGATGTGCTTCTTCGATAGTTTAATACAGTGGCTGATATTGTTAAGGTCCGCAAGTCGACGAAGTCACACGTTTCGATCTCACTGAAGGATTTAGAGACGAAGAGACTGGTCGACAGGATTCAAAGTCCGAATAATAAGAAGCGTATTGAGATCGTTTTATTAGATGATGCAATTCCGATCATAGAAGCAGGGAAAAACGCACAGAAGCAATTTGTGAAAAATGTTTTGAGTGGATTAACAGAAGAAGAGATGCAGATGTGCATCCAGGTATTTCAAAAGATTTGTAACAATGCGAATGAATGTTTGAAGAGAAATGCGGAGTGAGATGATGAAAAAAATATTTATGTTATTTGACAAGAATGGTAGCTGCCATCATCCTTTCTTTCGGATGCTACATCCCGGTTACATTGTTCAGCAAGAAAAAACCAATGGTGGGTCTGCTGATGATCCCAAAGACATGTGCTTACATGTGGATGATCGCAATGGGACTTCAGTTGTTATTCTAGATAATAGGAAAAATTGAAAAGCTGTCGCTTTTACGATGGTTCAATCGCAAAGTGGCAGTTTTTTTGCTATCTTGATTTCAAACAGGTGTAGTATTATACTACAGCTATACGTAGATATTGTTTGACTCATTAATAGAAGAAATTAGGGATTTGACATGATGAAAAACATAGGAAGACATTTTACACCGTTTCAATTGATCACGATGGGTTTTGCCGCAGTTATCTTATTTGGCGCGTTTTTGCTGACGTTGCCAATCTCCTCGGTGGAGGGAGTATTTACGCCATTTCACAAGGCTTTATTTACTTCTACTTCGGCGGTGTGCGTGACCGGGCTGGCAGTGCTGGACACGGGGAGCTACTGGTCTTTCTTTGGACAGCTTGTTATTTTAATACTGATCCAGATCGGTGGGCTTGGCGTGGTGACAGTTACGGTTTCGATCACATTGTTGTCCGGGAAAAAGATTTCTCTTATGCAGCGCACGACAATGCAGGATGCCATTGCAGCGCCAAGGATCGGAGGAATTGTCCGACTGACGAAGTTTATATTAAAAGGAACATTTCTGGTAGAGCTTATCGGAGCGGTATTACTGCTGCCGGTTTTCGGAAAAGATTTTGGCGTGAAGGGAATCTGGATGTCAATCTTTCATTCTATTTCTGCATTTTGTAATGCGGGATTTGACATTCTCGGAACGACGAAAAATACGTTTCCGTCCCTCCTGCAGTATGCGGGAAATGCTTTTGTAAATGTAGTGATTATGCTGCTTATCATTATTGGCGGCATTGGTTTTCTTACATGGGAAGATGTGTGCACGAACACATATCATTTCCGGCGCTATCGACTGCAAAGCAAGATCGTTCTCGTGACGACGGCAGTGCTTATTTTATTGCCGAGCCTTTTCTTTTTCTTTTGGAATTTTAAAAATCTTGCAATGGAGGAACGGCTGCTTGCATCGTTTTTCCAGGCGGTGACACCGAGAACTGCCGGGTTTAACACCGTAGATATCGGAAAGATGGCGGAACCGGCACAGACACTTATTATCATTCTTATGCTGATCGGTGGATCGCCGAGTTCTACAGCCGGAGGTATGAAGACAACGACAATTGCAGTGCTGCTCTTAAATGCATTTGCAACATTTCGAAGTAAAGATACGGTAAGTGCATTTCACAGGCGAATTGATAATCATGTAATACGCGATGCAGCTACACTTTTGATGCTGTATGTGATGCTTTTCTTTGGCGGCGGAATCGCGATCAGCATGTATGAAGGCCTGCCATTGGCGGAATGCCTTTATGAGACGGCTTCGGCGGTTGGAACAGTGGGACTTACACTTGGAATCACGCCACACCTTCATATGACGTCCCAGTTGATCCTTATCGTGTTAATGTATCTTGGAAGAGTCGGAGGACTTACATTGATCTATGCTGTATTTTCATCCAGAAATAAGAGCAAAGCAAAGTTCCCGGTAGAACAGATTACAGTTGGATAGTTTGGAGGAAATAGATATGAAAAATATTTTACTTATTGGACTTGGAAGATTTGGCAGACATCTCGCTGTAGAGTTAAATGAGCTCGGCCATGAGGTTATGGCAGTTGATGATGATGAAGACAGAGTAAATGAAATTCTGCCATATGTTACGAATGCGCAGATTGGAGACAGCACAAATGCAAACTTCTTAAAATCACTTGGGATTGGAAATTTTGATATTTGTTTTGTAACAATTTCGGCAAATTTTGAAAATTCATTGGAAACGACTTCGCTATTAAAGGAGCTTGGAGCAAAGATTGTTATCTCCCGGGCAGAACGAGATATTCAGAAGAAATTTCTCTTAAGAAACGGAGCAGATCAGGTCGTATACCCGGAACGCCAGGTAGCCAAGTGGGCATCTATCCGGTACACGGCAGACCACATTTTGGATTATATGGAAATTGACGCATCCCACGCAATTTTCGAGGCGGAAGTGCCGGAGGAGTGGCTTGGAAAGACAATCGGAGAGCTGGATGTTCGAAGAAAATATAATATCAATATCATTGCAGTGAAAGATAAAGGCGGGGTGAACATCGCCCTTTCTACAGATACGCTTTTGAAGCAGGATGCAACAATTTTAGTAATCGGAGAACATAAAGCGATTAAGAGATGGTTCAACATATAAAATCTGAACGAGCGGACCTTCTTATATAGAAAATACCTTTTACAGTTTATCAATTTTGTGTATTAGACAGGATAAACCTAGTGGAGTAGTATGTTTTCTAACAGCTGATATAGCTGTACACAAAATATAAGGAGGACAGCAAAATGGGAGAAAGAAGATTAACGTTCCGTGGGGGACGTGCAATGGCGTTGGTTCCATTTGCGATATTTATTATTATTACGATAGGATTATCTTTCGCAAATTTTCAGGATATTAATGCCATGGTTGCAGCAGGTGTGATCGCACTTTTGATTGGAATGCTTTTCAGCAAAGATCTGGATCGTTATTGGGATGTTATATTAAAAGGACTTGGTTCGAAAGTAGCGATGACCGCAGTGATGTTATGGTTAGTTGTGGGAATGTATGGAGCCATATTGAAAAGTGGACATATTGTAGAAGGACTTGTATGGGTTTCCGTAAAACTTGGAGTGTCCGGAGCCGTATTTACAGTATGCGCATTTGTTTTCTCGGCATTGTTTGCAGTGGCAACAGGATCTGGGTTTGGAACGATTTCAACGATGTGCTTTATTTTATATCCGGCGGGTATTTTATTAGGATGCAACCCGGCGGTTCTGGCAGGTGCGATCTTATCTGGAGCAGCATTTGGTGATAACTTCGCACCGGTATCGGATACAACGATCATTGCAGCAACCTCTCAGGAGTATAAATATACAAATGGAGCGGCAAGCATCGGCGGCACCGTAAAATGCAGATATAAATATGTTTTTATCGCTGCGATCATTGCAGCAGTATTGTTTTTTGTATTTGGCGGTTCCGGAAATACACTGGATCCGACAGAAGCGGAAAATCTGTTGAAGCAGTATCAGATGCCACAAGGATTGTTACTTCTGATACCTACACTGGTAGTTATTATTCTGGCTGTAAAAGGAGTAAATATATTTGCCAGTCTCGGAACGGGCAGCATTCTGGCTATTGTGATCGGATTGGGAGCAAAGCTTTTCAAACCGACTGATCTGATCTGCATCAAAGACGGCGCAATCAGTGGAACGATCACAAGTGGAGTATCAGGTATGTTTAATGTATCAATCCTGTTAATGATCGTTGTATCTATGGGAGAGCTGCTTATTGCATCCGGATGCATGGAGGCAGTTGTAGATTGGCTGAACAATTCGGTCATCAAAACAGAAAGAGGCGCAGAAATTTCGATGTTCTGCCTGTCTACCGTGTTTGGTATTCTGATTGCTGCAATCAACACAATTGCAAATATATGTGTAGCTCCATTTATCAATGCGATCGGTAAGAAAAATGACATTCATCCATATAGAAGAGCAAATATACTTGCGACAACCATTTGCTCATTTCCATTTTTCCTTCCATTCGGCGGATGTGTATTACTTTTGCTTGGTGGAATCTCTTCGCAGACAGATGCATATGCATTTCTTCCGAAGCTTGGCGCAGGAGACATGATTGCTACGACGTTTTACAGCTGGGCAATCTGGGCAGTGATGCTTGTAAGCTGCATTACCGGAAAGGGAAGAGCATTCGAAGGAAGAAATGGAGAGTATATCGAAGCAAAAAAGAATCCGAATAAATAAGAGAGCAGTTTTCAAATGCAAAGGAGGTAAATTTTAAAATGAATGAACTGACAAAATTAATCAAAGCGGACATGCTTCCGGCACTTGGTGTGACGGAGCCGGGAGCGATCGCATTCAGTGTAGCGAAGGCACGTTCCTACACAAAAGGAGAATTAAAACATGTAAATGTTGCAATGAACAGTGGAATGTATAAGAATGCATTTACGTGTGGAATTCCGAATTCCAATGAAGTGGGCAATGTGTTTGCTGCAGCACTCGGCTATGTGGCTGGAAATGCAGAAAAAGGATTGGAATCGCTGGCGGATGTAAAACCAGAAGACAATGTTACCGCACAAAAGCTCATTGACGAAGGTAAGATCACCGTTGAGTTAAGTGGTATTACAAGTCGTATCTTTATCCAGGCAACAGTGGAGACGGAAAGTGACAAGGCAATAGTTACGATCCGCGATTCTCACACGAATATTACGAAGATTGAAGTAAATGGAGAGGTTCTGGAGGAGAGTGAGGCAGAGCATGCCGCAGATACGACAGAGGCGGACGCAAAGGAAGAGGTACATTCTATTCACGGCTATACATTGAAAGAAATCTTAGAATATGTAGAAACAGTTCCGGTAGAAGAGATTGAATTTGTAAAAGAAGCTTACAAAGTAAACCTGGAATTATTCCACGAAGGACTTGAAAATCCACGCACGACATTTGCAAGAACGCTTCTTGCAATGAATGGTGGCAAAGAGATTTCCGATGATGAGAAGAATACAGCGTCTCTTCTTTGCAATGCAGCCATCGAGGCACGCGTGATCGGACTCGACAAACCGGCAATGAGTATTACCGGTTCCGGCGCACATGGAATTATCGCTACAATGCCACTCTATGGTGTGTACAAGATTAACCACTTGAGTGAAGAAATTTTGTATCGTGCGACAATGTTGAGCTATCTTGTCTGCACTTATATTAAAGAGTACTCCGGAAGATTGTCTGCATTTTGCGGATGCGCGATCGCGGCAGGATCTGGTATGGCTTGCGGAGTCTGCTACATGAAGGGTGGCAGATTAAAGGAACTGGAATATACCCTCAACAATATGGCATCTTCCATTACCGGCATGATCTGCGATGGCGGAAACCAGGGCTGTACGATGAAAGGTGTGGCTGCCTGTGACACAGCATTTCGATCAGTAGAATTTGCACTTGAAGGCGTTCATATCGACAAGGCTCATGGTATCAACGGGACGACACCGGAAGAGACGATGCGCAATATGGGACTTATTGCATCGCCGGGAATGGTAGCGACAGAGAAGACGATCGTAGAGATTTTCGAAGATAAGTTGAGATAGTCAGAGACAGGATTGCGGAAGGCAAACCATCAGACATATCACTGGCCAACTTCGGCACTTGCAAAGAAGCTACCAAAGAAAAATCGCTTAGGCCTGAGAAAAAAGGCCTAAGCGATTTTTACATTTGGTGTGTTATTCGGCATCTTCTTTTACAGTAAATGCTTCGATGATCTTCTTTAATGTCTCGTGAAGATATGGCATATATTCTTCCATCGATACCGGTGTCTGTTTTAAGATGCAGCTGTAACTTGTGGAGCCGATCAGCTCAATGATCGTATAGAGCATAAGGCTTGGTGACGTACAGTTGACATGATAACGTTCCAGTGATTCTAAGTAATGGTCAAAAAATGCCCGTGGCAGTACGCTGGCACCGTTCGATACTTCTGCCTGGAAAATTCCCCAGGATAGATTCTTCGCAACGAACTGGATCAACGGTTCATCGGTCATAAATCTTCCTATAATGTAATCTGTCATAAATAATACTTCGTCTTCAAATGTTGGCACATTTGCTTTATCCAACTCTAAGTGCGCATCGTTGAAAAGCTGCGTAGCTTTGTATGCAATCAGTTTATCACGCAGGTCAAACTTGTCTTTGAAGTACAGATAAAAAGTACCTTTGGCAAGCCCGGCGCGATCTACGATGTCAGCGACAGTTGTCTTGGAAAATCCTTTTTCTGTAAATAACTGAAAAGCTGCCCGCAACAGAGTATGTTTTTTTTGCTTTTTATTATCGTCTACTTTTCCCATAATCATTCCTTCTTATCCTAATTACATATATTAATAGGAATTGTTTGTCCTTTTATGTAAGCTTTACATTTATATGGTAGGTTATTTTTACTTGCTTGTCAAGAAAAATGACTTTTTTTCATTTTCCCCTTCATTTTTCTGATATAGAACAATTTTCCCCCTGATCTGTTCTTATAAATACTGAATATTTAAACAGAAAACAATTATGAAACAGAGAAAAGTCTTAGTAGGTATCGCTATTGCCATTTTCGTTATATTATTACTTTATTGGTTGTTGGTAGCAGAAGATATGAAACCTTGGTTGTCGGCTATGGTTCCTTCTCTTACGCAGCAATTCATAGCCTGATTCCGACAAGGTTTCAGATAATTCGTGTATATTTGCATGAAACATGAAAAGTGAATAATAACCGAAATAATAACAATAGATAAGATATGGAAAATTTTATCTTTCAAAATCCCGTCAAACTGATAATGGGGCGCGGGATGATTGCCCGATTGGCGAAAGAAATTCCGTCCGACAAACGTATCATGATTACTTTTGGCGGTGGAAGTGTAAAGAAAAACGGGGTATACGATCAGGTGA
>OLQA01002319.1_pt1 | contig 15113 bp, 16 predicted proteins | sample 1673151 | NCBI WGS metagenome assembly OLQA01 (sample SAMEA3136760, study PRJEB25190) | human gut metagenome | biome: human gut; feature: human-associated habitat; material: faeces | place: Austria | collected 2013 | reverse complement strand
CGGTGTCAATTTTACACAGTCTACATGTGGGATAAAATTACGCTGTGCAATACTTCTTCCCATTCCTTTGTGGAAAATACCATCTGCGATATCACCAATACTTCCATCTTCATTCAGACGCATCATGGTAACACGTCCATCATGGTGTCCGCCTACAAAAAGATAACGGTTCTCATCATCTACTTCGACATAGCATCCTCTCATACCACCAATCCACTGTTCGTTGATCGGTTCGAGATCCCCGTCTTTTAAAATTTTGAAAGCTTCCACACCTTCATCTGCAATAGAATAAAGGAATTTTCTGTTCCTGGATACAACAAGATCAGACGGATTATTAATTGGAACAACTTTGCGTTCCGTCATATAACCTTTCGTTACATCAACATCATAAATATGAATTCCTACACTGTTCTCATGGGTATAGGTGCCCACATATGCAACATATTTTTCCTGTGCCATACTCGTAACCATTCCTTTCCAGTCCGTTTATTGTGATTCAGCTCCATGTAAACTGCTGAACTGTCACTCCTGCCTACTCTTTTCTGCGTAAAATATCATACATTTCCAATGGATGTCCCAGATCGATATATAATACCTGTTTTGGATGCGGCGCAGATTCCATATCATTGCCCTCTTCATCCACAATGCGTTTTACCGTAACTTCAATATTCTCTCCATCCGGCTTCATCACTTCTATCTGCTCACCAACGGAAAACTTATTACGCTGTTCAATACGATATAGCCCTTCTTCATTTGTCCCGCCCACGATACCGAGGTATGTGTATTCTTTCAAATAAGTATTGTTATCGTAAATCTGCGCTTCATCCGATGGCTTTCCGTAAAAGAAACCAGTGGTAAACTGACGATAAGTGCAGTTTGAGATCTGATCTAAATACCATGGCATATTTTGCTGATAAAGCTCTGGTGATTTCTTATAATCATCAATTGCCTTACGATATGTTCTTGCCACAGTCGCAACATAGAGTGCTGTCTTCATTCTACCCTCTATTTTAAAACTGTCAATACCTGCATCGAAAAGATCTGGAATATGTTCGATCATGCAGAGATCTTTTGAGTTAAAAATATAGGTTCCACGCTCATTTTCATATACCGGCATATATTCATTTGGTCTGGTCTCTTCCACGATGGAATACTTCCATCTGCATGGATGGGTACATGCCCCACGATTGGCATCACGGCCAGTGAAATAATTGGATAACAGGCAACGACCGGAATAGGAAATACACATTGCGCCATGGATAAATGTCTCGATCTCAAGATCATCCGGGATATGTTCCCGGATCTCTTTGATCTCTGTGATCGATAACTCTCTTGCAGAGACGACACGCTTTGCCCCAAGTCCATACCAGAACAGATAAGTCGCATAGTTTGTGTTATTCGCCTGTGTGCTGACATGGCGCTCAATCTCAGGACAGACCTCTTTTGCGATCTGGAATACGCCCGGATCCGCAATGATCAGCGCATCCGGTTTTATTTCCCTTAACTCTTTGAAATATTCCCGCACACCCTCAAGATCGCCGTTGTGCGCCAGAATATTTGCAGTGACATAAACCTTTACATCATGCGCATGTGCAAATTCAATTCCCTCTTTCATTTCTTCCATAGAAAAATTTTTTGCTTTCGCACGCAGTCCAAATGCCTCGCCACCAATATATACTGCATCTGCGCCGTAAATAACAGCTGTTTTTAATACTTCAAGGCTGCTTGCCGGTATTAAAAGTTCCGGTCTTCTCATTCCTTTTGTATCCTTCCTTTCCTATTTCTTCACACTCACGGTAATTCCATCTCCGATCGGTAACACCGAAGTTACCAGCTCATCGGAATGTGTCAGTTCGTACAGATATTCCCTCATTCTCTTATAAATCGTACGGTTTCTTCTCGTCACAATAAAATGGGATTCGATAATATCTCCGTCCTGCAAAACATTGTCTGATACCAGAATCCCTTCCGGTTTTAACAATCTGAAGATTTCCGGCATAAAATGGATATACTGCCCTTTTGCGGCATCCATAAAAATAAAATCAAATGGTTCCCGCAATTCTTTTAAGATATCTGCTGCATCCCCCTCTAAGAGGGTGATCTGTTTTTCTTTTCCTGCCCGCACAAAATTTTGTTTTGCAATGGGAATTCTTTTTTCATAATTCTCAATTGTGGTGATTTCACATGGGATTGGATTGTATTCAGCCATTAAAATTGCTGAAAATCCAACTGCTGTTCCAACTTCAAGGATTCTTGCGGGTCTTTTTATCGATAAGATCAGTTTCAGAAAACTCTGCATTTCCTTGCGCACGATCGGCACATAGGTTTCTAATGCCTCGCGTTCTATCTCATCTAAAATCTCTGTATTCCCGGTATCCAGGGAATTGATATATGTTACCAGTCTCTCGTCAACGATCACTTCTATTCCTCTCCTGTGACTGTATCTGCATCTGTCTGTGTATCGGTTGTCTCTTCAGTTGTCTCTTCGGTAGTGTCTGTGATTGTCTCCATGTCATCGGTAGAACTCTTTTCCGGTTTCGCTGCCATAAGCACCATCATGTCCCTTGCTGTCATGGACGTATTTAACGTGTAAACACCAGAATGAAGCTTGCCGGAATAGGCAGAAACTTTCAACTGCACAAAAAAGAGCTTTGCATCCTCCACAAGACCTTTTTCTTTCAGTTCCTTTGCGATGTCTGACATGTCGTCTGAGATCTGGACGATAACATCCCTGCCCGGCTCTGCATCGACAGGTGCCTCTGTAAATACACGATAGCCAAAATCATAGCAATATGTTCCAATTTTCACAAATCCGATCAATACCAGCAAAATGACAAGTATTGAAAAACTAATGCTGACAAAACGAAAAACTACTTTGTTCAAATTCATCTCTTCCCTCATGATTCCTCAAAGCCAACTTCAAATTCCAGTCCCTCGATCAAAGTCCAGTTGATCTGCTGCACAATTTTGCAGAGTGCATTTTCTGCTGCAAGATACTCTGACGCCATAGGATTCTTCCGAAACTCCCGGTACTCATTCTCCATGCGGTCTGTCTCTTCATACAGATCCACAGTTCCCTGACTGTTCTGCAGCAGATAATTTTTCTTACGAAATTCTGTGATCTGGCTTTCCAGTTTTGGAAAGCCATGTACCTTTTCCTTAATTGCCTGATATCGGATGAATTCCTCACTGTTTCTGATCGCAGTCATTAATCCATCCATAGCATCTTCTATCTGACTCATATCTGCTCCCAAGCTGCTTTTTTCAAGTGCTTTATACTTCCATAATAATTGGCATGATCATCGGACGTCTCTTTGTCTCTTTCCATACAAAATCACTGAGAGAATCTTTGATCTCTGTCTTGATCTTGCCCCAGTCTGTGATGCCTTTATCCATGCAGTACTGCATTCTCTCATCCAGTACCTGCTTTGCTTCCTCCATGAGTGTCTCTGCACCGCGGACATAAACAAATCCACGGGATACGATATCAGGTCCTGCAAGCACCTGTCCGGAGCCGCCTTCCAATGTCAATACAACAATGATAATACCATCTTCTGCAAGATGCTGTCTGTCTCTCAATACGATATTGCCGACATCTCCGACGCCAAGTCCGTCTACCATGATCGCTCCGGTATGGACTTTTCCGGTCACTGCCGCGCTCTCCTCGTCGAGTTCTAATACGTCGCCGGAAGATAAGATAAAGATATTGTCCTTGTCAATTCCAAGTTCCTCTGCCACTCTCGCCTGTGCGATCAGATGACGGTATTCTCCATGCACCGGAATCGCATATTTCGGTCTCACCAGAGAGTAGATCAACTTAATCTCCTCCTGACACGCATGACCGGATACATGTACATCCTGGAAAATAACCTTTGCACCTTTCATGGACAGTTCATTGATAATATTGGAAACTGCCTTCTCATTTCCAGGGATTGGGTTGGAACTTAACACGATCGTATCATTTGGCTTGATCGTCACTTTGCGGTGAATGCCGGATGCCATTCTTGACAGTGCCGCCATGGACTCTCCCTGACTTCCGGTTGTAATAATGACAGTCTGTTCATCCGGATAATTTTTTAACTGTTCAATATCGATCAGTGTGTTATCCGGGATATTAATATATCCAAGTTCGCTTGCAGTGCCGATAATATTTACCATACTACGGCCTTCCACGATCACTTTTCTTCCATTCTTATACGCTGCATTGATGATCTGCTGTACACGGTCTACATTCGAAGCGAAGGTTGCTACAATAATTCTTGTATTGGAGTGTTCGGCAAAAAGCCGGTCAAATGTAGCTCCCACTGTCCTTTCTGACTGTGTAAAACCAGGTCTCTCCGCATTGGTACTGTCTGACATCAATGCCAGTACCCCTTTCTTGCCAATTTCTGCAAAACGCTGCAGATCAATCGCATCACCAAATACCGGTGTATAATCTACCTTAAAGTCTCCGGTATGCACAACAATACCTGCCGGCGAATAGATTGCCAGTGCCGATGCATCCTGGATACTGTGGTTCGTCTTGATAAATTCAATTCTGAATTTTCCAAGATTGATCGACTGTCCGTGGCGGACAACTTTTCGCTTCGTCGTCCGAAGAAGATTATGCTCCTTTAGTTTGTTTTCAATAATGCCCATCGTAAGTTTCGTCGTATAGATCGGCAGATTGATCTCTTTGAGCACATACGGAAGCGCGCCGATGTGATCCTCGTGACCATGTGTGATAACAAACCCTTTCACTTTCGATGCATTGTCTTTCAAGTATGTTACATCAGGGATCACAAGATCGATCCCAAGCATATCATCCTCCGGGAATGCCAGACCGCAGTCCACGACAACAATACTGTCTTCATACTCAAAGGCAGTAATATTCATACCGATCTGCTCTAATCCTCCAAGCGGTATGATACGCAATTTTCCGTTATTCTGTTTTTTCAAAAAATAAACACCTCCACTATTTCCCCTTTTTCATGCATTCTCTGCATATTCCGTAAAACTTTACTTCATGATCAAGAACATGAAATCCAATCGTACGTTCAATGTGACGTTCCGCTTCTTCCAGAAGGTCATCATCGAAAGGAATGATTTTATTGCAAGTTCTGCATATAAGATGATGGTGGTTATGTTTCGATCCGCCGTCCAGCAGATGTCCGATCTCGTAACGCACACATCCCTCATCCAAATTAATCTTGTCTATGAGCTGCATATCCCATAAAAGCTGGATCGTACGGTACACAGTTGCAAGTCCGATTTCCGGATGCTCCTGCGTCACCAGCTCATAAATATCTTCCGCAGTCAAATGCCTGCCTTTATTCTGCTCCAAGACAGAAAGGATCAAAATTCTCTGATTCGTAACTTTCAACCCTTTTTCTCTTAATTTTTCTTTGAGCAGTTCTTCTGTCCTGTTCTTTTTCATTCTATCCTCACCCGAAACATCCAAAAGACATTTTTCACTGCGATTTCACGCATTTTGCCATACTGTCATATCTTATATATCACTGTCCGATTTCCCGTGGAAACTCTCAGAAGTTCCCATAGCATACAATGTAATTTTCTTCTTAGATCAGAGTTCAATACTGACATCTTCAAGAAGTTCCTCAAACACCTTGGAGACCGCCTGTAACTCTTTCTCATTTTCAACGATCTCATAAACGCTCTCGCCTGATTCTTCATCACGAACGTCTTTTAATATCAGACATTCCGCATCGTCATCCTCCGACTCCGCAACAAGAATATACGCGCTCCCGTTGATCTTTGTTTCTTCAAGTATAAAAAATTCGTCCTCACCGTTTCCATCCGCAAATGCAAACTTTACTTTTTCCATATCCGAACCCCTTACATCTTTTATTTTTCTATCCTGATATCCTGCACAAAATCACCGAAAGCGCCAAAAGACACATCCCGGGATTGTAAGCAGCCGCCAAGGTCTTAGCATATCCCGAACTTTGGCTCATTGCCTATACAAAAATGACAGACTTCATTCATTCTGCCTGTTTTTTCATATGCATCAGATCAAGATAACCCTGCAAAATAAACACTGCGGCGATCTGATCTATATGTTTCTTTCTGTTTTCACGGCGCACGTTGCTCTCGATCAGAGTACGTTCTGCCTCTACGGTCGTCAGTCTCTCATCCCACAAAATGACCTCTAACCCGGTTCTGCGTTTGAGCATCTCTCCGAATTCCATAGACTGCTGCGCACGCTCTCCGATATCGTTATTCATATGTTTCGGAAAGCCGAGGACGATCTTCTCCACATCATACTTTTTGATCAGTTCCTCTATCCTCGCGCAAGTCCGCCGAAGTTTATTTTCTTCTTTTCTCTCGATCGTCTCCACTGCCTGAGCCGTAAGACGAAGAGCGTCGCTGATCGCAACGCCTACCGTTTTCGACCCATAATCAAGTCCCATAATTCTCATATCTGATTATTCCCACGAATGATGTTCGATATACGCTTTTAACAGCTCCTCGACCAACTCATCTCTCTCTACTTTCATGATCAGGCTTCTTGCTCCGTTAAAACTTGTAACATATGTCGGATCTCCCGACATGATATATCCGACGATCTGATTCACCGGATTATATCCCTTTTCTTTCAGCGCCTTAAACACGATCTCCAAAATGTCTCCGGCCGAAATCTGCGGTCCCGGTTCTACCTGAAAGAATTGTGTATTGCTGAGATCACTCATCTTGCTGTTCCTCCTTACCTTCTGTCTTTTTGTATAAGAATTCTATTCCTCATTTTTCATTTTCGGAAACTCCGAAATCACTACCTACAATTCTAATATACTCCCATTCAAAATTCAACGTATAATTTGTGAATGATTTTCAATTCTCACTTTTACGATACAATTAGAAATATTTTTTTCGGTTTCTAGTGCAATTTTCATATACTCTTTTGTATGTCCTGTCATAACAGCCTTTCCCTCGATCTGCGCGCGTTCTTCAAAAAGAACTTCCACTTCTTTTCCGATAAAGCTGTCCTCGTATGCCTTTTTCTTCCGTTCGCCGAGGGCGATCATACGGGCGCTTCTTTCCCCTTTGATCTTCTCATCAATCTGGCCGTCCATCACTGCCGCTTTTGTCCCTTCTCTCTTCGAGTATTTGAAAATATGCGTTTCATAAAAATCAACCCGGTCGACAAACGCATAGGAAGCTTCAAACTCTTCCTCTGTCTCCCCCGGAAATCCGACGATCACATCTGTCGTAAGAGCCGGATGATCAAAATATTTTCTCAATATCTGACACCTGTCATAATATTCTCCGCTTGTATACTTTCTGTTCATCCGCTTCAGCGTCGCGTCACATCCGCTTTGAAGAGAAAGATGAAAATGCGGACACACTTTCGGCATCTCGGAAAGCTCTTTTGCAAACTCTTCCGTAATAATCCCCGGCTCAAGAGAACCGAGACGGATCCGTTCGATCCCTTCGACTTTGTGTACTTCTTTTATAAGGTCAAGCAGATGTCTCTGCCCGTCAAAATCGATACCGTAAGAACTCAGATGGATTCCCGTAAGAACAACTTCTTTATATCCGTTTCCGGCAAGATCTCTCACTTCTTCCAGCACGTCCTTTGTCTGCCTGCTCCGCACTCTGCCCCTCGCATAAGGGATGATACAATACGTACAAAATTGATTACATCCGTCCTGCACTTTAATATACGCTCTCGTATGATCTCCCGGTTTTGTCAAATGCAGTTCTTCATACTCTTTCGTACGGTTGATATCTTCCATCGCATATTCTGTATGACCGCTTTTTTCCATTTCATATTGTTTCAATAATTCCGGCAGATCTTTTTTATGATTATTTCCGATCACAATATCAATACACGGATCGATCTCCTTACCCTCCTGCGCCTGTACATAACACCCCGCCGCCACAACGACCGCGTCCGGGTTTAATTTTCTTGCTCGGTGCAGCATCTGCCGAGATTTCCTGTCTGCTATATTTGTCACCGTGCATGTATTGATAATATAAACATCCGCCCCTTCTTTAAAGGGAACGATCTCATAACCTGCCTGTTCAAGCATTTCCTGCATTGCTTCCGTCTCATATGCGTTTACTTTACATCCAAGATTATGAAGTGCCGCTTTTTTCATAAGTTTACCTCTTTTTCCTATTCTTTCTATCATTGTTCCTTGACTTTTAGTTCCCTATCCCGTAGAATATTCATAAGGTTTTGACCCTATTTTATCACATATTTCAAGGAGGTAGCAAAATGAAAACTGTACAGATTTCATTAAATTCAATCGACAAAGTAAAATCTTTCGTAAATGAGATCACAAAATACGACAACGACTTCGATTTAGTATCTGGAAGATACGTTATAGACGCCAAATCCATTATGGGAATTTTCAGTCTTGATCTCTCCAAACCGATTGATCTTAACATTCACGCAGACGGCGACGTTGATGCAATCCTCGCTGCACTTGACCCGTATATCATCAAATAATAACAGTCAAACATATTTATGCGTAAATGCACAATGCAAAAAGCTGTCTCTTTTGAGACAGCTTTTTTGTAATGGCGACGAGCCAAAGCCCGGGATATACCAAAACTTCGGCAGCCGCTTACAATCCCTGAACATGCCTTTTGGCACTTTCGGTGATTCTATGCCCCTACGGTGATCACTTCTGCAGTTTCAAGCGCCGTCTTCATCAGATCATCGATACAATCTGCCAGATTGATCTCCGACTTTTCGATTCTTTCTACATTCGGCTTTGTCACCGGATGCTTTGCCACGAAAATCGTGCAGCAGTCTTCAAACGGCTGGATTGAAACTTCGTATGTGTCGATCTTTTCAGATATTTCCACAATCTCTTTCTTATCAAATCCGATAAGCGGACGGTATACCGGCAGTGTGCAGACAGCGTTTGTCGCCGCAAGACTCTGCATCGTCTGACTCGCCACCTGTCCGATGCTCTCTCCCGTAACAAGACCGAGACAGCCGTTTTTCTTCGCAAAATGTTCTGCGATCCGCATCATATACCGACGCATGATGATCGTCAGCTCATCGTGCGGACATTTTTCATAAATGGCAAGCTGAATATCGGTAAAATTAACAATGTGAAGCTTGATCGGACCTGAATAAGCAGATACGAGTCTTGCAAGATCTATCACTTTTTCTTTCGCTCTCTCACTTGTATACGGCGGTGCGTGAAAATAAACCGCCTCCAGCTCAACGCCGCGTTTCGCAACCATATAACCGGCTACCGGACTGTCGATCCCTCCCGACAGCAGAAGCATCGCACTGCCGTTTGTTCCGACAGGCATTCCTCCCGGACCCGGAATGATCTCGGAATAAATATAAACTTCTTCTCTTATCTCTACATTCAGACGTACTTCCGGATCGTGCACATCAACTTTCATCTCAGGATATGCATCAAGAACCGCCTCGCCAAGCGCACAGTTTAATTCCATCGAATTCATCGGATAGCGTTTATTCGCGCGTCGCGCTTCTACTTTAAACGTCTTGTCTGCCTGAGGATACATCTCGCCTACATAAGCAGTCACGTCTTTTTTCAATCCTTCCGGATCTTTCACTTCTTTGCGGACAACCGGACAGATCCCTACAATGCCGAATACTTTTTTGAGACTTTCAACCGTCTCCTCATAATCATATTCACCCTCGCAGTCCACATAGACTCTTCCGTGACATTTATGAACAAGGAATTCTCCGTCTACGCTCTGAAGAGCATACCTGATCTGACGCACAAGCGCATCTTCAAATATATAACGATTCTTTCCCTTGATCCCTATTTCTCCATATTTAATCAAAAATGAATGAAACTCCATCTTCTTCTCCTTCTTTGCGCCATATCTTTCTGTCATGTGAAATCAGCGCCGTGTATATTTCCGAAGCATCGGAATACAATTATATAGTGTTTCCAACGTATAGTCAATTTCTTCTTTTGTCGTAAACTCCGACAAACTGAACCGCAGCGTCGAATCAAGATATTCTCTCGGCGTTCCTATCGCCTGAAGAACACCGCTTATCGCCGGATGATTAGATGCACATGCCGAGCCTGCCGACACACAGATTCCACGATCTTCCAGCGTATGGAGCAGGACTTCGCTCCTCACTCCGGCAAATCCCGCGCTGACAATGTGCGGAGCGCTTCCTTCATCTGTAAGTCCATGCACTTTCACATTGCCAATCTGTGAAATACAGTCTATAAAATGCGTTTTCAGTTCCCGCATATGCTCCGTTTTCAGCTCAAGATCCTGATAGATCATTTTTGACGCCAATGCCAATCCTGCGATTCCAGGTACGTTTTCCGTTCCTGAGCGCATATCTTTTTGCTGACCGCCTCCGAAAATGATCGGTTTTATCTTCACACGGCTGTCCACATAAAGAAATCCCGCCCCTTTCGGTCCGTGAATCTTATGTCCGCTGGCCGAAAGCATATCGACTCCAAGTCTTTTCGGATAGATCTTATACTTTCCGAATCCTTGAACCGCATCCGTATGAAATAAGATTGACTGTTTATACTGCTTCACGATCCGGGCTGCCTCAGCAACGGGCTGTACCGTTCCGATCTCGTTATTGACATACATGACCGATACAAGGATCGTCTCCGGACAAAGCGCTTCTTTCAGCGCGTCAAGCCGAATTCTTCCGCATTCGTCAACAGGAAGATACGTGACGCGAAATCCTTCTTCCTCTTCCAGATAATGCATTGTATTCAAAATGGCAGGATGTTCCACACAAGAAGTGATCAGATGATTTCCGTTCCTTCGATTGGCCCGCGCACATCCTATCAGCGCCTGATTATCACTTTCCGTACCTCCGGAGGTGAAAATAATTTCTTTAGCATTTACTTTTAAAAGCTTGGAAATCGTTTCTTTTGCTTCTTTTATATATCTTTCAGCTTCCATTCCCTTCCGATACATTGCCGACGGATTCCCGTAATCCCGACACATGATATGATAGACAAGCTCTCCCACTTCCGGATAACACATCGTTGTAGCTGAATTATCAAGATAAACTTCCATGATTCCTTTCCTTTACTGATTTCTTACTATTAAATTATGACTCTTCTCTTTTCGGTGACACAGCGCGGCTTTCTATATGATACATCAAGATCGAAAGTGTCGTAAGACCCGCAGTCTCTGTCCTTAAAATCCGCTTTCCAAGCGTGACCGGCCGCGCCCCTTTCTCTTTTGCCCTGAGCACTTCCGCTTCTTCAAAACCTCCTTCAGGACCGATAAATATTCCGACCGACTGTCCCGGTTCTATTTGTTCGATCACTCTCACAGTCTCGGCCATACCTTCTTCCAGTTCATACGGGATAAGAACGACGTCAAGACTTTCTGCCTGTTCTAATGCTTCCGTAAAAGAACATACTCCGCAAACTTCCGGAATCACGCCTCTTCCCGACTGCTCTGCCGCTCCTTTTGCGATTAGCTGCCAGCGTTCCTGCTTTTTCACCGCTTTCTTCTCATCTAACTTTACGACCGAACGTTTTGCCGAAAACGGAACGATTTTGTGAGCGCCCAGTTCTACCGACTTTTGTACGATCCATTCCATCTTATCGCCTTTCGGAAGTCCCTGAAACAAAATAATTTCCGATGGAAGTTCCGTCTCGGTATCCAGCTTTCGGAACACATCGAGCACTGCCTGATCTTTCTCATACCGATTCAGGCAGCAAAGATAAGTCGTCCCCTGACCGTCATTGATCCTTACATCTTCTCCCACTTTCATGCGAAGTACATTTTTCATATGGTTGAGATCCGCGCCCCTGATCAAAATTTCACTTTCTGTGATCCATGACGGCTCTGCAAAAAACTGCTGCATTCCTCTTCTCCTTACCGTTTTAATTTTTTCGGGCTGTCACACAGACCCACTCGCCTTGATATGTAATGTCAAGCACTTCCAGACCTGCTTTTTTCACAGCTTCCACAACCGTTTCTTCTTTATCATCGATAATACCGCTTGTAATATAGATTCCGCCCTTTTTTATCTGATTCACGACAACCGGAGTCAGCGCTACAAGAACGTCCGCTAAAATATTGGCCGCAACAATGTCATAACACTCATATCCGACTTTATCCTGTACTTCTTTGTCATCGATAATGTTTCCGATCATCACCTCATAACGGTCTTTTGAGATTCCGTTCACTTCCATATTTTCATGAGTTGCATCGATAGCACAAGGATCTAAGTCTGTTCCGACCGAATATTTTGCACCGAATTTCAACGCAAGCATCCCGAGGATCCCGCTTCCGCACCCTACGTCAAGAATCTTCGTATTCTCCGTTACATATTTGCGGATCTGGCGGATGCAAAGCTGAGTTGTCTCATGCATTCCCGTTCCGAACGCCGTACCCGGATCGATATGGATGATCATTTTATCTTCGTCTTCCGGCTTTACCTCTTCCCATGACGGAATGATCAAAACATCGTCTACATAAAACTGGTGAAAATACTGCTTCCAGTTGTTCACCCAGTCCACATCTTCCGTTTCCGACTCTTCGATCAGACACTCTCCGACGTTTACATAAGCCGACATTTCCTCCAGTTCTTTTCTTACATCCGACAGGATCTTCTCTTTGTCTTCTTCCGGTTCCAAGTAAAAACTCAGATACGCCACGCCGTCATCCGCTTCTGTCTGCGGAAGGATATCTACAAACATCTGCTCCTTGTCCGACTGAGTAAGAGGAATTTTATCCTCGATCTCCACTCCCTGAATTCCGAGATCCATAAGCATACTGCTTACAATATCTTCTGCTTCCGTCGTCGTCTTTAACCGAAATTTATTCCATTTCATTTTTTAATCCTCCTGAAACCATAAATTCAAATCTACATTTCCCGTGATACCGGGAACTGCGCCCGTTTCACTGTACTGCCATATTTTATATTCATACGGACACTGCGGCGTCTCATGATAATCCGCATACCAGAAATCATACTCTGTAAGCTGCTCCATATCAAGCGTAAAAGTCATCCATTTTAAATTTGCGTAAATCATCGGATCGTATCCCGCATGTTCGATCGTATCACAAAACACTTTGCAATAATTCGTAAAATCCTGCCGCGTATTTCCATCTGTTCTCGCGCTGTCCCACTTGATCTCTTCTGTATCAAAAACAACAGGACCCGTAATATTATAATGCTTCAAATGCTCAAGCACAAATTCCGCTTCCTCCACTGCCTCAGCCGGAGAAACTGCCTGTGAAAAAAAATACACGCCTACCTGCAGCCCTGCTTCCAGAGCGTTCTTCACGTTTTGCTCGTACATCGCATCCAATACAAGAGAGCCGCTCTCTCCGTAAGCCCGATACCCGAGACGAACCATAACAAATTCGACACCGGATTCTTTCACCTGCTTCCAGTCGATCACTTCTCCTTGAAATTCAGATACGTCGATCCCAAGTTTTGCCTTTGCACCTGTTTCCGGGTCCTGATAGCTTTTATAACCTGTCTGCTCATCTGTCTTTAAATCGGAAAAATCGTAAGTACATTTCGGAACATCCGAAAGCAGCGGCGCTTCATAACGGTTCTCTTCCACATCTTGAAAACAGTATCGCTTCTTTTCCCCGTCCTGATTGCCGCCTGCATTTTGTATGAGAGAACCGTTCTTCTGAACAATCCACTCTCCCGAATCGTATGTTTTATCCTCATTTCCTGTTACAGACTGCGAAATCACCTCTTTTTTCGGAGAACAGGCTGCCAGCATAAGAATCGTACAGCTTACAACCGCAATCATCTTTGCCGTTTTTCTCATACTGATTTTTATTTTCAGACTCGTCCTCTCCCCGTTTTCATCTGTCTTCTTTTTGAATCTGTCCATAGATACGCCTCTTTCTTTCCGATTCATCTATATACGCGCTTCTTCACTCCCGCCCCTTCTCATCCTTTAAATGACCGCTTACTTGAAACTTTCCGCTCTCTCTGCGAACATAATATCTCCGATTTTGATCTCTCCGCCTCGGATCACTTTTGCAAAAACACCTTCTCTCGGCATAATGCACTCTCCCATCTTCTGAAAAATAAGACACCCGTGATGACACTCTTTTCCGATCTGCGTCATCTCTAAGATCACATCGCGGCATATAAGCCGTGTTCCGACCGGAAAAGAGCGAAAATCCAAGTTTGTTACTACAAGATTCTCTCCGAAAGCGCCGTCGATCACTTCTGCTCCTTTTGCCCGAAACGCTTCGATCTTATCATGAGAAAGAAGACTCACCTGCCGATGCCATTTTCCGGCATGAGCGTCGCCTTCTATCCCAAAATCTTCTATAAAATGTGCGCTGCCCACATTTTGCTTCTGCGTTCCTTTTTCTCTGCTTACACAGACTGCGAGCACTGTTCCGCTTTCTGCTTTTTCTGACATTTTTCTCACACTCCCCGCTATCTTTGTTTTATCTTCTTTATCTTATTGCTCTGATTTTTTGTTCTGATTTCTTTTTCCTGTCAACCGCCGATCTGAGACATCTTTTTTGTTTCGATTTCTTCGCCTTTTCCAGATCTTCCGAACTCATGACCGTCAGGTTTAAAAAACACCGCTTCTCTCATCTTCTCCTCGATCAAACTGTCATCCGCCCCGTTTCTTAACATTTCCCGAACGTCTGTGCCGTTTCCGTATTGCAGACACGGCTTTAAAAATCCTTCCGAAGTGAGTCTGATCCGATTACATTTATAACAAAATTTATGCGAAAGGGCGCTGATAAATCCGATTCTCCCATCAAAATTATGAAAACGAATATACTCTGCCGGTCCGTTTCCTACTCTTTTTTTATATATTTCATAATCGCCGAATTCGTTGTGAAGCAATTTATATATTTCTTCAGACATTTTTCCGTTGAAATTTTTCCCATTTCCAATAGGCATCATCTCAATGAATCTGACATCTATTTTCCTTTTTTTCGCCAAAAGCGCAAGAGAAATGCAATCTTCTTCACAGAAAGGCACACAATTTACTTTCACTTTCAGATCAGGATATTTTAACGCAGATTCCATGCCTTCCAACGCCTTTTTTATATCACCGCCCCGCGTCATCCGAAAATAACGTCTTTCGTCAAGCGTATCAATGCTTATATTAACAGAAGCAAGCCCGTTTGAAACTAATTCGTTTATTTGTTCTTTTAATAATATCCCGTTTGTTGTCAAC
>OLQA01002317.1_pt1 | contig 15124 bp, 14 predicted proteins | sample 1673151 | NCBI WGS metagenome assembly OLQA01 (sample SAMEA3136760, study PRJEB25190) | human gut metagenome | biome: human gut; feature: human-associated habitat; material: faeces | place: Austria | collected 2013 | reverse complement strand
CGGCATCGTTGATTTGGAAAAGCATTCTGGCCCCGCAGTACGGTGCTATGAACAATATCCTTGCTTTCTTTGGGATTGAAGGTCCCGGCTGGCTGTTGGATGAAAAATGGGCGATGCCCGCAATCGTATTGGTGTCCGTATGGAAAGACATGGGCTTCTTTGGCCTGATTCTTCTGTCCGGTATGGTTGGCATCAACCGAACCTATTATGAAGCCGCAGAAATTGATGGCGCAGGCGCTTGGACGCGCTTCTGGAAAATCACGCTGCCGCTTCTCACACCGGCGATTTTCTACGTTCTGATTGTCAGCCTTATCAACTCGTTCCAGCTTTTCCCGCAGATCATGATTATGACGGACGGTGGTCCGAATGGAGCAACACAGGTTATGGTGGAACGTATTTATAAGTACGGCTTCCGCTATTTCAAGATGGGTTACGCTTCGGCGTTCTCTTGGATTTTGTTCCTGATTATCATGGTTTGCACAGCAATTCAGATGCGCGGACAGAAACGGTGGGTGAATTATGACGCATAAGAAAAAAATCGGCACAGTAGCCTATTACGTTGTCGGCATTCTGATTGCAATTCTGGCGATCATTCCATTCCTCTGGATGGTCAGCACGTCACTCAAGGCGCGCGGCGCGCTTATGAGTATTCCGATCGAATGGATCCCAAAAGAACCGACGGTCGCCTCTTATGTGAAGGTGTTTTCAAAGTTTCCGTTCTTCAGCACCATCGGGAACAGCTTATTTATCTCCGTGACCTACACGTTCATTACGTTGATCTCGGCGTCTATGGCGGCTTTTGCTTTTGCAAAGCTCAAGTTTCCAAAGGCTGATCTGCTGCTCAAGTTGTTTCTGGCAACAATGATGATCCCAACGCAGGTCACAATCATTCCGCTGTTTGTCGTCATGAATAAGATGTCATTGATTAACAGCTATGCCAGCGTCATTCTGCCGTCTATTTTCCGGCCGTTTGCCGTGTTCCTGCTCGTTCAGCAAATGCGGACGATCCCGAACGACTATCTGGATGCAGCCAGCATTGACGGTGCATCAACCTTTACAGTTTACTTTAAGGTTGCACTGCCGCTTTGTGCGCCGACGCTTGCGACCTTGTCGATTACGACGTTCATGGAATCTTGGAATGACTATCTCTGGCCGCTGCTTATGCTGACAGACAAGACAAAAATGACGCTTCCGATTGCCCTCTCGACACTGAACGGTCAGTTCGCAACGGAGTATAACGTCCTGATGGCAGGCAGCTTGATTTCCATGATCCCGATTATTCTCATTTACTGCTTCGCGCAGAAGTATTTCCAGAACGGCATGATGGCCGGTGGTATCAAGGGGTAAACCATGCAAAGATTTGAAAGTTCTGCATTCCAGGCACATATATCCTGCCCGCGCACCGATGTGCAGCTTGTGCGTCACGGCGCAGTCCTGACGGTAAGCCTGTCCTATCGAGGCGCATACGGAATGGGCGAGAAATATGACGCGCTGAATCAAAAAGGACATGTCGTTGTCAATCAGGTGGAAGAAAAGTTCTGCTTCCAAGGTGAAAAAACATATTGCCCGGCTCCGTTCTTCTGGACAGACAGCGGATTCGGTCTGTATGTTGATACCTGTGAAACTACAACGTTCCATTTTGACGAGAACTCTGTGACGATCGATCTGCCGGAATCTGCCCCCGTTGTGGCCTTTTCCGGTGAACCGGCGCAAATTGTCAGCGCATATATGGAGCTGTTCGGAAAGGCTGTTCTGCCGCCTGAATGGGTGTTCGGCGTGTGGATCTCTGCAAATCGCTGGAATTGCCAAAAAGACGCAGAGCAGCAGATCGAGAACCTGAAAAAGCACGATTTCCCGGCCAGTATTCTGGTGCTGGAAGCATGGAGCGACGAAGCGACGTTTTATATCTGGAACGGTGCAAAATACCAACCGAAGCCAGACGGAGCTGCGCTCCGATATGACGATTTCGATTTTTCTGGTTCCCCATGGCCTGACCCCAAGGGCATGGCGGATGCGCTGCACAAGGACGGGCTGCATCTTGTCCTCTGGCAGATTCCTGTCTACAAAAAGCAGGGACCCGACGAGATTCTGAACGTACAGAACACGCTTGACCGCGAGGATGCTGTGCGGCGCGGCTTGTGTGTCCATCTCGCAGACGGAACACCCTATACCATCCCCGACGGACATTGGTTTTCCGGTTCTAGGATCCCGGATTATACAAACCCGGAAACCGTTCAGACGTGGTTCGCCAAACGTCAATATCTTCTCGACATGGGCGTTGACGGCTTCAAAACCGATGGCGGCGAGTTCATCTATCGCCCGGACGTGCGCTTTATGGATGGCAGCGACGGAAAATCTGGAAAGAATCGCTACGCACGGGACTATACCTGCGCATACCGCGATTTTATCGGTTCGCAGCGGGTTTTGTTCAGCAGAGCTGGATTTTCCGGGCAGCACACTGTCCCGATGCACTGGGGCGGCGATCAGCAATCACAGAACGCAGAACTGCGAAGCCAGCTTCACGCCGGGCTTTCGGCCGCGGCATCCGGTATTCTGTTCTGGGGCTTTGATATTGCCGGGTTTGCAGGCCCGCTTCCGACGCTGGACCTCTACCGCCGCGCAACACAGATGGCCTGCTTCTGCCCAATCATGCAATGGCATTCAGAGCCGGACGGCGGGCAGTTTAAGGAGCTGATGCCGGGCGGCGAGGGCAACAACGAACGCAGCCCGTGGAATATGGCTGCCGCCTACAACGCGCCCGAATTTGTCGATGAGATGCGCTTCTGGCACAAGCTGCGTGAGCGGCTGCGCCCGTATCTTTGGGAGACTGCGCAGGCGTGTGTGGTTGACAATATGCCGATGATGCGGCCGCTGGCGTTCCTCTGGCCCGAAGATGAAGCGGCGCTCGCCTGCGAGGACGAGTATATGCTTGGCGATGCACTGCTTGTTGCGCCGCTTCTGGAAGAAAACGCAAACACCAGACAAGTCTACTTGCCAGATGGTGAATGGATTGGATTCTTTGATCGAAAGCCGTACCAGGGCAAGCAGATGATTTGTACGGACTGCGACGGAAAGATCCCGGTTTTTATCCGAAGCGGATATGAAAAACAATTCTGAAAGGACGTGCCGGAGCTGATTCAGCACCAGAATTTGCTAAAATTATGAGAAGATTTACTGCATATATTTTTGATTTGGATGGTGTGCTTTGCCATACCGACAAATTCCATTTTGCGGCGTGGGCTGCGCTGGCAAAGAAACTTGATCTTCCGTTTGATGCGTCTGTCAATGACCGGCTGCGCGGTGTCAGCCGTATGGAGAGTCTTGACATTGTCTTGGGTGAGAAGAAAGACGCTTTCACTGCGGAGCAAAAGACGTTGTTTGCCAAGGAGAAGAATGCAATTTATCGTGGTTATCTGCAAACTATGACACCAGCCGATCTGGACGAAGATGTGCGCAGCACACTTCTGAAGCTGCGTGCGGACGGTCATAAACTGGCCGTGGGGTCGTCCAGCAAGAATGCTCCGCTGATTCTGGAGCGCATTGGGCTTGGCAGCTTTTTCGATGCAGTTGCCGACGGAACACAGATCACCCACTCCAAGCCAGACCCGGAGGTGTTCTTATTGGCGGCAAAGCTCCTTAGCGTAAAGCCGGATGATGCGCTCGTTGTGGAGGACGCTGAAGCTGGCATACAGGCTGCAAAGGCCGGCGGCTTCTACGCCGCTGGCATCGGACCCGCAGCAAATTTTTTGCTTGCGGATTTCCGTTTGCAAAAGCTTTCCGACCTGGTGAAAACGTTTGCGTAAAAGGGCTGAATTCTACTCCGCAATAGACAAAGAATACGCTGCCGACAGCTTACCGGCAGCGTATTTTCATATTTTGGAGTCGCGGAGCCACTGCTGGAATTCCTCCAGCGAGATGATCTCGCGGTCACACTTCTTCTTTTCTTCTCTGGCCTTTTCACTCCATGCGTACGTATCAGCGCTGATTTCCTTCAAGTGCAGGACGCATATCTGCAAAGTGAAACCGCCGCAAAAGGGATTACCAATATTGTTGACCTGACGCCTATCCAACCGGGGCTGTATCTCTGGCAGGGCGATATTACGACACTTAAGTGCGACGCCATTGTCAATGCGGCAAACGCCGGCATGACCGGCTGCTATATTCCGAACCACCGCTGCATCGACAATGCCATTCATACCTATGCGGGCATCGAACTGCGCATTGCCTGCGAGGAATTGATGGAGCGGCAGGGCTATCCGGAACCGACCGGATAGGCGAAAATCACGTCGGCATTTAATCTGCCCTGCCGGTATATCCTGCATACAGTCGGCCCGATTATCAACAGGCAAGTGACGGAGAGGGACAGGAAACTTCTGGCCTCCTGCTATCATTCCTGTTTGGCGTTGGCAGCAGAAAACGGGCTGGAAAGCGTGGCGTTCTGCTGTATTTCCACCGGGGAGTTCCGTTTCCCAAACGCATTAGCGGCAGAGATCGCCGTAGAGACAGTGAAAGATTTTCTGAAAAAGCAAACCAGTGTTAAGAAGGTGATTTTCGATGTTTTCACGGATATGGACAAAGCCATCTACGAAAAGCTGCTCCGCGCAGATTGAACGGCTGAAAGCTGCTTTGCAGGACTGTGATGCCGTGGTGATCGGTGCCGGCTCCGAACTGTCTGCGGCTGCGGGATTCACCTACACCGGCGAGCGGTTTGAAAAATACTTCTCCGATTTTGCGGCAAAGTACGGTATCAGGGATATGTATTCCGGCGGCTTTTATCCGTTTGCCACGCCGGAGGAGCATTGGGCGTACTGGAGTCGGTATATCTACATCAACCGCTATATGGATGTCCCCAAGCCGGTCTACGATGACCTTTTGAAGCTGGTGGCTGACAAAGACTATTTCGTTATCACAACAAACGTTGACCACTGCTTTCAGAAAGCAGGCTTTGATAAAAAACGGCTGTTTTACACGCAGGGCGATTATGGCCTGTTCCAGTGCAGCGAGCCGTGCTGTCAGGAAACGTTTGAGAACGAAGCGATGATCCGTGAAATGGTCAAGCGGCAGGAGAATATGAAAATCCCGACAGAACTTCTTCCTGCCTGCCCATACTGTGGAAAGCCGCTGACGATGAATCTGCGCGCTGACGACAAGTTTGTCGAGGACGAAGGCTGGCACAGAGCGGCAGAACGTTACGAGAACTTTCTCCGTACCCGTAATGGTCAAAAAGTTCTTTTTCTGGAACTGGGCGTAGGATACAATACCCCGGTCATCATCAAATACCCCTTCTGGCAGATGACGGCCAGGAACCCGGACGCAACCTATGTCTGCATCAATCAGGGACAGGCAACCTGCCCGCAGGAAATCGAGCAGCAGTCCATCTGCATCAATGCCGATCTTGGTACAGTTCTTCACAATACAACGTTCAACGGAAATACATCAAAATCCGCACTGCAGTAAATAAAGAAAAGCTAAAACAATCCGCCGCCTGCCGGAAATCTTCCGGCAGGCGGCATTAGCGTTGACATAGATCTGTATGGAGCCGTTCAGGCCGCTAGGGGGATCAAGCGCGAATATCCAATACGCTCATTCGTTCAATAAGTGTGGGATAGAGCAGGATTCTCCGCGGGATGGAAGGAATCTCATTGTCAAGATGCTGAAGCACCAGACGTGCGGCCTCGACGCCAAGCTGGAAGGGATGGACGTCTACAGTCGTAAGCGGCGGCATGGAATGCTGCGTGGGATAAGAGCCGTCGTGCGCAACGATGGAAATGTCGTCCGGAACCTTTAGTCCACACTCGGCAAAGCCGTTGATCGCGCCGAGCGCAATGGGGTCGTTGGCACAAAAGATTGCAGTAGGGAGTTCAGACAGCGCTGCAAGCGCTTTCGCCATGGAATAGCCGCGCTCAACGCGGTCCGATCCATGGTCACTCTCTAAAATCCATTCTGGATGGAATTCACCATATCTGCGGATGATCTCGGTGAACGCGTCCTTTCTGGAACCGAACAGTTCTGTGCCGGAGGCTTCCTTGACCCCAAGATAGCCGATCCGCCGATGCCCTTTCTCTAAAAGATGGGAGAGCGCGAGACTGACGGAATCGCGGTTATCATAGGAGATCTGATCTACACGGTCACGGCGGTAGGCGACAATGCCTACAACGGCGACAGGTCTGCTTTTCGCGAGTGGAAGCAGTGCGTCAAACTGTGCTTGTGTGTAGTTTCCAACCAGAACAATGCCGTCAGCGACCAGCGTTTTCGGTGACAGATCCTCAATGGGCGCAACACTCAGCCGCACACGCGCCTTGGCGCACATATCCTCAATGCCTGAGCGGACGGCAAAATAATATGACGAGTCGATCTGATTGCGGAATGTCTGCTGCTTGTGTACGATCGTGATGGAACGTTCAGCTGCGCTGCTTGGAGCAGAAGCTTTTGCCGGACGTGTGTATCCGAGTTCCGTTGCTACGGCCCAGATGTGCGCACGTGTTTCCGGCGTGATCGACAGCGTCTCATCATTTCGGAGCGCACGGGAGACGGCCGCCGTGGATAGATGTGCTTTCGCGGCGATTTCTTTGATCGTAACCATACGAAGCCCTCACTTTACAAATATGGAGTGCTGCGGTGCAGCTTCCTTGCTTTGATTTTACACCATATCGGGGTAAAAAAGCAAGAGAGAAAGTAAATGATTTAATAAAATTTACTAAATAATTAAATAACAAGAACAATTCTTGCTTTTGCGGATTTTTTTATATTGTGCAAAAAAATACTGGGGATTATAAAACATTATGCGAATAAACAGGCACTCTATTCACAAAACGTGTAGGGGAAATTTGTGCAGAATGTCAAAGCAGAATTGACAGAAGCATGGGCATATACCGAAAATGGCCAAATAGATTTAGTAAATTTGCGAGAATAAAATTGACATTTTAGTAATTTTAAAATATGATAGCCATGCACCGGGAAACCGGAAAGAAAACACGATGGAGGAAAGATTCATGAAAAAGATACTTGCAATTCTTCTGGCAGCTTTGATGGTGTTCTCACTGGCTGCATGCAGCACGTCCGGTACGCCGGAAAAGGCCGACGAGCCGCAGGCGCCTGCACAGGGCGAGCCGGAAGCAGAGGAAGAACAGCTGGAAACTGCATCTGCGTCTTCAGATGAGAATGGCGTTTTAATGGTCTATAGCCCGCAGGCAGCAGAGGAACGCGGCGTCTGGATCAAGGAACATGCCGAGGCGGCACTGGGCTTTGAGATCAACTTTCTGAGCGCGAAGGGCGGCGAACTGTCCGAACGGCTGCGTGCCGAAAAAAATAACCCGCAGGCGGACGTCATTATGGGCCTTGTCCAGACAGCCATGTATCAGCTCAAGGAAGAAGATCTGATCACGCCGTATGTTCCGTCGTGGACTGAAGGACTGCCGGAGGTCTATCAGGACCCGGACGGCTATTTCAACAGCTATTGGCAGACGCCGATCGTGATCGGTTATAACACCGACTATGTCACAAACCCGCCTGCAAGCTGGCAGGATCTGATCAAGGAAGAATATAAGGGCCTTTACAGCATCGGCGTCAACACAAAGCAGACTGTACGCACCTACATCGTCGGCATGCTGTGGCCGTATTATGACGCGGAGATCGATGATATCACCGATGAAGGCTGGGAATTCCTCAAGGCGCTGTATGCCAATGCGTACATGCTTCCGGCTGATTCCAATGCTGATGTCTACGCCATGTTCAAAGACGGCACGCTTCCGATTACGCTTGACTGGTTTGGCGGTGCAAAAGCAAGAAGCGAGGCCAACGAGGCTCCCATTGCTTATGTGAAGCCAGAAAATGGTACGCCGATCGTCGCCGAGGGCATTGCAATCGTCAAGGGTACAAAGCTTGAGGAAAAGGCAAAGGCGTTTATTGAATGGTGGGGATCACCTGAAACCATGGCGGCCTATGCGAACGAATTTGCGCAGGCGCCCGCACATCCCGATGCAATTGCACTGTGCAGCGACGAGGTCAAGGCAGAGGCCGAGATGTTTACAGCACAGGAGATCGATTGGGAGGTCTGTGCCAGACATATGGACGACTGGTTTGTCAAGATTGAACTGGAGATCATGCCGTGATTACGGGCAGGCTTAAGCCTGCCCGACCTGTGGAGCAGAAGGATAGGGTGGATTCATGATTGAACTGAAGAATATTAGCATTCGTTATGGCAGCTTTACTGCGGTACACGATTTGAATGTGGAGATCCGGGACGGAGAATTTTTCACATTTCTTGGGCCGTCTGGCTGCGGAAAAACGACGACGCTGCGCGCGATTGCCGGTTTTGAAACACCGGCAGCAGGGACGATTACAGCATTTGGACGCGACCTGTCGGGGCTTTTGCCCGAAGAACGCGGTTTGGGCTTCGTATTTCAGAACTACGCGCTGTTTCCAAGCATGAGCGTGTATGAAAACATTGCGTTTGGCCTGAAAGCGCACAAAGTTCCGAAGAAGGAAATCCTGCCCCGTGTGCAGGCCATTGCGGAAAAGACCGGCATTACAGAGCATCTGCATAAGAAGATTACGGAGCTCTCTGGCGGCCAGCAGCAGCGCATCGCCATTGCGCGCGCGCTGGTATTGGAGCCTAAGGTGCTGCTCATGGACGAACCCTTGTCAAACCTGGATGCGAAGCTGCGCGTCAGCACGCGCGAGGAGATCCGCAAGCTTCAGCGCGCGCTTGGTATTACCACAATCTATGTGACGCATGACCAGGAGGAGGCTATGGCGATCTCTGACCGGATTGCAGTATTCAATGTTGGCCGTATCGAGCAGGTTGCCTCACCGAAGGAAATTTACAATCATCCGGCAAATGCGGCGGTTGCGCGCTTTATCGGCGACATCAACTGTCTCGGCGGCACAGCGAAGCAGGAACTGCGGCAGACGCTTGGCTGCGGGGACGATGAGTCGTTGTTTATCCGGCCGCACAAGGTCCGGATCACAAAGCAGCCGCAGAGTACCCCGGATTCGTCTGAGCTTGCGGCAGTGATCGACAGCTTTGAGTTCCTGGGCGCGTATACAAAGATCATCGCAAAAACGCCGGACAACTGTCCAATCACGGCTCTGATGTTTGGCTCGGAGACGGAATTTGCGGTAGGGGAGACTGTCTATGTGCAGTTCAGACATGCGGATGTGCTGGCACTGCGGGAAGGATGACAGATGAGCGTAAAGAAAAAACTGTCTATTTTGCGGAACGTTCTGATCTTTACGGCGATTGCGTGGTTTCTTGTGACGTTTCTGATCGTTCCGGTGCTCAGCACCGTGAAAACAACGTTCTTTACCGATGGCGCATTCAGCATGCAGTCGGTTCAGAAGCTGCTCAGTTCAGAGCGTGTCAAGCGTTCACTGTCCAATACCTATAAGATGGCGTTCTGGAGCTTTGTGACTGTCACGATCAACGGCGTATTTCAGGTGCTGGTCACAGAGTATTTCGACATCAAGGGTTCCAAGCTTTTGGAACTGGCCTTTATGACGCCGCTGCTTTATGGCGGTATCTCTCTCGTCACAGGCTATAACTATGTCTATGCGTCAAACGGCGTAGTGACAAAGCTGCTGGCATCCTGGATCCCCGGCATGAATGTCAACTGGTTTACCGGCTTTACCGGCGTTTTGTTTGTGCATACGTTTGCGATGACCACCTCGCATATCCTGTTTGTTAAAACGGCGTTCAAGGACATCGACTATTCCACGATCGAGGCTGCACGCAGTCTGGGCTGCTCCAGCATCCAGACATTTTTCAAGGTGGCGCTGCCGGTCGTAAAGCCTGCCATGTTCTCTGCGTCTATTCTCTTGATTTTAAGCGCGCTCAATTCTTTCGCCGCGCCGTCAATGCTGGGTGGCAAGAGCTTCTATATGATCAACAGCATGATCCTTACGCTGAACGGCCTGCGCAGCTATGATTTGTCGGCGCTGCTGTCCCTGATCCTCGCCGTGACGTGCATCGTGCTGCTTCTGATCATGAACTGGCTTGAAAAACGTAGCGCATACCTGTCTGTCTCCAAGGTGAGCACACGGCTTCGCAAGACGAAAATCCGCAATCCGGTCGTAAACGTACTCGTACACGCGGCCTCATACATCCTGTCACTTTTATACCTGCTGCCGATCGGCGTCATTGTGCTGTATTCGTTTGGCGATTCCAAAAGCATTTCAACGGCGTCGTTCCCAAGGTCGTTTTCACTGGACAACTATATCCGCGTGTTTTCAACCGGGACCACGATCAAGCCGTTCCTGAACAGCGTGAAACTGAGTCTGATTGCTGTGGCAATCGTACTGTTTATCAGTGTCGCGTCGTCGCTTGCCATCAAAAAACATCCAGGCAAGCTGACAAAGCTTCTGGAGCTGACGCTCCTGATTCCATGGATGCTGCCGGCCACCATGCTGGCTGTCGGCATGATCACGGCGTTTTCCACGCCGAATCTGCTGACATTCGGGAAAGTTCTGCTGGGTGGCTTCTGGCTGCTGCCGATTGCCTATACGGTCTGCAAGATTCCGTCTTCCATGCGTCTTGTCCGTGCGAGCCTGTATGCGATCAACGATTCGCACGAGCAGGCGGCGCATTCACTTGGCGCCGGTGCGCTGTACACCTTCCGCCGTGTCGTGCTGCCGGCAATCATCCCGACAGTCGCTTCCGTCGGTGCAATCACGTTCAACAGCCTGCTCTCGGAGTACACGGTCAGCGCGCTGCTGTATAATGTCAGCAATGTGCCGCTTGGTATTGTCTTACGGACACCGGACATGAATGTAGACCCAAACTCGGAAGCCAATATGCTGGTTTACATCGTAGTACTGATGGCGATTTCTGCTGTGACGCTGATTCTGACGCGCAAATACCGCACGGCACGAGACTAAATGGGAGGGACTATGCGTCGATTTGGATTCAATATCAATTTTAGAAATACTCCGGAGGAGATCCTGGAACTTGGACGGGCAGTTCTGGAAAGCGAACTTTATCATGCGATTGAAGTAACCTACTATGAGAATATGGCGGGCGTGGATGTATTGGCATATGACCACGCGGTCCGGCAGATCGCACAGGCGTACCGCCCGAATGTCAGCGTGCATATCTCGGCTTTCAACGCGTCGGAGGAAAACAGCGTCCTGCGCAGTGCGATCCTGCATGAGTTCCGGAACTGCTGCCAGTATACCAGTCTGCTTGGAGGGCACGAAATCGTCATGCACAGCGGCCGTCTGCGCACATCGCTGCATGTTCCGCAGGTGCCGCACAGCAGCGCCTATATGGGCGGCGATCTACAGCGCATCTGGGCACTTTCGGTTGAAATGCTCCGGAACTGCTGTGATATCGCAAAGGAATACGGGATTCGGCTCTATACAGAGAACCTTCTGGATGGCGATCTGACTGTCCGCTGCGGCACGCTCGTACAGTTTGTCAATGAGGTAGGAAGAAACAATCTGGACATTGTCTTTGATATCGGGCACTGCCAGCAGACTGGCGGCAATGTGCCTGATGAGGTCCTTGCTTGCGGGAAACTTTTGCGTCATCTGCATCTTCACGATACGATCGGCGGCGCACAGTCGCATCTGCCGATCGGTGACGGTGAGATTGACTATCCGGCGTTTGCCGCGGCGCTTCGCAAAATCGGTTATCAGGGCATCTATATGCTGGAGCTTCGCCGCTGCACGCCGGAAAACCTGATTCGCTCCAGAGAAAGGCTGATACAATGCTTGTAAACTCTGAAGTGACCATCAAGGGCGATTTCCACTGCCATACGCTTGCGTCGCTGCATGCCTACAGTACACTGCGTGAAAACCTTATAGCGGCGCAAAAGCGTGGACTGCGCCTGCTGGCCATCACCGATCACGGAATCGGTACGCCGGATTCACCGCCGCTCAGTTTCTTTGAAAATTTGACATCGCTTCCGCAGAACGTAGATGGAATCCGGCTTCTGCGCGGCGTCGAGGCGAACATCATGGACCATACGGGCCGACTGGATATCCCGGACGAGGTTCTGCGGCAGCTTGACTTTGTGGTTGCATCCTATCATACCTCCTGCACTGTCCCCGGGACAGCGGCGGAGCATACACGGTCTTATATTCAGCTTGCCCAGAACGAAAATGTGGATTTGATCGGGCATTCCGGCTCGGCTGAGTTCGTCTATGATTACGAGACGGTCATTCCGATTTTCGGCGAATGCGGAAAAATCGTGGAGATCAATGCACACACGTTCGTATGCCGGAAAAAGTCGATCGAAAACTGCCGCAGGATCGCGGAGCTTTGTGCAAAGCACAATGTCCCCGTGATGGTAAACTCGGATGCGCACTCGGAATTCGAGGTTGGACGCGTGGAGCGGGCGCTTGCCATGCTGGAGGAGATCGGATTTCCGGAGGAATTGATCATCAATACAAGTGAAACGAGGATTGCACAGTATTTGCAGTCCAAATAAAGCTGAAGAATGGAAAGCGATGTTCCATCACATTGCGGAATGACACGCTCCGTATGTGCCGGGAATGTCGTTTTCTGTTCTCTGAATGAAGAAAGGAGAATGGAACGTTCATTGAACGGAGTAATAGAAAGCAGTCCGGTGGCAAATGTCATTATTTCAATCGCGCTGATGTTGTTTTCGGGCTTTCTGCTCACGCGCGTGACAAAGCTTCTGCGGCTGCCGAATGTGACGGCATATATTGTAGCGGGCATCCTGATCGGCCCATACTGTTTGGATCTTGTGCCGCAGGCCATGATCGACGGCACGAATTTTCTTCCCGATATCGCGCTGGCGTTTATCGCGTTTTCGACCGGAGAATTTTTTAAGCTTTCCGTTCTGAGGAAAAACGGCGCAAAGGTTGCGGTGATCACCATTTTTGAGGCAGTTCTGGCTTCCGTGGTTGTTTTTGCGCTGATGTATTTTGTGCTGCGGCTAGAACTGGCGTTTTCTGTTGTTCTGGCAGCGCTGGCCTCGGCCACGGCACCCGCCTCTACGATGATGACCATCCGCCAGACCGGCGCAAAGGGTGATTTTGTGGATACACTTCTTCAGGTCGTAGCGCTGGATGATGTGGTTGGCCTGGTTCTCTATTCGGCGGCGATTTCCGTTGCACTGGCATCCTCGCAGGGGACAGGCAGCCTGGGCATCCAGACGCTTTGTCGGCCAGTCGCGCTGAACCTGCTGATCATGGCGCTTGGCGGAGGATTTGGACTTGTAATGAAGCTGCTCATGCCGCACAGACGCTCTAAGGATAACAAACTCATTATTTCTATCGCATTGTTGTTTACGTTCTGCGGTGTATGTGCATTGCTGGACGTTTCGCCACTGCTCGGCTGCATGGCAATGGGCGCGGTCTATACGAATATCGCTGAAAACAACAAGCTGTTCCGGCAGCTGGGGTATTTCAGCCCGCCGATCCTGCTGCTGTTTTTCGTGCGTTCTGGCATGTCGTTCAAGCTGGATGCGCTTGTTTCGGCGGACGGTGCAATGAACGGCATCCCGTTGCTGGTGATTGGCGTATCCTATTTCCTTGTTCGGATCCTTGGAAAGTATGCAGGCGCATGGCTGGGATGCTGGCTGGTAAAGAAGCAAAAGGTTGTCAGGGATTACCTCGGTCTGGCGCTCATCCCGCAGGCAGGTGTAGCCATTGGGCTTGCGGCACTCGGTGCGCGGACGCTGGGCGGTACAATGGGCAGCAATCTGCAGACCATAATCCTTGCGTCAAGCGTCCTGTACGAACTCATTGGGCCGGGCTGTGCAAAACTGGCACTGTACTTATCCAAATCGTATTCCAATAACCCAGAGGATGCGGTACTCGTCGAGGAGGCGGTGGAATGCGGCATACCAAAATTTGCGCTTCAGCTTCTGATTGAGCGTATTCGGAAGATTCAGACAGAACTTCCGGCGCATGACGATGAGATGCGCGAAGAAGAACTTGCCTTCACGGAGGCTGCGGAGGAACAGCTTATACAAACGCAGGCGCAGCGGCGCTATTTCTATCTGAGGAGGTAAACAGAATATGCAAACTGACTGGATTTCCACCGCTTTGGGTGTGTGGAGTGCGGAACTGGGGCTGTCGGATATTGTGCTTCGGATTGTGCTGAGCGTGGCATTCACAGCAATCATTGGTTGTGAACGGTCAAGTAAGCGGCACTCTGCCGGGTTGCGTACCTTTATCCTTGTAGGGCTGGCGGGAACGGGAACCATGCTGCTCGACCAGTCCTTAATGCAGAGTACTGGAGGAACTGTACCGGTGCTGTCTGCGGCTGCGGTGATCGGAACGGCGACGATCAGTGGAAACTCGATCCTCTTTAGTTCAAAAAACCAGATCAAGGGACTTACCACGTCTGTGGGACTCTGGGGCTGTGCAGTTATCGGCATGGCGCTCGGTGCGGGATGCTATACCGCTGCGGCTGCACTGTTTGCCGCACTGCTGGCCTGCGTGTCCGGAATGCCAGTACTGGAGAAATATCTGAAAGACCGGTCAAACCATTTTGAAGTACATCTGGAACTGAAAAGCAAACGGAATCTGCCGGACTTTACATCGACTGTGCGGGCGCTCGGCATCCGAATCGATGACATTGAAGCGAATCCCACCTATCTGAATTCCGGCCTGAGTGTATTTACAGTCAGCTTTACAGTGTGCAGTGCGGAAATGAAGAAGTATAAAGAGCATCACGAGATCATTGAGGCACTGCGCTCACTGGAATATGTACATTATATTGAAGAAATGAATTGAAAAACAAGGCGCGGAAGGAGCATCTGTAGATGAATAAATTTTCACCAGAAAAATTAAAATGAGCCACAGATTTTTATGGACCGCGGCGAGCGTCCAGATCAACCGCAAGTGCCTTGCTGAGCTGCTCCTGCTCGTAGCCGCCAGATACAAAGCAGATGACCATGAACAGGAGCAGACAAGCAGCGCTATAAGCTGCAATCAAGCGGTTTTCCATCCTGAGGGATAATTGCTCGCCAGTAAGCTACGCTTTTTTCCAGATCGCGCAGAACATCCTCCATGATTGACGTCGTGCCGGAAAATAACTCTAAGGTCAGATAGATTTCTGTGCAGCGGCGCGGCATGTTGGGATCTTCCGGTGCGTCATATTCCGCTTTCACGGAAGTTGATTTTTTGCTTCCCCATGGCTGCGGTACAGTCG
>OLQA01002316.1_pt1 | contig 15124 bp, 9 predicted proteins | sample 1673151 | NCBI WGS metagenome assembly OLQA01 (sample SAMEA3136760, study PRJEB25190) | human gut metagenome | biome: human gut; feature: human-associated habitat; material: faeces | place: Austria | collected 2013 | reverse complement strand
ACCGAAGCCGAATCCCGAAAGTAACACAGCGATTCGCCTTTATGCAACAGTCTCCAATGGGTAGTAGACGACACTTCGCCTGCTCCTTGAGACGAAAACCGCAGCCCCCTCGCTAGCACAGCGTAGTGAGGGGGCTGCTTGTGTATCTGGCTGAGCCCTCTGTGTGTAGACTATACGTTACCAGTCCTCACCTACCCACGGGTCTGCTACATCTGCTGCTACTGCTTCATCATCTCCTAGTGCGTTTGTTACGGCTTTTGATGTTTCTGCCACTGCTCTTGCAGCTTCCGCTTCGGCTTCCTCAGCAGCTGCTTTAGCTTTGTAGAGCTCGATGGCTTTCAGCCTAGACTTTGCGCACCGCTCCTTGAGTCCCTTAGGGAAGGTGTCATTCCCCTTTAGATCCACATAGCCGTAATGCTCTACACTGCCATCATCAGGGCAGATGCCCAGCCATTCACCCATATAGTTAATCCCGCTATACTCTATTAAGACTACAGGGATCACGCCATTAGTGAGGTCTATTTTTCCCGGTTCGAAATAGATACTAGCCTTATCGTACTCTGCAGGAACGATTATCTTGCCGTTGGCATCTTTCACGCCCCAGAGTACTATCTCACCCATCCCGCCGTACATCTTATCTGTGTAGAGCGTGTGTGAAGGTCTGAGCTTGGCCAGCGGTGGCGCGCTTTGTGATCTGCTCCATCTCGCTGTCACTCACCTCTTTAACCTTGTTGCCCTTAGTGTCATAAATGTTGTATCCTGACTCCCCCTTGGGGATGTAGAGCTTACCATCAATGAACTTCTCGATATAAATTGGTGCAGCATAAGGCATCATACCGAAGCTACTATAGGGGGCATAGGAACCTTTGCCATAACTCCCTTGGAAAACTTTACGTCCCTCCTTGTCCAGGACGAAAAAGTGATCATTACCCTCGTTCTTGACAACTACTAGCCCTTCAGAAAAATCGCCTGGCACCGCTATCTCTCGACGATGTCGGATCACTTCACGCCCCGTGGTGTCGATGAAGCCATAGCCTGAACCATAAGAGGGCAGTACAGAGGCTAGCCCTTCATGAAAGGGATTGGCCCAATCATACTGACACGGTATCACCTCCCGACCCGTCTTGTCGATGTAGCCCCACTTGCCATTCTTACAGACAGCCGCATACCCCTCGCTAAAGAGGCTTAGATCGTCATACTGCTGGATGGCTTCAATAAACTCAGGGGTTAGCTGGACAAAGTTTTCGTTTATTGCGCTCTCCACACCTGTCGTATCGCTTTGCTCGAAGCCTGCTAGGTCCAAATCACTTGAGGGTGACTCCTTAGCACAACCTTTAGACAGAGTAAGGATGAGGATGCAACACACCCCCACGACAACGATGGCTGCCACAATGATGGTAGTCCACATCTTCCGCTTCGGATTGTGCTTGTTTTGACCCATAGGGTTGCCACACTGTGGGCAGGCCGTAGAGCCCGCTGGGACTGAGGCTCCGCACTTGGTGCAGTTCTTAAAAGCCATGATGCGATAATGTTTTTGCGTTTGACAAGCTACATAACAGGCAAGACACCCAGACTAGGTCTACTACCCAGATCGCTCATTGCCAGGAGTCACACCCTCAGTGCAAAGATAAATCTTTTATTACACAAGCGTAGTCAAACTCAAAGGAGCTCAGCTTTGGCTGGGAAAACCAACATTGGCTAGTTACAATAATTTAGAGCTGACTACATATCGATACGGCGCCGTGTCGGAGAAAAGTGATTTCCACGTGGATATTTCGAAATCTCCACGTGGAGAATAAAAAATTCTTCGGAGGAATGAAATGAAACTTCGGAAGAATCAAATGAAACTTCGGAAGAAATGAATCACGCCCACGTGGAAAATAAAAAACATCCACGTGGAGATTTGAGATTTCCCACGTGGATATTCGAGAAAGGAGGAGATCGGACGAATTTCCCCGTAAAGATATGTAAATAGGGGTTAGAGGTTAGAAGTTAGAGATTAGAGGTTAGAGATTAGAAGTTAGAGGGTAGGGGGATACGTCGCCCTGTAGGGATGCACCCCGACGTCGCCCTGTAGGGACGCACGATCTGTGCGTCCGTTGTATCAAAGCGAGACGAGTCCTCCGATAGCTCCGATCCGTTCTGATGCACTCTGATAGTTCCGATCCACTCCGATAGCTCCGATAGTTCAGATCTGTTCTGATGCACTCTGATTGTTCCGATCCACTCAGATAGCTCCGATAGCTCAGATCCGTTCTGATGCACTCAGATAGTTCCGATAGCTCAGATCCGTTCTGATGCACTCTGATTGTTCCGATCCTCTCCGATGGCTCCGATCCTCTCAGATAGCTCTGATCCACTCCGATACCTCCGATATTCGACTTCGGTCATATACGGAGGTGTCCCCCTTCAGGCCTCACCCTCAGTGCTTTGCGCTTCATTCTTACTGCAAAGTCTCGACATAGGCGTCGTCCCGTACCGCCTAAATGCAACAAGAGCAGCCCATGTAATATGAGCTGCTCTCGCAGTAGGTCTTGACGACCTTGGTCGGGATGACTGGATTCGAACCAGCGACCTCACGCCCCCCAGACGCGCACTCTAACCGGACTGAGCTACATCCCGTATTTCGTTGTGCAAAGATACAACTTATTTTTGGACTAAACAAGCGACCTCGGCCCTAAAACTTAGCTCTCCTCTCCTAAGAGGTCAGGGCGGAGAGCTTGCGTACGGGCGACCGCCTGCTCATGCTCCCACTGCGCTATGCGTGCTTCGTGGCCGCTGAGGAGGATCTCAGGTACGCGCCACCCCTTGTACTCAGCGGGGCGGGTGTACATAGGCGGTGTGAGCAGGCCATCCTGAAAGGAGTCGCTCAGCGCACTATCCGCATCGCCTAGGACGCCTGGTATGAGCCGAATGGTCGCATCGGCAATGATCGCTGCCGCTAGCTCACCACCTGTCAAGACATAGTCCCCGATGGAGATCTCACGCGTGATGAGATGCTCACGGATACGATGGTCGATCCCCTTGTAGTGACCGCAGAGGATGATGATGTTCTCCATGAGACTCAGCTCATTGGCGACCGCCTGCGTCAGCACTGGCGCATCGGGTGCCGTGAAGATCACCTCGTCGTAGTCACGCTGGCTACGTAGCTCGGTGATGACGCGGTCGATCGGCTCGATCGACATGAGCATACCGGCAGCGCCACCGTAGGGGTAGTCGTCGATACGCCCCCAGCGATTGGTCGCATAGTCGCGGAGCTGATGTATATGTACCTCGGCAAAGCCCTCTCGCTGTGCTCGCCCCACGATAGAGGTCGAGACAAACGGTTCGATCATCTCAGGCAGTACGGTGATAATGTCTATGCGCATATAGGCGTGTGGTCGAAAATGTGTAACCCGCTGTAGGGGCGGACCTGCGTGTCCGCCCTCAAGGCGTACAGCGCTCAGACGAGGACGGGCGGACACATAGGTCCGCCCCTACAAAGGATTACTCGTCTTGCTGGTCGACAATGGACGCACGAGCCGTGCGTCCCTACAGAGGGTTACACGTCTGTGCGTCCTGATTGCGTTATCTCCTCGCTTATGCGAAGGTCAGCTCCTGGATCAGACGGGGGCACTTAGCCCACTTGTCGATCATGAAGAGGACGTAGCGGATATCTACCGATATAGTGCGCTGTAGGTCAGGCTCAAACTCGATGTCGCCACTCATAGCCTCCCAGTTACCATCGAAGGCTAGACCGATCAGGTTACCATTCTTGTCGAAGACAGGGCTACCTGAGTTACCACCCGTGATATCGTTGTCCGAGAGGAAGCAGGTGAAGAGGTGATTGCCCACACCATAAGGTGCGAAGTTGGCAGGATCGCTCAGCAGCTTGAGGATCTCAGGCTGTACGGCAAACTCGCTGCTGTTGGGGTTCTGCTTCTGGAAGACACCACGCTCCGTCGTGAAGTGGTAGTACCACGCACCATCACCTGGCTCGTAGCCGAGGATGCGACCATAGCTCATACGCATTGTGAAGTTAGCGTCTGATGGACGAAGTGCGTTAGGCTGGAACTCGCTCATAGCTGCAAAGAGCTCACGCTTACCCTTCTCAATAGCGTGGTTGTACTCCATATACTGATTGATCAAGGTCGAGTAGTACATCAGTACGCTCTGGACGAGCTCCTGTACAGGGTCGTTGGCTAGAGTCTCCTTGACTTTGTTCGGATCCATAGCCAGTACGGCCATCATCTTATCCTCATAAGGTACGACGCTATTGGCAAAAAGCTCCTCAGCATAAGCCTTGTAGTCACCGCCAAAGCGCTCATCGATGATCTGATAGATGAAGGGTAGGTTATCCGCAGGGAGCTTCGTGCGTAGCAGGGCAAGCATAGCGGGGAGCACCTCACGGTCTAGGTTGGGTAGGTAATCCTTGTAGAGCCCCTCGAGCTCCTCCTTATTGCCAGAGCTAGCAGCTACCATAGCCTGATAGCCGAGCCATACGATCTCGCTACCGCTCAGCATCGTCTCGACGATATAGTTGAGCTGACGATTGTAGGGAGCAGCCTCCTCGTAAGCACGCTTTAGGTCGGGGAGGATGTTGCCGTAAGGCTTGCCCGTACGAGCCACCCACTGGGTGAATGCCTCCTCCTCGGCACGCTTGCGGTCTACGACGTGGAGCTTCTCGAGACCACGGTTCATACCGATCGAGTTCTTCCAGTAGTTCGCACTCTGAGCATACTTACTAGCGTACTTGATGCGGGTAGCTTGGTCAGCGTCCATAGCGCGCTTCCAGATCTCCTGCTTGACGCCACGTGCCTCGATGCGGGGTGCGTTCTCATTCTCGATGCGATCGATGACACCGTAGGAGGTGAGGTAACGATCGGTAGAGCCTGGGAAGCCAATGGTCATCGCGTAGTCCTGCTCCTGGTAGCCCTGGAGAGAGACTTTTGTATAGTAGACAGGACGGTAAGGCTTGTTGCTTGCTGCGTACTCAGCGGGCTGGTTGTTGGCATCAGCATAGACGCGGAAGACGCTAAAGTCGCCCGTGTGGCGAGGCCACATCCAGTTGTCCGTATCACCGCCAAACTTACCGACGCTGCTCGGAGGGGTCATCACAAGACGTACGTCTTTAAACTCGTCATAGATGACGACATAGTACTTATTGCCAGCGTAGAAGGGTGTTACCTCGACAGCGTCAAAGGGAGACTTCGTGTACTCCTTGACGATCTCCTCAGAGACCTTGTCGATCGTCTCCTGACGCTGAGCCTCGTCGGTGATACCAGCGACAGCCTGCTCGATGCGAGCCGTCACGTCGATCTGCGCACGGAGGTACTTGACAGAGAGTCCTGGGATGGGTAGCTCCTCACGGAAAGACTGTGAGGCGAAGCCGTCACGTAGGTAGTCATGCTCTACGGTACTCTGGCTCTGGATGGCATCGTAACCGCAGTGGTGGTTGGTGAAGAGTAGTCCCTGATTGGAGACGGTGATACCGGTACAGCCACCTCCGAAGATGACCACGCCACGTGCTATCGATGGCTGGTCTAGATTGTAGAGCTGGTCTAGGGATAGGTTAAAGCCCAGCTCACGCATGCGAGCTTCGTTTTGCTCGTTGAGCTCACTGAGTACCCACATGCCCTTGTCGGCACGTGCTGTGGCACTGCACACGAGGAGTGCACAGAGGGTCAGGAGCAAGGTCTGTAGTTTATTCATAAGACGCTTTTCTATTAAAGTTAGTATTCTATTTTTGCTTAGTTGGTTAGGATCAGCTCGAGATCATCCGCTTTGGTACGCTTCTGCAACCACTGCTCGAGTTTGCTACGCTCGGCTGGGGCGAGGCGGCTGGATGGTGTCGTCACAAGAATATGGAGGACGGAGTCTTGCCCTTGGATAAACTCCATCGAGGGCATGAGCCGCACCTGACTAATGTCGCTAAAGACCACTCGTGCCTCATCGCTTACGTCTTGCGTCAGCGACTTATAGTAGTCGTAGCGCAGGAGCGTGCGACGTAGCGAGTCGATCTCGGCACGCTGCTCAGAGGCCGTGCGCTCAGACCGCTCGTAGAGGTCACGTAGCAGGACACCGCCCAGCTGCTCGTAGTCTGTAGGAGCCTCATTGTCGATCCCCTGGTGCACCTGTAGGTCGAAGTTAGATAGCCCATAGCTAGGCAGTAGGGTAGTTATGCTGTCTATCGTCTGAGCCGAGAGCGGCTTGCCGATCAAGACTACGTCTATGTAGGCACGCTTGTCCCCATCAGCTCGTACGAAAGACTGACGGATCACTTGATGAGCTGGGGGTGCAAAGTGGTCTGCGACAAATTGCTTGGCACGCTCCTCCTGATAGGAGTCTCGCACCAGACGGATACTTAAGTAGATACTCGGTATCAATGTGCAGACAGCGATCACCGTGATCCAGCGATAGCTACGCTTGCGCATATCGCCCGAGGCGACCGACTTCATCGGGAAGCGCATGATGCGTACCATCACAAAGGTGGCGAAGGCGATAAAGACCGAGTTGATGATGTAAAGGTAGATAGCACCGAAGAAGAATGCCCAATTGCCCGTAGCCAGCCCAAAGCCCGCTGTACAGAGCGGAGGCATGAGTGCCGTAGCGATAGCCACGCCAGGCAGTACCTGCCCCTTGCTCTTGCTACTACCAGCGATCAGACCCGCCGCACCGCCAAAGAAGGCGATCAAGACATCGTAGATCGATGGCTCCGTACGTCCTAGCAACTCACTGCCTGGCTGATCAAGCGGAGTTAAGAGGAAGTAGATCGTAGCTGTCAGGATACTGAAGAGCGTCGTCAGGGCGAGGTTGCGCAGCGACTTACGTACGAGATCTAGGTCGGCAATGCCAAAGCCCAGGCCGAAGCCGATGATTGGGCCCATCAGCGGGGAAATAAGCATCGCACCGATGATGACCGCCGTCGAATTGACATTAAGTCCGATAGAAGCAACGAGGATAGCGCAAATGAGGATCCATAGCTTGGTACCACGAAACTCTACATCCCCCTTGAGCGACTCGATGGTTGCCACATCGCCCGCCTTATCCTCGCGGAAGTCTAGGAGCCGACGCAACCACCGCCAGGCACTCATCCACCAGATGTTCTCCTCTAGCTGTTGGCTGTTGGCCGTTAGCTGTTGGGTGTTGGGTGTTGGGTGTTGGGTGTTGGGTGTTGGCTGTTTGGTGCTGGCTGTTGGCTGTTGGCTGTTAGCCGTTGGCCGTTGGCTGCTGGCTGTTGGCTGTTTGGTGCTGGCTGTTGGCTGTTGGCTGTTGGCCGTTGGCTGTTTGGCTGTTGGCTGTTTGGTGCTGGCTGTTGGCTGTTGGCTGTTAGCTGTTGCCCGTTGGCTGCTGGCCGTTGGCTGTTTGGCTGTTGGCTGTTTGGCTGTTGGCTGTTTGGCGCTGGCTGTTGGCTGTTGGCGCGTAGCTGTTGGTTGAGACGTTGGGGTCGTCTTAGAGACGAGGGTTCCCTTCTTATTAGCGATGGGTTGGTCAGTCGCAGCCTTGTCGTGTGAACGATGACTGGTAGTCGTATCGTGTACTACCTTATCATATATAGGAGTCGTCGGGCAGCTAGACAGCTCGTCAGCCATCGGCTCGTGATGCTGATGGCGTGCAGACTTTTGCTGAGCGACCAGACGCTTCATGACGTCGATCGTAGGAGAGGAGTTTTCAGAGGAAGGCATACGATGATTGCGACCAAGTATACATACGAGACTGCTAAGGTACTCATTTTCTTCCATAGCAGACACCTCCCCGCCTCTAGCTTCTAATCTCTTTTTTCGTACCTTTGGGTGAAAGTTGATAGCTCTATATAGGATATCTCTCAAAACTCACTCTTAGCTCTATGACAACAAATAGCAAAGACCCTAACGACTCCCCCAAGGCATCATCTGCGACCCAGTCTTGTGATCAGACCTCTCCCGAAGATCTGACACAGAGTCGTGCGAAGCATGGAGAGCCTGTATATCGAGTCTCCTTTTGGACTCCTCGCACCTCGCTGATCACGCTGATTTTCATCCTGATGCTGATCATCGGCAAGCATGCGCTCCCCTATATGAGTGGCGTGCTGGGGGCCTTAACCATCTACGTCCTCCTGAGAGGTCAGATGAAGTGGCTCGTAGAGCGTAAGCGCTGGGGACGCAGTTGGGCTGCTTCGTTGCTGACGGTAGAGGCGATCTTTTTCTTCCTCATTCCACTGATGGGGATCGTCTTGATGCTGATCGACCTCTTCTCCACCTTTGACCCAGAGTCGCTGAATGTGTTGACGACACAAGCGCAGGAGGTGATCAAAGATGTAGAGGATCGCTTTGGCATAGAGCTGTGGAGTAATGAAAACTTACAGAAGCTGACGAGCTTCTCGACCACGCTCGTAAAGGTCCTACTACAGGGAATGTCTTCATTCTTCCTCAACGCTTTTATCATCCTCTTCCTCCTCTACTTCATGCTACGAGGTTATGACCACTTTGAAGCAGCGGTGGAGGAGCTACTACCCTTTACAGAGCGCAATAAGAAGACAGTCTCTAACGAAACCATAAGCATCGTCAAGAGCAACGCTATCGGCATCCCGCTCTTGGCTATTGTGCAGGGAGTCTTTGCTTACATAGGCTACCTGATCTTTGGGGTGGACAATGCACTGCTCTTTGCTGTACTAACGACCTTTACGACCATCATCCCAGTACTTGGCACGATGATCGTATGGGTGCCGATAGCAGTCATCATGGGGATCAACGGTGACTGGCTCAACGCGATTCTCTTGGGACTATACGGCTTCATCGTCATCGGTGGGGTGGATAATGTAGCGCGCCTACTCCTACAGAAGCAGATGGCAAACATCCACCCGCTGATCACGATCTTCGGAGTCTTCATCGGTCTCTCGCTCTTCGGCTTCTGGGGCGTCATCTTCGGCCCGCTGATCCTCTCCCTGATCATACTCTTTATCAATCTCTATCGTCACGACTTCGTGCCTGGATCAAAGGCTAAGCCAACCGCCTCTACGGATCTTCAGGAAGCGAAGTCTCTCGAGCGTCTCTCTAAAATTGTACAAAACAACGGACTCTCAGCCCTGACCAAGTCAGAGCAGGAGGAGTATGAGGAGGCGCACACGGACGATGACAACTCTAAGGCAGATGAGTGACAACTTCATAGTATCAGCACGTAAGTATCGCCCGCAGACTTTCGATGAGATGCTCGGGCAGGAGGCTATATGCCTCACGCTCAAGAGTGCCATCAAGCAGGGCAAGATAGCGCATGCTTACCTGTTCTGTGGACCCCGTGGTGTGGGCAAAACCTCCGCAGCGCGCATCCTAGCTCGCACGATCAATTGCGAGCAGCTCACCCCCGAGGGGGAGGCGTGTGGCGTATGCCCCAACTGTCAGGCGGCACTGAACCAGCGAGCCTTCAATATATACGAGCTGGATGCTGCCTCCAACAACTCGGTCGACGATATACGCCGTCTCAACGAAGATGTCTACATACGTCCACAGCAAGGCAAGTACAAGGTCTACATCATCGACGAGGTGCACATGCTCTCGTCGGGAGCCTTCAATGCTTTCCTCAAAACGCTTGAGGAGCCACCAGGCTATGTGGTCTTTATCCTGGCTACAACTGAAAAGGACAAAGTCCTCCCCACCATCCTCTCACGCTGTCAGGTGTACGACTTCAAGCCGATACCGCCTGAGCAGATCGCTGAGCAGTTGCGCCGTGTGGCTGATGCAGAGGGTCTCCAGTACGACCCGCGCTCTTTTGACACGATAGCGCGGATCGCTGACGGTGGTATGCGTGATGCGCTCTCGCTCTTTGACCGCTTGGCTAGTACAGCGCAAGACGGGGTCATCTCCTACGAGCAGACGCTGCAGACGCTCAACATACTAGACGACGAGTACTACTTTTACTTCACCACTTACCTATATAGTGGTGACTACAAGCGTACGCTCTTACTCCTCGACGAGCTCCTCGGCAAAGGGGTAGCCATGCGTCAACTGATCATCGGGCTAGCCGACTTTATGCGCAATCTACTGGTGGCACGGACCCCAGAGACGGTGCAGCTCTTCCCCTATACGGGCGTCCATGCAGAGCGGTTTATGGCGCTAGCTCAGCAGATCCATCCGCTCTTTCTCTACAAGTCTATCTCTAAGCTTGTCGCCTGTGAGCGCAACTACCGCTCATCGCAAGCTAAGCGCCTCCTAGTCGAGCTGACGCTCATGGGAATCTCGGAGATGTGTGGTGCGTTTAAGAATGCCACGGTTGCTCCGGCGACAGCAGCGACAGCTCCTAGCCAGCCAGTCTCAGCAGCTTCTGAACCCGCCCCGCAGCCCGCCCCAGCGTCTCCCACCTCGCAAGAGAGTAGCGTGCAGACGCCACCAGCTACTTATCAAACTGCGCCTACGCCTGGCGAAAAAAAAAAGACTCCTCAGCTAGCAACTAGTCAGCCAAAGCAATACACTCCGACAGGCTCCTCCCTACGCATATCAGCTCTTAAGCGTCAGGCAGAGGAGACGCTCACGGCACAACAAGCTTCTGTAGCCGAAGCGGACGAAGACTCAGATGCCTCGGAGACTGGACAGCGTGATGAGCCAGTTACGCCCGATGAACTACTCAAGTGGTGGTTCGCATTTGCCGATGAGGAGCTGATAGACGATGCCTACCTCTCACAGCTACTCCACACGGTGACACCAGAGTTGCAGGCCCCTCATGGGCTCAAGGTCTCCTTGGTGAGCAACATACAGCTAGAGTCGTTCGAGCGAGTCGAGCGCTCCTTGCTGCGCTACCTCAAGGCTAAGCTACACAACGACAATCTCACGCTAACGACAGAGGTCTCAGCTGTGGAGCAGACACAGCACGCCTCGACAGCGCAGGAGCGTGCGGCTTACTATATGGAAAACTACAAAGAGGTGGCCTACCTGACGAAGACGCTCGACCTGCGTGTCAAGTGACGACAAGATAGCTCATGGCGAGAGACTCTTTCGTCCACCGATCCCGCCAGAATCGAATGTGCCTGGTTTAGATCTCTCCCGCCATCCCTAAAAACAGGAATTAGCTGGCGTTTTTTCTGCTCTTCGAGTTTATTTGTACCTTTGAGACGATATCTTTAGGACTATCTCTATGAATAGACTCAATACGGCTCGTCCCTGCACGAGCATGCTGTCTTACGTCAGTTGCGTATGCCTCTCTCTCGTTGCGCTCCTGCTGACTCAGCCCGCGGTGGCTCAGCTTGCGACACCTCTCCCTGCTACGATAGTGACGGATCTAGGGGAGCGTCAGGCTACACTACGCAGTGCTTCAGGGGCTTATCAGCTAGAGGCGACCTCTCGTACGGAGCCTGCTAGCTCGCTACGTCAAAGTGAAGAGACCGCTTCCTCGGGCCTACGACTCCTAGAGCTACCAGCAATAGAGTACCGTCAGCTGCCTGAGAGTCAGCTGTGGGGAGACTGGATCACGACTGCTTCGGGCGAGCGAGCTTGGCAGGGCGTATTGCTGCTTGAGGAGGCAGGCTGGAATACGCTTTACTTTGGCGACTACCAGCTGAGCCGTGGTGATATACTTATCATTGCAAATGAGGAGGGCGAGGTGCGAGGTGCTTTTACCGAGGCAAACAATGTCGCCTCTCATAGTCTTACGACCGCTCCACTCTATGGTGAGCGACTCATAGTCTACTACTATCCCGCTAGTGGCAAGCGCAGAGGGTTGCCGTGGCGGTTGTCGACCATTACGACTGCTCTGCTCTCTGCCGTCGGTGAGGAGCTACCGCTCCCAAACGGTAATCATAGCGGGTCTGGGGGGGCACCATGGTTTATAGTTAAGGGGCTGGAGTGTGCCGAGTCCACGGTCTTGCACCCCGAGGTGGAGCGCATCGCTCGCAGTGAGCTGATGCTAGTGGTGCGAGGCAAAGCTTTTTGCTCAGGCACCCTACTCAACAACAGTCGCCAAGATGGGGATGCGCTCGTTTTGACCGCAGCCCACTGTCTCAATGCCAACTATTCTTGTCGCGACCTCAAGTATGTGCGTCAGAGTGCAGAGCAGACAGTCTTTTACTTCAACTACTTTAGCCCCACAGGCGATCCACTCATCAATGGCATCGAGGAGCAAACGCTAGCCGGTGCCGAGCTGGTCGCCTACAATGAGGAGCACGATATGTGCTTGCTCCGTATCACAGGCGTTAAGCCCGATGTGCCACAGGGACAATGTGCCATACCCCCTAGCTATCGTCCCTACCTGGCGGGATGGAATGCGGAGCGGAACTTCCCTGTGCCTGTCATCGGCATCCATCACCCACAAGCCTCTGTACGTCGCTACAACAGAGCAGACGAAAAGCCCCTTCTGGAGAGCTACGACATGGCCTCTGTGCCAGTCCGATGGATCAACTCGCACCTCCACATTAAGAAGTGGAGTATTGGGACGACAGCGGGGGGCTCCTCGGGATCGGGTCTCTTTGACAAGAATCATCACCTCATCGGGGCTCTCACGGGAGGAAGCTCTTACTGCAGCACTCCAAACAACGACTACTATTACGCTCTGAGCGAAGCCTTCACAGGCTACCCAGACGATAAGTGTCTGAAGCCACACTTAGCCCCAACGAGTGACCAAACTATACTAGAGGGACTAGATCCTTTTGCCGCAAAGCCGCCCGTACGTCTCTCACATCAGCTCTATAGTCTGATGCGTGACAACGTGCTGATACGCAGAGACGACGCCTCTATCGAGGGAGTCGCTGTGCGCTACGACATTGACACCTCCGTGCAGTATCTAGGCTCCGTGCTTGTCCTAGGAGCTATGCAGGAGTGGACGCCCATGACGCTGGCTATATATGGCGACGAGGAGGGCAAGCCTGGCAAGAGACTTTACCAGCAAACTCTGACCAATCCCTCCTATATGTTGGTGCGTGGCAGTGAAAAAACTCCGAAAGCTAGGGTCTTAAGCGATGCTTTCCAAGCCTTCTTCCCTGCTAAGGAAGACACCCCACTGACACTCTCTGCCGGTGCTTACTACATAGCACTAGAGGGGAGCGAGGGCAAGGCTCTGTCAGCACCTTTGCTTATGAGCAAAGCGCAGCTACACGACACTCCCTATGCGTGGCACCTCGTCGGCTCCAGCTGGGAGCCGGCACAGATAGGCGGAGCGCCTTACCTAGGGCACTACTGGATAGACCCGATCGTCCTGGGCAGTCTCAAGGCAGGCGGGACATCCGCTATAGAGTCTGTGAACGAGCCTCGTGTGATGTTGGCGGGGGAGCGTCTCTACCTCCTGCTACCAGAGGCGTGGCTCGCGGGGGGTGCTCCGGCTGAGGTAGAGCTATACAGTGCTGCTGGGCAGCGCATCTTGTCGCTTCCACTGACGGACGTTCGCTCATCACTATCTCTAGCCGAGTACGCGCTGCAGTCTGGCATTTACATCGTACATCTAACCGGAGCTGGAGAGCGGTATAATTGCAAGCTCATTCGCCCGTAACCACTTAACTAGACAGTTTACTTACACACTTAACATATATGCGTACAATATCCTCTACAGCCATCACAGACTTGGTGGAGAAGCTTTGCATAGAGGCTTGTGTCAACCTTTCGCCCGACATAGAGGCTGCCATGCAGCAGGGCGCAGAGCAAGACCGCTCGCCTCTAGCACGAAACGTACTGAATACGATCATCGAAAACGTTCACATAGCGCGCAGCGAGCGTGCCCCCATGTGTCAGGATACGGGTATGACCGTCATTTTCGTCGATATGGGACAAGATCTGCACGTCGAGGGTGATCTGATCGAAGACGCCATCAACGAGGGCGTCCGCAGAGGCTATGCCCACGGCTACCTGCGCAAGTCCGTCGTGAGCGACCCGATACATCGACACAATACGGGCGACAATACGCCCGCCGTCATCCACTACCGCATCGTGCCCGGAGACCAAATGCACATCACCGTCGCTCCCAAGGGCTTCGGCAGTGAAAACAAGAGCGCGCTCTCCATGCTTACCCCCAGCCAAGGAGTAGCCGGCATCAAGCAGTTTGTCCTCGACACCATCTCCCACGCTGGGGGCAACCCCTGTCCGCCGATCATCGTCGGTATCGGCATCGGTGGTACGATGGAGCGCTCTGCAGAGCTAGCTAAGCGTGCTCTGCTGCGTCCTATCGGTGAGCGTCATCCCGATCCCGCCGTCGCTGAGATCGAGGAGGAGCTACTCCAAGAGATCAATAAGATGGGCATCGGCCCAGCTGGCTTCGGTGGAGACACCACCGCCTTAGCTGTCGCCATCAATACGGGTGCGACACACATCGCTGGGTTGCCCGTAGCGGTCAATATCAGTTGCCACGCGACACGTCACGCAGAGGGTACACTATAATATATAGAGACATGGAAGAGAAGAAGATACTCAGAGCCCCCTTTACGACAGAGATGATTACTCCGCTCAGAGCGGGAGATATGTGCTACATCTCGGGGACTATATACACAGCACGTGACGCAGCGCATCTGCGTCTTGTCGAGATGCTAGAGCGAGGCGAGGAGATGCCTTTTGACTTCACAGGGCAAGTCGTTTACTATGCGGGTCCTTGCCCGGCTAAGCCTGGACAACCCATCGGCTCCGTAGGCCCCACTACAGGAGGACGTATGGACGCTTATTCGCCAACGCTCATAGCCCACGGGCTACGCGTGATGATCGGCAAGGGCTTGCGTAGCCCAGAGGTTGTTGACGCGATCAAGCAGTACAAGGGCGTGTACTTCGCCGCCATCGGTGGAGCCGCCGCTCTGATGGGCAAGTGCGTCAAGGAGGCCGAGGTGATCGCCTTCGACGACTTAGGGCCCGAAGCGATCCGCAAGCTGCGTGTCGAGGAGCTCCCCGTCATCGTAGCCGTCGACAGCCTCGGAGGCGACGTCTACTCGCTCGGCCGCTCGCAGTACGCCCGCCGATAATCAGCAAGGCTTTCTTAGTATGAGCCTGTCGAGTAAGTGGCGCTTTTGTCCTTTATTCGGCAGGCTCAGCACGTTTAGGCGCCAGGTTCGGCAGGGCTGACGCATTATAATCGCTCTGCCACCCCTGCTCTCTCACTTCTAATCTCTAACTTCTAACCTCTAATCTCTAATAACATATCTTTACGTGGAAATTTGTCCGATTCCCTCCTTTCTCGAATATCCACGTGGGAAATCTCAAATCTCCACGTG
>OLQA01002315.1_pt1 | contig 15126 bp, 6 predicted proteins | sample 1673151 | NCBI WGS metagenome assembly OLQA01 (sample SAMEA3136760, study PRJEB25190) | human gut metagenome | biome: human gut; feature: human-associated habitat; material: faeces | place: Austria | collected 2013 | reverse complement strand
ACGGACTGAACGCGGACGCCGTGCGGCACATTTTTGAGGCCAAGGGCCGCCCGCAGGATAACCCGCTCATCCTGCACATCCCAGACGCGAGCTGGCTCGCGCGCTACTGCAAGGACGTGCCGGAGACGGCGTACCGCCTTGCCGGGCGCTTCTGGCCCGGGCCGCTGACGATGATACTGCCGAAGGCGGACTGCGTGCCGCTCGTCACCACCGGCGGGCTGGACACCGTCGGGATGCGCTGCCCCGATCACGCGGTGACGCGCGCCATCATCGCCGCCTCCGGCGTTCCGGTCGCCGCGCCGAGCGCCAACACCTCGGGCCGTCCGAGCTGCACGACCGCCGCGCACGTCCGCGAGGACATGGACGGCAGGATCGACGGCGTGGTGGACGGCGGGCCCTGCCGCGTGGGTGTGGAATCGACCATCATCGACCTGACCTGTACGCCGCCGCGCCTGCTGCGCCCGGGCGGGCTGCCGCTCGAGGAGCTGCGCGCCGTGCTCGGCGAGGTGGCGGTGGATAAGGCGGTCACGCAGCAGATGGCGGCGGGGGAGAGGCCCCGCGCACCGGGCATGAAGTACCGTCACTACGCACCAAAGGCGCCCGTCACGGTCGTCACCGGCTCGCCCCGTGCGAGCGCGCGGCGGCTGCTCGCCGCGCTCGGCGCGCGGGACGGCGTGATCTGCTTCGACGAGTTCGCGCCGCTCTTTGCGGGGCACATCGTTCACCGGCTCGGCGCGAGCGGCGACAAGCTCGCGCAGTCGCAGCACGTTTTTGACGCGCTGCGCACCTTCGACGCGACGGACGTGCCCGCCATCTGGGCGCAGTGTCCCGACAGCGCGGGGCTTGGCCTCGCCGTCGGCAACCGGCTGAAAAAGGCCGCCGGCTTCCACACAGAGGAGGCGGACGGCGCCTTTGTCCTCGGCATCACCGGCGGCACCGGCGCGGGCAAGACGACGCTGCTGCACGCACTGGAAAGGCGCGGCGCGCTGGTGCTCGACTGCGACGCGGTGTATCACGAAATGCTCCGGACCGACGCGCCGCTGCGCGCCGACCTGACCGCCGCGTTCGGCGATGTCTTCGCCCCCGACGGCGGATTGGACCGGCAAAAGCTGGGCAATATAGTATTCGGCGACGCCGGCGCGCTTGCGCAGCTCGACGCCATCATCTTCCGTCATCTGCCCCGCGCGCTCGCGCGGCGCATGGAGGAAAGCGGCGCGCGGCTCATCGCGCTCGACGCCATCAAGCTCGTGGAGAGCGGCCTCGGCGCGCTCTGCGACGTGACCGTCGCGGTCACCGCGCCGGAGGAGGTGCGCGTGCGCCGCATCATGACGCGCGACGGCATCTCCGAGGACTACGCCCGCGCCCGTGTGCGTGCGCAGCGCAGCGAGGAGGCGTTCCGCGCGGACTGCGACGCGGTCTTTGAAAACAACTACCCGACTCCCGCGCAGGCTGCGTTTGCCGCGGAGGAGTTTCTGGATACCATTATTAAAAAATCCAAGGAGGAATGAACCATGGCAGAGAAGAAAAAGAACGAGTGGGCGGAGAAGCTCGCTTATGCGCCCAAGAACGGCTATGAGCGCTTGAGCGCCGAGGAGGAGCGGGCGATGCACGCCTACTGCGAGGACTACAAGGATTTCCTTGACCACGGCAAGACCGAGCGGCTGTGTGTGGAGCACTGCATCGAGCTGGCCAGCGCGCGCGGCTTCGTGCCCTACGAGAAGGGCATGGCGCTCAAGACGGGCGACAAGGTCTACTATAACAACAGGGGTAAAGCAATTATGCTTGCCGTCATCGGCGAGCAGGACCTCAGCCACGGCGCGAACATCGGCGCGGCGCACACCGACGCGCCCCGCCTGGACCTCAAGCCCCGCCCGCTCTACGAGGAGTCCGAGCTGGCGTACTTTAAGACGCACCACTATGGCGGCATCCGCAAGTACCACTGGGTGACCATCCCGCTCGAGCTGCACGGCGTGGTCGTGCGCGGCGACGGTTCCACGGTCGCCGTCCACATCGGCGCGGACGAGGGCGACCCGCAGTTCATCATCAACGATCTGCTGCCGCACCTCGGCCGTGAGCAGGGCAAGAAGCCGCTCAACGAGGCCATTCCCAGCGAGAGCCTGAACCTGCTCGTCGGCGGCCGTCCGCTCGCGGGCGAGGACTGCTCGGATCGCTTCAAGCTCAACGTCCTCAAGCTCCTCAACGAGAAATACGGCATCGTGGAGGAGGACCTCATCTCCGCCGAGCTGGAGGTCGTGCCCGCCGGCAAGGCACGCGACATCGGCTTCGACCGCAGCTTCATCGCCTCCTACGGTCACGACGACCGCGTGTGCGCCTACGCGGAGCTTGCGGGCATCTTTGACGCGAAGAGTCCGAAGCGCACCGCCGTGTGCATCTTCGCGGACAAGGAGGAGATCGGCTCCGAGGGCGTTTCCGGTATGCTTTCGCAGGCGTTCGACAAGTTCATGGCGGACCTGTGCGAGGCGCAGGGTGTCGCGCTGCGCGACTGTCTGGCGAACTCCTTCTGCCTGAGTGCGGACGTGACCGCCGCCTACGACCCGAACTTTGCCGACGTGTACGATAAGCGCAACGCCGCCTTTGTCAACTACGGCGTGGGTCTTTGCAAGTACACCGGCGCGGGCGGCAAGTCCGGTGCCTCCGACGCCTCTGCCGAGGTCGTGGGCCGCGTGCGTAAGCTGCTCAACGACAACGGCGTGTTCTGGCAGATGGCCGAGCTCGGCAAGACCGACGCGGGCGGCGGCGGCACGGTCGCCAAGTTCATGGCGCAGCGCAACATCGACACGCTCGACGCGGGCGTTCCCGTGCTCTCCATGCACGCGCCTTATGAGACGGTCGCCAAGCTCGACTGCTATATGACCTACAAGACCATGCGTGTGATCTTTGAGCAGAATTGACGAAAAAACGGCAGGGAAACCACCCTGCCGTTGTCATGCTGTTAGGTTAATGTAAAGAATCTGTAACTTTGCTTGTTTCCGCGCTTAGAGCGTGGTACACTGGGTGTTAAGAAATACAGAAAAGGAAGTTTTGCCATGACGAAGCTCTATACCGACACCTCGGCCAATCTGCCGCTCGCGCTGCTGCGCGAGTACGATATCGCGGTCATTCCGTTTTCCTACACGGTCAACGGCGTGGCGGAGGACTACAGCGAGGAGACGGACTTCGACGGCAAGGCCTTCTACGACGCCATGCGCCGGGGCGCCGAGGTCAAGACCTCAATGGTCAACCCCGCAACGGCGGCGGCGTTCTTTGAACGCGCGCTCGCGCAGGGCAACGATGTGCTCTACGTCGGTATGTCCGGCGGCATCAGCGGCACGGCGCACGCCGCGGCGCTCGCGGCGGAGGAGCTGCGGGAAAAATATCCTCACGCCAAAATCATGACCATCGACACCTATGCCGCCTCGCTCGGCGAGGGCCTGCAGGTGCTCGAGGCGGCGGAGCTGCTGCGCGCGGGCAGGAGCTTTGAGGAGGTCGGCGACCGCATTCTCGCGCGCCGCCCCCACATGTGCCAGTTCTTCACGGTGGACGATCTCAACTACCTCAAGCGCGGCGGGCGCATCTCCGGCGCGGCGGCGCTGGTCGGCTCGGTGCTCGGCATCAAGCCCATCCTGCGCGGCGACGAGACGGGCCACATCGTTTCCTGCGGCAAGGTGCGCGGGAATAAGAAGGCCTACGCCGAGCTGGCGGACTATTTCAATAAGCGCGCGCTGGATAAGACCGCGCGCATCGGCATCGCCCACGCGGACAACCGCGAGGGGACGGATTATCTGCTCGGTCTTCTGCGCGAAAGGGGCTTTACCGGCGAATGCCTCGAGGTCTACTACGAGCCGGTCACCGGCGCGCACGTCGGCCCCGGTACGGTGGCGCTCTTTTTCTACTGGCGAGTGCTGCTGTCGATGGCGCCGACGCAGATCAGGGCGCAACTGTGAGTGCCGCGAATGGCGATGACACCGACACGGGCAACGCGACTGAGTCTGAGAACTCTGCTGCGACGCCTGTCGCTTCGGAGCAGGGCGAGCCGAAGGCCGCTGCCGCTTCTGCCACGACGCTTTCCAGTGAGGCCAAGGTCTTCATCCAGGACACCAAGGATAAGGACAACTCGTATTCCACGAAGTCGGGCGTGCTCAAGGCTGGCGAGACGCTTTGGGCAAACATGTACGACGAGGACGAGGATGACCTCTACGGTTCTTCCTACTCCGTCGTCAATCCCGGCACCTGGACTTACGCCTGGCTTGCCGGCACGACCAAGGCCAGCAGCAACGTTGCCGACTACACCGAGGTCGTAGGCAACGAGCAATCGCTCACCGTTACCGATGCCATGGTGGGCAAGTACCTCATCTGCAAGGTGACGGCGGATGGCAAGGACTACTACGGCCCCTCGGTTTCGTACGGCTCGGGCATTAACCCCAACTACATCCCCGGCCCCGTGCTGGGCGCCGGCCAAATGGAGCTTTACAGCGTCAAGCTGAATAGCGACACGCCGAGCATAGGCGATACTCTGACGGCGACTCCGTACAAGGATTGGTCGAGCCCCGCGGGCTCTGACGCCAAGGTCACCTACACCTGGTCCGCTTCCACCTCTTCCTCCTCGGGCTTTACCAAGATCGAGGGCGAGACGGGCGCTACGCTCGTGGTGGGCGACGACCTCGAGGGTAAGTACATTAAGGTTGAGGCCACTGCCGGCGTCAACACGGTGAGCAAGACCACTTCCAGTAAGGTCAAACAGGCCGGTGCGGTCGAGATTTCGGCCGTGTCCATTATCAACACCAAGGACAACACGAGCGTCTTTGCGGTGGGGGATACCGCTAAGGCTCGCGCCAAGGAGAAGGGCGGTGCGTCCGGCGCGTTCGTCGACGCGAGCAAGCTCAACTATCAGTGGCAGAGCTCTGACTCCAAGAACGGCATGTATACCGATATCGCGGGCGCCACGGGTGAGACCCTCGAGCTTACCGACGCTTTGGGCGGCAAGTACCTCAAGTGCAAGGTGTCTTCGAAGATCGGCTCTTATAGCTTGACCAACTCGACGGGCGCTCTCGTTGCGGCTACCGGTTCAATTAATATCACCAAAGTGTCCATGAGCCCCTCCTCGGGCAAAGTCGAGGTTGGTTCCACGATCACGGCGACCGCCACGGCGGGTTCCACCGACGTTACCACCGATTCGCATGTCACGTGGCAGTGGTATAAGGGCACCTCGAACACCGCAAGCTCGTGCAACACGCCTATCGAGGGTGAGACCGGCAACACACTGACAGTGACCGCTGCCCTTAAGGGCTACTACGTCGTGGCCAAGGCCAACGGCGGTTACGGTGAGCAGAGGCCTAACGGCTATTATGCGGCGGGTCCTGTCTCCATCGCTGGCCAAGTTGAGCTCTATGACGTGCAGTTTGAGGGCTCTCCTGCCACCAACGGCGTGCACGTGGGCGATAAGCTCAAGACTAAGGTGCGCAAAAAGGACGGTTCGCGCTACAGCTATATCGACCGCACCGATAATGTGACCTACCAGTGGCAGTATGCAAATAGCAGCTCGAGCTCCGACTCCGCTTACACCGATATCCCCGGTGCCACCGAGGCCGCCTATACCGTTGACGCTGCCTATGCCGGCAAGTATCTGCGCGTGAAGGTGACGAGCGAAAACACCGTTTCCAGCACGCAGAAGAAGAGCTCATACGGCCAGACTGTTGCCCCGCTCGGCCCCGTGACGCTCAAGGGTCAGTACAAGCTGGCAGGCATTGAGCTTGCCGATAAGAACGTTACGCTGAGCGTGGGTTCAAAAATCACGCCGAGTGTGCAGGTGCCGGGCAGCTGGTCGGGCTCGACCAAGGACGTGCCCGACGATGCCGAGCTCACCATGGCGTGGTATGCCAAGGGCGAGGGCGATGCCGATTGGACCGAGCTTACCGACGGCATCGATACGACCGATGGCAGCCTGACTATTTCAGACGCGCTTGTTGGCAAGCGCATCAAAGTTACGGCGAGCGCCCTCGACAACACCGTTGAGTGGGTTTCGCCCGATAGCGTTACCGCAGCGGGGGAGTATAACCTGCTGCGCGTGACCACTACGCCGCAGATCAATAGCGATTCGATCCATCTCGTCTCGGGCGATAGCGTTAAGGCGACGGCGCAGGCCAAGCGCGCCGACGGTTCGGCCGCCAACGGTATCGACGTCACCGGCCAGTCGACTGTTGCCTGGTATGCGGCCGACGACGCGAAGGCTCCCGCGGACGACTGGACGCTTCTGCCCGATATGTCAGGCGCCACGGCAACGGTTTCGGCTTCTGCCGCGGGTAAGTATCTGAAGGCTGTCGCCACGAGCGGCAGCTCGACGGTTGAGCTCGTCTCTGTCAATCCCGTGATCGCCGCAGGCTCGCTTGAGGCCGCAGTCCAAAAGCTCAGCGATGCCAATAAGCAGATCGCTGTTGATTACAGCGCCAAGGGCGGCAACGTCAACGATGTTCTGAAGGCGCAGCTTGCCGATCTGGGATTTACCGATATCGACGTCAAGGTCTCTGAGGGCGGCGTTGACTTTAAGGCCGGGGACGCCAAGGCTACGGTCGGTATCTCTGACGCCCAGGATAAGACCAACGGCGATGTGACGTTCTTCTTCATTGACCCCAACGACTACACCGGTTACAACATCGACGGTCTGCGTAGCGCCGATGTGGTGTTTGAGCTGTCGCGCGATGGCAAGACCGAGTACTACCAGCCCAACAAGTCGGTGCAGGTTGCTTGGGACGAGGCCCGCGTTCAGCAAATGCTCGACGATGCGGCCGAGCAGGTTGCGATCGGTTACGCTGCGGGCGATTCGGCCGAGTCCGTTACGTCTAACCTCACGCTTCCGTACCGCGCGGGTTCTAAGAACAAGTTCGAGGTTAGCTGGAAGAGCTCCGACGGCGATGTCATTTGGCCGTCCGGTTATGGCTGGGACGACTACACCGGTAAGGTAACGCGCGTTTCGAGTGATCGCGCTATTACGCTGACCGCGACGGTTTCGTTTGTGAGCGGTGGCCCGAGCGATGTCGAGGGCTCGCACGACTTCGCCGTGACCGTCAAGGGCGATCCCGAGAAGGTCGCCGCCGACAAGAAGGCACTGCAGGAGAAGGTCGATGCGGCCTTTACCTACGACAATATCAAGTACTTCGACACCAAAACGGTTGCCAACAAGGACGGCCTGACCGCCGATCTGCAGATGCCGCGCACGAGCACGCTCGGCGTCGACGGCAAGTACTACAAGGTCGAGTACTCCGCCAGCACCGATGACATCACGTTTAACGGTTACAAGGGCACGGTCTACCAGCCGCTGCCTGGTACCGAGGCAGCGAAGACCAAGGTCGCCCTTACGGTGACCGATAAATCCAACGCCGAGGTCACGGCAAGCAAGACCCTTGACTTTGCGATTGCTCCGCAGGACCAGGGCGAGCTCAATGCCGAGCTTTCTCTTATGGAAAAGGCGAAGGCCGGCTATGCTGCCGCCATTCTGAATGGTCAGGACGCCAATGCCGTTTCGACCGACATGCACGCGTTCCAGAAGGCGTATCTTGATGCCGACGGCAACCTTGCCTGGAGTTACAACAAGGCAACGACCGATTCGACGTCCCTTGGCATTGTTCCGGTTGACCTGCCTGGTTATGACGCGATGTCTGGACAGGATTGGCGTCTGTTTAAGTCGAGCAACAGCTCCATTGTTTCTGCCGAGAACCTCAAGGTCACGCAGCAGCAGTACAACACCAGGGTTGTCGTTTCCTCGCGCCTGACGAGCGAGAAGTACGCTCGCTATGCCGAACGCTATCCCGACAATGACACGTATGCCAAGCTTGCCAACCAGGACGTGTCGGCAAAAATCACGGTTCTGGGCACGAGCGGCCAAAATAGCCCCGAGGTCACAGCGACGTGCTCCGTCATTGGCATCGATGCCAAGGGCAAACAGCAAACGTGGGCTGCCGCGACGCAGTACACGCTCAAGAATGGCTCGACGGCCGCCGACCTTTCCGAGGAGCTCTTTAAGCAGGCCGGTCTCAAGGCCGACTACGATCCCAACGGCTCTTGGGGTTGGGTGCTCAATTCCATTACGTCGCCTTTCGACGCCGATCGCACCCTTGCATATGACGCTGCTACGGGCGCATATTGGCAGCTATTCATTAACGGCGTCGCTGCATCGGTGGGTGCCGGCAACTACACCCTCGAGGCGGGTGACTCTGTCGTCTGGGGTTACTCGAAGTACGGTGACGCTGCGCCCACCGACCAGCTTTCGGTAAGCTTCACCGTTATCGGCCAGGACGCTTCGGGTGCTCAGCAAACGTGGGCTCAACCTACGACTGCGCTGGTGGAAGAGGGCGCAACTGCCGCCGACCTTTCCGAGCAGGTCTTTAAGCAGGCCGGTATTGGCGCCGACGTCCAAACCGGTTCGTATGGTTGGTTCCTCAATTCGCTGACTTCTCCGTTCAATAAGAGCGTGAAGCTTTCGACCGTACAGGTTAACGAAAGTACCTGGAAGTCCTGGCAGTTCTTCGTTAACGGCAAGATGGCCAATGTCGGCGCCGGCAACTACACGCTTAAGGCCGGCGACGAGGTTGCCTGGGTCTATGGTTCCAATGGCACCATGCCCGGTCAGGTTTCTGTCTCGATGGAGATCATCGGCAAAAAGGACGGTAAGGCCCAGCGCTGGACCGATCCTTCGATGCAGGTGTTTGTCGAGGGCACGACGATCAAGGACGCCACTGCCGCCTACTTTGATACCTTGGGCATCAAGTCCGAGATGTACGATCAACATGGCTTCTGGGGCGTTCACAGCCTTGTCTCTCCGCTTGACGGCACTAAGTTGGCCGGCGCTTGGTCATTCTTTGTTAACGGTGTTCCCGCAAATCAGCTTGACAGTGACTACGTGCTCAAGTCGGGTGACGAGATTGTCTGGGCTTATGCTCCCGGCGATACGGTGCCTAATCCCGACGAGGTCGTAGTCGATCCGAGCGCCCCGCGTCCGACCGATTGGAAGTCCGATTGGGATGGCAAGTCCAATGCGGCGGTCGAAAACGTTTCGACGCCTACGGGTGCGCTAGCGAGCTCCTGGACGTTCGATTGGAAGGCATATTCTGGTTCGGCGTATCCCAACGCGAGCGAGCCTATTGTCGTGAACGGCAACGTGTATCTTGCCGTCAACAAGCGCTTGCTAAAGATTGACGCCGAGTCGGGCAAGGTCCTTGCCGAGTCGAATCTTAAGACTGCGGTCGGTTACACCTCGCGTCCGATTTATGCGAACGGTTTGGTTATCGTTCCGCTTGACGGCGGTGCGGTCCAGGCCCTGACGGCTGACGCGCTCACAACGGTTTGGGTCACTGACTCCGTGAGCAGGACTGCTCAGTCGAATTCTCAGCTGACGGTTGATGGCAATTACCTCTATGTCGGCACCGTTGATGTCGACTATGGAACGAGTACGTACAATAACGGTCATCTGACGCGTATTAATATCCTGACCGGCGCTGTTTCTTGGCAGCATGTCAATGCCGACGAGGGTTATTACTGGACGGGCGCGACGGTGGGCGATGACTATGTCTTGGTTCCCACCAGTGCCGGTACCGTCGAGATGCTCAGCAAGTCTTCGGGCGATGTGCTCGGAAGTGTTTCGGTTGGTGCTGTTGTCAACTCAAGCTGTGTGCTTTCGGCTGACGGCGGCCATGCCTATCTAATCTCGCGCGACGGCAAGCTGCACGTGTTGGCGATTTCTGATGGCGACTCACGCGATGCGGATGCCGCTTCGCGTATTACCGAGGAGCGCGTAGTTGACCTTGGCCTTACCGGCTGCGCGTGCGCGCCTACGATGCTCGACGGCAAACTGATTGTCGGTGGCGAAGTCAATGGCGGCTCAGCGCTTGCTATCGTTGACCTGAACAACAACTTTGCCACGACGCTGGTCACGACGGCGGACGGCTCTCAACTGCCAGCCGGACTTGGTGGCATCAAGGGCGCTCCGCTGGTGAGCACTCAGGCAGATGGCACGTATGTCTACTTCACGGTTAACTACGGCGAGAGCTCTGACTACGTTAACTACACTTCGGGCGGCGGCGTATATCGTTACAAGTTGGGTGACGCTGAGGCTTCTGGTGTGTTTAGCGCAACAGGCCACAACAACTACTGTGACTCGCCAATCGCTTGTGATGCCCAGGGCAACTTGTACTACATCAACGACTCTGGCACGCTGTTCAAGCTGAATGCTGGCGTTAAGGTTTCGTTTAGCGCTGGCGAGGGCTCCAAGGTGGATTTCCAGACTACGGCTGCCAACGGCTCTATTACCAAGCCTGCCGACCCGACGCGCGAGGGTTACACCTTCGCTGGTTGGTATACCGACGAGGCTTGTACGGAGGCGTATGACTTTAGCGTTGCGGTGACGGCTGATATGACGCTGTATGCCAAGTGGGTCAAGAATGCTGTTACCCCTGGCGGTAACGGTGGCTCTGGCTCCAACGGCGGCAATGGCGGCTCGGGTAATGCCGGTGCTGGTTCCGGCTCCGGCAACGGAACGAGTGGCCAGCAGAGCGGCGGTGCTGTTGCTCCGGGTCAGAAGCCGGTGTCTGCCACGACCGCGACCGAGACCAAGGACGGCAAGGATTCCAAGAAGGATTCCGGCAAGGACGGCAAGAAGGACGGCAAGAAGGACGGCAAGAAGTCTGACAAGAAGTCCAGCAAGTCAGGCTCCAAGTCCGACACGGGCTCGGCTGCCGCGACTACCGCTAAGAAGTCCGCTGAGGCTCCTGTGCAGCAGTCTGGCTTCAATCCGCTTGCCATCGTTGGTGTTGCGGCCGGCGTGATCGGGCTTGCGGTCATCGGCGTGTTCGTGTTTACCAAGCGTCGGTAGGTGAGGGTTGTGTCCAATAAACCTCAGGACGCCGACTCCAAGCAGCCCGACTCGTCGTTCATTCAGCTCGACGATGCAAAGCAAAAGGGCGCCGCTTCGGCGGCGTCCGCCCCTCGGCGAAAGGCGCTCGTTGGCGTTCTGACGGCCGTCTGCATCGTGTTGATTGTCGTCTCGCTTGGCTTTGTTCACCCCTCTGTCAGCGGCGCATGGTCCATCGACTGGATTGTCCGGACCGTGACAGGGGAGAGCGTCGTTGCCAAGGATGCGTCAGTTTTCGGCTCGACTACCGCTTCGGGCAAGGCTGGGTCCAAGGACTCCAAATCTTCGGACAATGCAAAGGACGGGTCGAAGGATTCGGGTGAATCTGATTCCAAGGACAAGTCTGAATCTTCGGACAAGAAGTCGGGCAAGGAATCGAAGGAGAAGAAGTCCGATGGCAAGGACGGCAAGACGTCCAACAACGCGTCTGCCGGACAGGGCTCTGAATCCACCGGTGGATCGAGCTCTTCTGACGGCTCTTCTTCGGGTGGCGGCTCGGCGTCCGGCGGTGGGTCTGCATCCAACAGTGGCAGCGCCTCTGCTGGCAATCAGGGCGGTTCGAAGCAGCCTGGCTACGTCACGGTGACGGTTTCGGTCACATCGAGTGCCGTGGGTAATCCTGTGTCTTCCGGCGGTACCTTCACCTTTAACGAGGGCGCCACGGTCTACGATGCCCTGTGCGCCCTGGGTCTCTCTGTAAATGCGCACGGCTCATCGTACGGCACGTATGTCGCTGCTATCGGTGGTTTGGCCGAGAAGGAGCACGGTGGTACAAGCGGCTGGATGTATTCCGTTAACGGCGTAACGCCCAACACGGCTTGCAGCAACTACGTTCTCTCCAACGGTGACAGCGTCGTCTGGTATTACGTAACGGGCTAAATGCCTTGACATAGCGCACGGAGCGGGCGGTTCGGACAAACATCCGAGCCGCCCGTTTTAAATGCGAATGGGATGGGGTTTCCAACTAGGGCTCAACCGGAAATTGCATCCCATTCTGAACGTCCCATTTCGGTCTTGTGGCCCGCTTCGCGCGCCTTCCTCGGCATGCTCCACAAACAAAAAACCGGCTGGAACGAGAATTCCAACCGCTTATACCTTCAAGCAAATGTCGAACAAGCTACGACTGCGCGCCCTCGAGGAAAAAGCGACGGCTAAAGTAGTTGTACCAGGTGACCAAGAACGTGGCGATGGCCTTCATGGCCTGGTAGCCGATGCTCAAAAACGTGACGCCCACAAACATGTACAGGTCGTTGAGGCCCAAACCAATCACCGACAGGATGGTGAAGATCGTGAACTCGCGCTTGCGGCTCATGCCCTCGCGATGGTCGAACACGTACTTCATGCTGAGCCAGTAGTTGACCACGACGGACGTGATAAACGAAACCGTGGTGCTCATCAAAAAGTCGAGGTGGAACAGCTCGACGAGCGCAATGAGCATGCCCCAGTCGATGCCAAACGAGATGAGACCCACGACGGCGAACTTAAGGAACTGCTTGGTATGAGGTTGTGTCAGTGCCTTACGCACGCAATCACATCCAATGCGTTGATGAATCGAGCAACGAGATACTTTAGGGCTTTTGCATGGGAAACGTAAGGGTTTTGCCAAGAAATATACGAACTCGCCAAATTTGCAAGAGGGAATCCGCAAGCGTTGTGTATTTATCCGTTAACGAGCGTAGAGGGCAGATGCTGAGCTCGAATTAGGACGCGCAGCTACTTGGATTCCTCGCCCTCCAGGAATAATTTACGCGTGACAAAGTTGTAGACCATGACGAGTGCCGTGGCACAGATCTTGGCGATATTGGCCTCGAGGCCCAGACCGGCGTTCAGCGCCAGCACGATGCCGTCGTTGAGCGCCAGACCAATGACGGACAAAACGACAAAGATGACGAACTCGCGGCGGCGGCTCATGCCCTCCTTATGCGCAAACACGTATTTCATGCTCGCAACATAGTTGAAGATGAGCGATACGACAAATCCACTGGTGTTGGCTATGAGGATGTTGAGTCCCAGGCCGTAATGGAGCAGATTCATGATGCCAAAGTCGATGATGGTGGCGGTAACGCCGACGATACCGAATTTCATGATCTGCGCGAGAAGCTTTTGCATGGGACCTGCCTTAGGATGACGCTTGCGCGCCGCGGGAATGACAAACGCAGCAAGTTTAGCCAATACTCGCGAACGCGGCTAGACACGCTCTTCGATGGCACCGTTTCTATACGCATCGAGCAGCTGACGCAGGTCCTGAATCTGGCTACGAATCTTGGCGCCGGTATCGGTGTCGCTGACCATGCGGCGCCGGTCGGCCTCGTCAAAGCGGTTGGTCTCGCTCTCGATGTCGACATTGCGGGTGAGCGCCTCGGCAACGGTGGTAAAGGCTTGGTGCGATTTAAGACGGCATCCGCGTGAGCTCGAGATGAGGGTATAGCCGGCGATGCCCGTCTTGGGATGGTAGGCGCGACAGAAACCGCCGTCGATGACCAGCAGCTTGCCGTCGGCACGGATGGCCTGCTCGCCCTTTGTGGTTTTGACGGGCGTGTGGCCGTTGATGATGTGGCCCGTCGGCGAGCATGCCATGGCGGTGACACCGAACTCGCGCATGATGTCGTCGCAGACCGATGGCGACGTGGTGAGCGCAAAGTACGGGTCCATCGGCTCGACCCAGGTGCTCTTGTCGGCGATGTAGGCGCGCTCGAACGTGCGCACCACGCGGCCGCTAGCGGGTGAACTAAAGCCAATCCACAGGTACCACATCCAGTCGAGGGCGTCACGGTCGCCTGCTCGCCAGGCACGACGGGCGATATAGTCGCAAAAGTCGAAATAGTCACGGCCGGCATGCCAGGTACCCAGGCAATTCATGCTGCTAAAAGTGCCGTCCTCGTTGAACGGCACACAACCGTGGAACAGCAGGTTGCCGTTTGCAACTTTGTACATCGATCCGTGGGTATAGAGAAAGTCGACGTGCCGATGCAGGTGGTCGGCGGCGGCAAACTCGGCAACGAGCTTATCGATAATGTGCTGCTCGCCGGGCGTGAGCGCGTAGGGGTCTGTCGGTTCGACGGTGGGAAAATCGTTAGTCGTGAGCGGCCACACGCTGCCGTCGGCAAGCGTGACCGTGCCGGTGTCGTGATCGACCTTGTCGAGCAGTAGACGGTCGGCCATGTCGAACTCGGGGTGACGTTGGATAATCTGCCCCTCGAGCTTAAAGAGCAGCACGTTGATAGCCTTGATCAGCGGGCTGATGGACTCACCGGCAGTGTAGGTGGCGTTGGCGAAGGCGACAAGCTCGCGCAGGGAAATGCCGTAATCGTTCTCGAGAATCTCGTAGTTGTCGTAGCGCAGGTTGTTGCGCAGTACCGTAGCGATACAGGCGGGCTCACCGGCTGCAGCGCCCATCCAGAGCAAGTCGTGGTTGCCCCACTGGATATCGAGCGAGTGGTAGGTAAGCAGACGGTCCATAATCTTGGCCGCACCGCCGCCGCGATCGAAGATGTCACCCACCAGATGCAGGTGGTCGACGGCGAGACGTTTGATGAGCGAGGCGAGCGACTCGATAAAGTCGTCGGCACTGGCGGTCTCAAGAATCGATTCGATAATGCGCTCGTGATAGCGCACGCGATAGTTATTCTCGTCCGGATGCGTGTGCAGCAGCTCGTCGATGATATAGGCGTAATCACGCGGGATGGCCTTACGTACCTTGGAGCGGGTGTAGCGGCTCGAAAGCGAGCGGGCAACCATAATGAGCTGGTCGAGCATCGTCTTGTACCAGGTAGGTGAGTCCTCGTGTTGGCTGCGGACAAGGTCGATTTTCTCGCGCGGGTAGTAGATGAGCGTGCACAGCTCGCCCTTGTCGTCAAAAGAAAGCGTATCGCCAAAAATTTCGTCAACATGCTCGCGGACAACGCCCGAGCAGTTGTTGAGGATGTGCATAAAGGCTTCGTACTCGCCATGCACATCGCTCATAAAATGCTCGGTGCCCTTGGGCAGGTTGAGGATGGCCGAGAGATTGATGATCTCGGTGAACGCGGATTGCTCGGTGGGGAACTGTCTCGACAGCAGGCGCAGATACTTGAAGTTTTGCGGATTGCGATCGAATACGACCATGAAGCACCTTCCGATGTGGTTGGTAAAACTGATAAACAGCGTCAAACGTTTATCAGTATGCGCCGCTTTTGTTTCGATTTTGCGCCGGCGGCTGAATTGTCGGCTGAACGGTTTGGTAAATC
>OLQA01002312.1_pt1 | contig 15147 bp, 10 predicted proteins | sample 1673151 | NCBI WGS metagenome assembly OLQA01 (sample SAMEA3136760, study PRJEB25190) | human gut metagenome | biome: human gut; feature: human-associated habitat; material: faeces | place: Austria | collected 2013 | reverse complement strand
AATTAACAGCAGTACCAATAAATCGGATTTGAATGAATTGCTGAATTCTTGTGAGGGATATATGATACATAAGCATATTGCTCAGCAAATCATTAGTGAAGTACTGAATACGGTTAAATATTGGCAGTCACTAGCAAACCGATTAGGGATAATAAAAACTGAACAAAACATGTTCTATACAATTTTTGAACGACAAATAGGATTATATAGCCCTAAGTATTAAATTCGACATAAGATAAAATAAATAATCAACTATTAAAAACTATATTATATGTCTCTTGTACCAAAACCGTTTCATGAATTGCTAAAAATGCATTTTATCATACCGCCGTATCAACGTGGGTATCGTTGGGAATCACGTCAGGTAGAGGAACTTCTTGATGATCTGCTGGATTTTGTAAAATCTTTGAAATCAAAAAGAAACCGTAATATTGAAGGTCATGAACCGTACTATTGTCTTCAGCCTATTACGGTGGTAAGACATCCAGAGAATGCCGATATGTATTTTGTAGTCGACGGCCAGCAACGTCTTACAACGATATATATCCTTATGCATTATTTATCGCAGAACAGTGATTATAAATATCCCGTATATAAGTTTTCTCTCCCTAGCAGAGATATCCAAAATGAATATCTAGCTAAACTTGAATTCATGGATGATGATAAGAAGTATATTGACAATATCGACAATTTCTATGTAAAAAAAGCATACTCAACAATTGTAGCTTGGTTTTTAAGGGATGGACATGATAGGTATAAAGGGAAAATTCGAGATATCTTTGCAATGACACCTGATGAAGATGAGGAACAAAACGATGTTCGAGTAATATGGTACGAAATCAGCAGTAAAGAAGCACATAAAGCTTTCCGTGAACTTAACTATGGAAAGATTCCGCTGACCTCGACGGAGCTTGTCAAGGCTTTGTTGCTACAGGAACGAAATACAAGTTCTTCCGGGCATTATAGCAGGGGAGCATCATATCGCAGAGCGCTTGAGTGGGACGCAATGGAGCATGCATTACAGAATCCTTATTTATGGTCAATGCTTGCGGAAGCCAATGATAACACATTGTCCCACATGGAGCTTGTACTAGATTTTGTGGCAGACAGACTGAATGATGAAATGACTGATGAGGAAGGCAGCAGGCCTGTGGAACGCAAGGAATCCAAGGACTTCAGAGATGATTTTAATTATCAGGTTATCAATGAATATCTGAGGAGACATGACAACAGTAGCGATGCGGTAGAGGATGTATGGAAAAGAATCCAGATTATTTTTAATCTCGTATCGAACTGGTACTCTAACAGACATTGGTATCATCTGATAGGGCTTTGCCGTATACTGCAAAGCGGGAAGCAGCGAAAACGTAGGGATTTTGTTGAGTATATCTACAAGATGTCTGTTGATGAATATGGGGCTCCAATTGACAGGCCGAAATTTACCGAGAAACTTGAGAAGGAGGTGGGTAGACTTGTCAGATTGGGGAAGGACATTACTCTTGAGGATCTCCGGTATGATGAACACAACGAAGCCATAATAAAAGTGCTGAAAGTGCTTAATGTTCAGGAAGCGATAAATGATAATACGGAGGAGAAGCGGTTTGCGTTTCATTTATTTGAGATATTCAATGTGACATCGCTTGAACATATCCACCCGCAGAACATAACTTCTGACATCAATTATCAGGATTTCAGAATGTGGTTTGAGAGGAGAAGTGAGGACTTTAGAAAGCTTGATGATATTGAATTGCGCACCTTACTCCAGAACGAGGAGGTTGATGGCCAAGGATCTGACCAGATAGATTTGAACTTATTGGTGGCTGAGAAGAGAGAGGAAGTGGAGAAGGCCATCAATGTTTTGAAGTCTTTAACATCTGACAAGAAGAACTATTCTGATGATGACAACCACAACGAGCTGGAGCGCAATGCCAGAATCCTGGACGGATTTTTCGGTGACCTGGCCGGTATAAACCAGAATGAGATGCATAGTATTAAAAATCTGGCCCTAGTTGACAAAGAAACAAACTCGGCTTTACAGAATTATCTGCTGGACAGGAAGCGTTCCATTCTTATGGACCGCCACGACAGATGTGAAATTTCCAATCCGTCTACCCACAATGGAACTTATGCACCCCCAGCAACACGCAAGGTGTTCTGTAAGGAGTATTCCAGATGCTCTCCTGGTGATATGCGTTTATGGCGTCCGGAAGACCGGAACAACTATTTTAGAGTCATTGATGAAGTATATAATTATTACACCTTAAAATAAACGAGAATATGCCTAACAAGAATACTGAAAAATACAATAAGTTTGCAGCCAGAAACGGTGTCGCTATTCCTATAATTCAACGAGACTACGTACAAGGGGCGGATGTGAACTTCGAGAAGCGTGATAAGTTTATCAAGAAACTACTTGATGCATTGCTGAATCGTGAACCGTGTGAATTGCATTTTATATATGGCTCAACGGATTTGACAAAACCGTCTGAACCATATTTCCAACCGGTGGACGGACAGCAGAGGTTAACTACACTTGCGCTTATAGGCTGGCTGCTGAACCAGAAGTGTGGTCATAAATATTCCGATTGCATGAAGCCGCTTACATATACTTCGCGTCCATCAACAGAGCAGTTCTGCAAGCTTATGCGTGAATTCAAACTACCGAAAAATCCTGGAGCCCCAATATCCGATTACATCACGAATGTTCCTGGATGGTTTTCTGAATCATGGAAGTTGGATTCTTCCATAAATTCTATGCTTGAATTTCTTGACAAGGTTGATTTGGTACTTGGGTCCGAGCCCTATAAAGACCATATAGAGGATATGGCTGAGGCATTCTTTAATGATTCACCGTTTGAGTTTGAGAGCCTTGATATGGAGAATCTAGATCTGAATGACGACTTGTATGTCAAGATGAATGCCAGAGGTAAACTGCTTACCCCATTCGAAAACTGGAAAGCGGAATTTGAAGATTTTCTGGGAGCCAATTTCAAGGACGTAAAATATCAGTTCGGTTATATTCCTGGAATGCCGGATATGCCAACCTTGAAAGAATACTTTGAATATTCAATAGAGCATGACTGGTGCGATATGCTCTGGCCGAAGGCGTACAGCCGCTGGCAAGCAAAAAGTGAGGAGGAAAAGAAGAAGATCCTATATCCGTCCATTGATGAATGGTTTATGAATCTGCTTGACTATGTGTCACAGTTCCTTATGTTTGCCGCTATGCCGGATGCAGAGACTGTTTATAAAAACAGTGGACTGAAAAATATAAAGGATCTATATACATATGAAATAGACCGTTCAAGACTTGAAGTGTATAAGGATAAGGAGAATGTGATAAAACTGTTCAGGATTCTTGACCTACTTGTAAGTATATACAAGAAGTACGGGGATTTCGGTTCTTTCATGTCGCGTTATTTTATTGCAACTTCTTCTACCGCACGTTTGGAGAATGAGGAAGAGAGACGTAAGGTCAATCTGTTTGACTATAATATAGACCTTGTCTCGACATGTTTGGAAATGGGAACAGATATGGATATAGCATTTCAGATTATTCTGTGGTGTTTCTTTCAGTGGATGCTTTCCCATCCTGAGGAACTTTCATTAGATTCTGATATAGTTACTTCTACAGATTACTTGAGGGTAATGACTGGTTGGGTCAGAGGAAGAAGACAGCGTCTTACCAACGGATATTCTGTTGGAGCAAATGCTCGTTTGGCGGATTTCCATGAGGCTGACAATATTTCACGTAAACTCTCTACTGCAACCAATATGTTTGAGACTCTGTTGGAAACCACGGAAAAATCGCTGGAGGATGAAAGGGTCAAGGGCAAACTGTATGATAAACCGAATTTCGATATTATCAGGGAATTGTCTACAAGTCGTCCTCTTTATTATTCATTCGGGCTTCTGATGCCTTCCATAGTAAGTTGTACTGATATAGAAGGCTATATAAAGAGATTCTATGATTTCTGGGCTATGAGCGATACTGAACGGGTTCAAAGCCTTGTAGGCTGTGGTTTCAAGGGTATCAGGCCATATGTGGATTGCTGGTTTTTCGGAATGACAGGAAGATGGGACTATATCTTTACAATAGGTAAAGATGATAGAGGTTTTGATAATGCGGTTGAAGCTTTTACTCATTTGATGAACGGTGGTAGCACCACATGTTATTCTTATGACAGCATGGCCTATTATATGGTGAACTATAAAGAATTTGTAGAAGCAAATAATGAAGGTGTGATGCGCCATTATTTCAGGCATGATGTAGATAATGAATTTACTGTGTGGACCATTAAATCTCCAAAAACGAAACCATGGCAGGGTTATAATACTGACCCATATGCCTATGCTGTGCGTAAACTATACGAGAGGAAAGGATATAATGAATATGAACTTAATGATTGTAGTGACAATGCGGAACATGGTGCTTTGTACATAAGGACTGAGGGATCGGAAACAAATGCCATGTATATGGAGTGCTATCCAAAAGGTTGGAAGATTGGTATATGGGACAAAAGACAGAAAGTTGCAAGAAAGTTTGGAAATCGTTTTGAAGCTATTTCAGATACTGAAGGAAACGCTGTTGGTTTTAAGGATGTTGAAAATATCTTCAGTTTTGATGGTCTTGTGCTTCTTGATCTCCCTGGAAAAGACCGTATACAGACTGCACTTGCTTTTTTAGAAGCTATATCATAAAAGATATGAGTTTGTAGAGAGAATGATACTGTTTCAAACAGGGGTATAAAGTGAGCAAACGGATGCCAACACTACAGAGCATACTTTTTGTAATAGAATTTGTTTTGCGCATTATTTTTTACAAAATACATATTAATGAATCATTACCATAATCTGACTACCAGTCATAATTGACATATAGCTACAATAAGTCATCGCTCTACAAACGAGATAGAGGCAAGAAATGATGAAAAGATATTTTGGGCTTAATATGGTTTCTCATAATAAGAGCAATGCGCCCAAGGTAAATCTGTTATTTTCCGATGATATATCTTATTGATCTAATAAACAAGTTAGATGCTATAACAAAATTAACGAGGGCAAACTCAGACTCTTGCCCTCGTTAAAAATAAGATCACATTTAAATATTATAAATTTCCTGCCTTTTCTTAAAAGCCCGCTTCCCACCTTCCAAAATCTCACAACAAAGAACCTTCGTCTTTTCATTATCTATTGATCCACGATCAATTATCATAGAATTGGAGTGTGTACTTTTTAACGGGATTATCAATTCTGCATCTCCTAAAACAGCAATATTTGCATTATGAGTTACTATAATAACTTGCCTATACTCTTTTATTCTGCGCAGATTACGTACAATCGACTTGTAAATAAACTCACTGTCCAGATTATCCTCTGGTTGATCTATCAATAATGGCTTTTTACTATCTGATTGTAATAATATTGCTAAAAGGATAGATTGTTGTTGTCCCATTGATAGTTGATATAAGGAACGTGTAATATACCGTTCGGCACCTGCGTCATCTGTAATTTTTTTGGCAACAGTAATTGTCGGAAGATCGTCAAAAAATTCACTTTCAAACTCTTCATACCGATAGTTTTCAAGGCATTTGGCTAAAAAAACATTCTTATCTTCTTGACTAAATACGCTATTACCATTTTCATCTTTCAAGTTGTCCATAAAAGAGAAATCCTTTTTTATCGCAAATTCTGCGAGTTCGAGCGGTGTCACATTTTTAAGAATAGCATCCAGCTTTGTTTTTCTCCATTGAGTAATCCCCAATAATAAATCTCTAAATGTTGTTGTATACTTTCCTTCAGCATACTTTAGTGTTATAAAAAATTCATCAACATTATTTTTAAGACTGTTGCTAATAGTTGTAGCAAATACATCATGAGTCATTTTACGTGTAGACGATATTGATATTCGTTCTTTAACCAATTCTCTTCTTTCTTTTAGCTTCTCCTTCAATATTTTTTCTTTATCCTCTATTTCCTTGAGTTTCTTGGCATAAGTCATACTGTCATTTATTATTTTATTTATTTTGCCAAGATCAAAAGGAATACCCTTTGTTTCCAATTCTTTTCTCTTTGCATCAATTTTTTGCTGGTATTCCGTATCTTTTGCTTTCCAATTATCAATAGATAACTTGAGATCATTTATTTTCAATTTAAGCTCCTCTATTAATTCAGTATGCTTTGTTGCAACAATTTTAGCAAATTGATCTACAATGCCTTTTACTTGCTCAATGTATTCAGATCCTATAATGATATCTTTAGTGTCTAAATTGGTGAACCATTCAAAAAAACTCTTATCAGATAAAATTGCACCATATTTTTTCACAAGTTCGTTAAGCTCATTGATAACACTTTTACGTATCTCTCTTTCCTTTGCTAAAGAAAGATTAAAGTTAACTAAATCCTTGACCTTATCTCGTTGAAGATGATTTAACTGTGCATCAAAGTTACTTTTTATCTTTTTTACCTCTTCTTTCTGCTTAATATCTAATCTTAGGCGGGTCAACTCGGATTGATTATCTCTTAACTGCTCCCGAAGCTCTTCATCTCGCATATTTAAAGCAGATAAATCAACAAAGTTATTCAGGAAGTTTAGCAAATGAGCAGGGCTTTCTTCACTTTTCTTGATTGTCATCGCAGTTTCCCCTTGTCCATACCATTCCAAAGGACAACGATCGATATCATCTGGAACTAAATTTACGGTTCCCATATTCTTTTCTCGCCGGAAAGAATGCTTAGTTCCTTGCTCATCAATATATGATAAAGTGAGTACATCAGGCCAAACTTCGGTGTTAATTACAGAGGCTTCAGTATGAGCATTTGCACCAGCCCTTACGCATTCCAAAAGAGTAGATTTGCCTGTTCCTCTTCCTCCTATAATACAAGTGAGGTTTTTGCTAAAATTGATAATTTGTTTATCCAACAAACCACCTTCTATGGTAAGTGTTTCAAAACAGGGAACAACCTCAGGCAAATCGCTTTCTATTCTTACTCTTGAACTCCCACTTAACAAAGCTATTCTGAATGAGTCAAATGTCAGGTCATCCATTTTTAACCTAGTAAGTTTTGCCTCATCATCAATATTTTTACCAAGTTTTTCAATAGTATGTGCGTCAGATGACATTAGTTTGGGCAAACTATCAGTATTATCTTTATCAAGTGTTGCTAATCTTAGATTCATTAAACGTTTTCGATCAGCAGCCTTATCTGAATCATCTTCCTCTGTGTACAATTTTGCATTTGTTTTGTTTGAAATTTCAAGGCCATACAAGTTCTCATGCTTTAATATTTCGTCCATTTGAAGATTAAAAGCTCCGATTGTTTTTTCGAAACCTGCATCAACATCAATGTGGGCAAGAATGCCAAAGCCCCTATATTGCTGTGCTTTAGTAAGACACTCAACGATTCCAGTTTGGCATGTTTTCTTGTCCGCAGAGATTGTTACTTGACCAATAAATGCACGAAGGTTTTGAGGTGTCTCAAAATACAACAGCAGATGTCCCTGTATGGTGGATAATTCAACTCCAGGTATTACCAATATATTCTTTCCTTGTGCATACTGCACAGCAGTACATGAATTGGTTATTTCGTTATGATCTGTTATGCTAATAACAGAAAGACCCTTGCTGATAGCTGTATCAACTATATTTTGAGGATTCATTTGATAATCATCGACATCATAAGAACCTCCATCACCATAACTATGTATGTGTAAATCTGCTTTTAAAAAACGAGCTCCATTTGAACTAATTTCCATATGATTAATGTCTTTATTGTTTATATATTCACTTTTACTAAATTAAAAAGATATTTGCTAAATTAAATTTTATGACTATTGTTGAGATGATGTGAAAAATCTATATTAATTTGAGGTGCAACAACTATAATGACTTTTCTTATTCCTTAAATCCGAAGTATTCTATGGCCATTCCCATATCACCACTCAGGTCACCTTTTTTCAGCCTTTGTTTGCTGCTTTCTTCTGAGCCGATGGCTTTGAAAATGATATCAATGATTCTGAGTCCTGGGGGATATCTGAATCCTTCGCTTCGTCTTCGGCCGCGGATATTGATTGATATGTGTCCCTTATCTTCTTTCTGACTTCTAAATAGCAGTAGGTCTGATTTGAAGCCACGGTACTTTGTGTTGACTTCACATACATCATAACCAATCTGTCGAAGGTCAAAGGGTTTATCCGGATGGTAGGACGATGTGTAATAAGGATGAATGATGATAGTTCCGTTATCGAAGATTTCCTTGAGAAAATCTCTTAAATTCTCGTACAAGGGATTTCTACCATAACTAAATGATTCTCCCGTAGTTTTTTGTGGTAGAGGCATCGATACGATCCATTTCCTATCATCGGCGGTGTCGGTCAAGAATTCCTTCAATTTAACCCGATCAAGAGCCTGGTAATTGATATCTATTTCTATGCACTTAAGGTGATTGTCAACAATGACTTGGCGTTTTTTACCATCGACTTTATGACTGACTAGAAATTCAATGAGCAAACGATCGCCATTATCCATTATACCTTCCACATCCGGCCGAAAACCATAGCGTTCATCCCACTTCTCTACTTCAACATTGTGTATTCTTACGAGACCAGAAGGGAAAGCGTCACTATTGGATTGGGGTAGCATTATCCGTCCTGTTTCCTGAAGAACTTCTTTGGCGAGCAGGTGGAGTGAAGATTCGTATGCTCCTTCACATTCGAGTCCATGGGCGTGTGCGAAATGGTGTTCACGAATTTGTCCGGCATTCTTAGCATATAGTGGAGCATCGCAATGAGGGCAGTGACAACCGCACTTCATGCCTTTGGCAACATCATCAACGTGGACGAGAGCTCCGCCTTCATCCAGTGCAAAAGTCAAGAATGCACCCATAATTAAAACCTCCTTTCTATATATCTCAGGAGTTCTCCATCCAGTTCTTTGGTGCCCTGAGGAGCGCGGAGAAAACCGTGTTTGGTAAGATTCTCTTCCGTGAGTTTACCGGATTTGGAGGTAGCCTCAAGACGAAGCAGAGCATATTTAGCATCGCTCTCGTCCTGATTTATACGTTCTTTGTCGACCCAAAATTCCTCTTCCTTTACCATCCACTGGTCGTAGCGGACATTGATAGCCTCTACGGTCATCCGGTACTTGATTTTACGATCCTCGGAAACGTAGATGTATATGGTATCACCAAGGCTGACGTTATATCGACTTTGCTGCCAATGATACTCGCCATACTTCTCCAGACATTCTGCCAGACGGAAAGTACTACGCTTGGCCGTGATAAGCCACTTCTTATGGTTCTCTGGGATGATATGTCCGGCCATATTTACGCGGTTGCTATTGGGGACAATGTCGAGATGGCAGTCCATTGCCGCAGCGATACGGCAGAGAATGTCGAGACCAGCGGAATACTTTCCTTTCTCGATACGACTCAAATTGGATGCATCAATATCGGCAAGCTGTGCGACATCCCGAGCGTCCATACGGCGCTCCATCCGAAGGCTCTTGATTTTTGCTCCGATTCGCTCTCGTTCGTTTTCGCGATCTGGGCCATACCAGAAGATGCTAGCCCAGCAATGACATTGATACATACCACGAAAAATCGGCCCCATTATAACAGAAGGGTCGCCTTGGTAATATTTGTCGAAGAGTGCAGCGATAATTTGGCAGTGCTGCTCCTGCATTTCAAAAGGGATTACTCCTGAGAGTCCCAGCGTGAAACGGTCACCTTGTGATGTTTCAACAGTCACCTTATCCAGGCTGACAAATTTACATTTAGTTCTTGTTTCCATAATTCTGCAACAGGGTTAACCTTAAACATCAAGAATTATGAAGCAAATATAATAAAAGGCCTTGACTTTACAAATTTACCAAGCGAATTATTGCTATAAGGTCAAAATATTTCCTTATGGTCTAAAAGATGACTTCAGAGTTGACGATGCGTTTTAGCCATCTTAAATACTCTCAAATATATTATGTTAAACAAATAGAAGCCTATTTGCTAATGTGGATTATGAATTTGGTAGTTAACATGAAATGATTAACTTTGTACTTATAAAGTAAAACTATTAACAAGAGTATCGGTTGATATGATTGAACGAAATGTATACCCGAATAGAATTAGAGTGGTTTTAGCTGAACGACAGCTAACTAATCGTTGGCTTGCTGACAAATTAGGCGTAACTGAAATAACAGTTTCTCGATGGGTGACCAATAAAGTTCAGCCTTCAATGGCACAATTCATTAAAATATCACAATTACTGAAAGTAGAATTGACATCTCTATTGGAAAAATATGATACTGATGTAGAATGATATGTATCCATGAGTGTCTACCTAGTTGTGTTTATTATAGAAGAATAATGATAATGGAATATAGTCAGAAAAAAATATCAGATAAAAATCAATATATTACTGGAGCGTATGCAATACGTATTCTGGGCCTGTCTCGTCATTCTTTTGAAAAAATGGTACGAGAGGGACTTATTGCTCAATTAGATATAAATGGGCGAATTGTATATGATATAAAAGATATTGAAGCATTTAAACAAAATCCCGAATATATTCGGATTCAGAACGGAGTAATAGATGTCCGGAATCAACTAAACGATTTAACTGGTAAGGATTGGTTGCCTGAAACTAAAAGTTATTTTTATCAAAAAGGACTTGGAGCAAATCATCCTGATGCACAGATAGAAAAACAACATCCTGCACCATTTTCTTTTCAAGACATAGAGAGACTTATTTTATTTTTCACAAAAAAAGGGATGTCTGTGTTGGATCCATTTGGAGGTATAGGTTCGACAGCTAAGGCGTGTGCTGTGTCAGGTAGGCATTGTACCAGTATAGAATTATCGCCCAAATATCATAATCTTTCTATTGAACGGTTGGAAAAAGAGGTGGGACGGGGAGTGAGTGCTTTTCATGATTTTATAAACGGAGATTCATGCCAAATACTACCAATATATGAAACCGGGACATTTGATTTTATTGTGACAAGCCCTCCGTATTGGGGTATCTTACATAAGCAAGATCAAAAAGTTGTAAAAAATCGAGTTGCTAATAATCTTGATACTCATTATTCAGATGATGATAATGACCTTGGTAATATCTCTGATTATGAAAAATTCTTAGATATATTAATTGACCAAGTATTTATGGAATGTGCTCGTGTGTTGAAGCATGATAAATACATGGCCATAGTCGTGTCTGATTTTCGGGACAAAGGTGAATATGTCAGTTTCCATTCGGATTTGATTTCTCGAATGAAAAATAGACCTATTAAAGGCGGAGGCCGATTGGTTCTACAAGGGACAAAGATTTTGATTCAAAACCATAAACCATTAATGCCATATGGATATCCGTTTTCTTATGTTGAAAATATTCATCATCAGTATGTACTAATTTTTAGAAAAAAATGATACCAAGCGCATATAAAGGAATAATAAATGGAGACTCTGACAAAATCCTGGATGAATTACTTAATTGTGGGGTGAGGTACGAACTCATACTTACAGATCCTCCTTATAATGTAGGAAAAGATTTTGGTAATAATTCAGATAAATTGCCGCTCTCCGAGTTTTTGGAACTTGTAAAAATACGTGTAAAAAAGCTTAAACAGTTACTTACACCCACAGGTAGTATTATTTGGTTCGGCATACATGATTATATTGGTTTTATTCAAGTCATTATGTATGAAGCTGGTCTTTATTACAGGAGAATGAATATATGGCACTATGAAAATGGATTTTCTCGATCAAAAAAAGAACCGGCAACGCATTATGAACCGTTTTTATGGTTTTCCAATGATCAAAAAAAATGGACATACAATGTTGATGAAGTACGTGTGCCATATAAAAGTACAGAAAGATTGAAAAATACAATTACATACAAGGATAAAAATGGAAATAAGAAAATTTGGAGACCTTCTCCTAAAGGGGCTATGCGCGGTGATATCTGGGATTTTCCTACATTAGCTGGTAAAGCTTTTGATAATGAAAGGACAGAACATCCAACTCAAAAGCCAATAGCTCTTATTACAGAGCTCATTAAAGCATTTTGTCCAATGAATGAGGCTGGCTTATTTCAAGCCAATATATTGGATCCATTTCATGGCACAGGTACGCTTGGAGTATGTTGTGAAATGTTGAATAAGCAAGGTCATAATATTTCGTGGACCGGTATAGAAATTGAACCGAAATGGTGCGAAATCGCCCAACGGCGTATTGAATCATTATAGATTATGGCACAGAATGACTATGTGAAATTACCTAATCAAGGAAGCATAGCTTCTAATCTTCGTCTTTTATATGAAATGAAGATTTCTTCTGGGTATGCAGATGCTTCTGGGTATTTCTCCAAAAGAGATGTAGCAGAAATTGGAGCGAATGCTTTGCTTATTACTACAGGGACTCAGGTCGGTAGTAGAGTTGTTGATACTCTCTCAGCAGAAGGGGATGAAGGAATGAACTCGGCTCTCCAGAATGCAAAAATGAGAATGCAAATCCTTCGCTTGTTGGGACTTATTTCGACAGATTACGATTCTGAAATATATGCAATAACTAAGATGGGACATCTGATAACTCCGGAGAATCCAAACCGTAGACTGTTATTAGAGCTATTTATGAATATTTGTTCGTGTACCGAAATATATGAGCATAATTGTGATTTGAGCTTTTATTGTTATCCAGGTTATCAGATATGTTATGCATTTGCATCACTTAATCACAAAATCTCAAGTACTGAGATGCCTGTCTTAATGACATATGATATACATGACATATCTCAATTTGTACAAGATGCCAAAGAATATCGCAGGAGAGGAGTCCCATTTAGTAAAGAACATCCGCATTATCCAAAAACGCAGAGGGGTACCGCTATTAGACAGCCATCTAATTTAACAAGGACGAGCAATCAAATATTAAGATTTTGTGGTGTGATTGAACGTAAACAAGTCCATATCAATGGAGAAAACTTTTATACATGTACGGAGTTTGGTAAAGAGTACTGTAATAAAATAAAGCGGGCTATAGACCGGAGGGTCCTAAAATTTTTGTCGCCATACGAGTTTAGAAAACCGCAAATTGGACAACAGAAGCGTTACTGTCAAGCAGGTATAGACAATATTCTTGCAAGAGCCGGCTATGATACATCTTTACAAGATACGAATGTGGTATTTTCTCCATACCAAATGATATCAGAAACAAATATATGTTGGTTAATGGATCTACCTGTTAGACGGCACCCAGAGCAAAAGGATGCACAAATCTCAGCCATAATTAGTGAAATCAGTTCGAGAGATCTCCGTTTAAAGGCTATTTATAATGCTAATGTTGCTACGATATCTACAATTGAAGGTGATGATGAACTATTGATTAAACTTATATTAAATGCAAAAAATGAAGGCTGTGAACGCAGTAATTTTATCAATGAGCTTTGTGAACAGCATAAAACAGATGACAAAACATTATTTTATCCGTTTGTTCATTCGCTCCTACGAATTATTGGGTTAGAATGTACTGGGGAAGTTGGTCGATATGATGCTTATGCTTCGTATAATGGACATGTAATTCCTGTTGAGATTAAGTCATATACAGAAACTGCATCCTACAATATAAAGGGTATCAGACAAAGTATAGAAAATAAAATATGTAGTTATAATCCATGTTTGGCGGATGATATCGACTATGCAACTTTAGTTGTGGGGTATAGTCATCCGGTATTAGATAATGATATTCGCGGAATGATAAATACTGCATACGAAAAATTTAGAATTAAAATCATTGCAACAGATATCAAAAGTTTAATAAGTATTTGTGTCAATAAAATTTGGGATAATACAATGATAGATTTGCAGAGATTATTAACTGGATATGGATTACTAAACGAATAATATATGATTATTACTGTAAAAAACAAAGATTTGTGCGAGACCTGTATCAATAAGACGTGTTCTTTTGTCGATGCTGTTGTCAAGCATGATTTTTTCGATATACGAACTGAAACAACGGTCTGTCCTGTGGGGCTTTTGCTTGATGGACCAGATTTAGATACTGACAGTATTTCTGAGAATGACAATTGTGTTCATTGTGGAATTTGCGTAAAATCATGCTGCAAACAAAATATTAATTACTCTATTTTAGAAGGAGAAGAATGCAACTTTTCTACATTGACTGAGCCACAACTCAATGCAATTACATGCACATATTTAAATCGTATCCTTGGTTTTGCGGCAAATACAAACAGAAATAAGGCCATGATGTTTGATGGGTACGCTGTGCATCGTACGGGCTTGAGAATGTTTGTCGAGGTAGATTGGAATAATGATTCTCTTGAAAGTACAAGAAGATTGCTTGGAGATTTCTTAACAAATCCTTCAGATACAAATATTAAAACTGGTATTATTATTCTTCAAAGTCTTCCCAAAAGAGGATCCCATGATATTATTGACATGTTAGAAAAATTGAAAGAATTTCCTACAACTACTGATGTGTGCATTTATTTTAGCACATTTAATATATTAAGGAAACTTTATTTATCTCTTGATGACTATAATTATCCAATTAATTATTTGTTCCACAATCCGTTGGCGGAGAATACTGCAGAATACATTTCGCGTATCAATAGGCTGTATGGTGGCGAAATCATATTATAGTTCTATGTAGAATATTGAAGAACTCTATGATAAATTGAATGCCAATTATAATAAAGGGCTCCTTTGAGAAGTTTGCATATAAAGATATAGTTAATTTTTTAAAATAGAGAATTATTGTGTTTAGTTTCAATTGAGTAATTTATATGTGGTTGAGTGGCAAACATGTTGATATTAATAAATATATTTATAAATTTTCCAGATTTATATAGTATAGATTGGGATAGAAAACAAAAATCAATCAATTGAAAACAAACAATCTGTATAATAAATATTTATCTTGCATTTATATCTTCACTTGTTTTCTATGTTTGCAGAAGGTTGGTTCTTTTTCGGTACATTTTTGTTTCCTATTTGTTCCTTAATTCGGATTATTCTTTCTACCTTTGTGGCAGGAATAACGAGTAAAAGAGGAGAAGCTATGCCACGAGTAAAGAAGCCTGCGAAAGTCAAAGAACCTATCCGTCTTCGGATGAAAGATTTAGCAAACGGAAACAAA
>OLQA01002311.1_pt1 | contig 15149 bp, 17 predicted proteins | sample 1673151 | NCBI WGS metagenome assembly OLQA01 (sample SAMEA3136760, study PRJEB25190) | human gut metagenome | biome: human gut; feature: human-associated habitat; material: faeces | place: Austria | collected 2013 | reverse complement strand
ACGTTTCACCTTAGCGCTTTTTCCCCGCCCCTCATCGAGCCGCTTGCCCGTGGAGAGGTCGGTACGGTTGATGACGATATGGATGGCATAGCGATGGGTCTTGTCCGCCTTGCAGTATTCGTTGTGAAGCGCCATCACTATCTGCTGGTTCGGGTAATGCTTTCCCACGTACTCCTTTGCGTATCTCATGCAGTCTTCGGGTGAGAGCCTGCCGCCGTTTAGGTCGCACTCGTCTGGGTTGAACCCGAGAATCTGATGGTAGAGAACCGTATTCTTGGCATCTTTCAGTTCCCCGGTCTTTTTGTCCCTCACGCGCCGTGCTGACTTGTTGTGACCGTACATCTCCCTCGTCATCCACATGTGGTGCGACCAACGCTTCGGGTTGGTGCATCCATCCATGTTGAGGGAATCGCGCACGAGCACTTTGCGGTCATCGTTGATGTAGCCGCGCAGGTTCTTCATGTGCCCGTTACTCTGCACGCCCGTCTGCTTGATGATGGTCATCTGTGCTCACCTCCTTTTTTTCGTCTAGGTACTCCCAGTGATAACCTCCTGCCGTGCCACCTCTGTCGATAGCCCTGCGTATCGAATTGCCATTTCGTAACCCTACTGCCCTTGCTGCGTCACTGAGCGAAACGAACTGGTTGCCGGTTTCCGCACAGCGCACCTTCTTTGCTGTTGGTTGGTTGCACCCTCTGTTATCGCGCTTATCAGGTGCCGGATTCACGTACTCCCACGTGTATCTCCCGGCCTTGTGTCTATCACCTCGCGCTACCGCCCTTATCGAGTTGTGGTTTATTCCTGTATCTCGTGAAGCATCTGCGATGGATTCATACATCTTTCCGGTCTCTAAGCACCGTACGGCTGTTTTTCTCGGTACCGTATATTCTTCGGCATTGTCTATTCTTGACTCCAAATCATCTGGATAGCACCAATGTTTGCCGTCAAAGGTGAGATAGGGATTTTTACAGCAAAGGCCAATCCTCGACCGGGCGGTTCCCAGTCTGTCTCCATACTCCCCCGAAGCGGCTTTGATGGACTCATAGCGCTTTCCGGTCTCAACGCAGACCACAGTTCGGCTTTTTCCGCCCTTTTTGAGGATATTCTCGATTTCCCCTTTAGCAAGCGTGCTGTATTCATCGCTGTTTACAAAATGGTACCCTCTCGCATAATGTGATTTGCTTTTTACTGCTTGCTGGATATTGCCTCCTTCGACACCTAAGTCCCTTCCCGCATCGGCATAGGTTTTGTATCGCGTACCCGTCTCAAGGCAGACGACTCTATAAGGAGCACTCTCCGCTCTCGCGGCGGCTGCTTTCTCTTCACTGTATTCGCTCTCTCTAATCCAGTGATACCCTTTCGCGGTCTTGCCGGTGTTCAGAGCGCGACATATACTACCCCTGCTGATTCCAAGCTCTATTTCCGCTTGGCTTTGCGTCTCGAATCGTTTCCCTGTCTCTAGGCAAATAACCGGCGTGACCTGATTCCCTTTCGTAAAATCGGGAATCCTGCCCAACTCGTAGTCGATAAGGTAGCACCAAGCGATTCCGTTCCTGTCTAGCTTTGATTTGTCAATAGCTGTTTTTAACGAATAACCGATTTCACGCTGCGCGTTTGCGATACTCGGATAGCTCTTTAACGTATCCAGCCGGATGACCGGAAGAGAAACTTGTGCACGTTCTCCGCCATACCCACAGTAAGGGCATCCGCTGTTGCTGATGACCTTCGACCTGATTGCCAGTCGATACGGTCTATCGCAATGCGGGCACCTCCACCACGCCTTCTTTGTTGCTAGGGGTCTGACCTTCCACGGCGTTTGCTCCCCGTTTCGTTCTTTGTCCCATTCCTCAGCAATCGCAGGATACTGTACGGCAAGGCTGTCTTTGGACGCATTGAAAACCGCACCATCGAAATCAAAGCCGATTGCCTTGAGACGCGCAACCTGTGAAGTATCGAGCTTTCCTTCCCGATAGTTCTTCCTCAGCTTGAAGACAATATAATTCTTTGTTCTCTTGGCATCGCTCATAGCTGCCCTCCATTTTGTGCGGCTATCTCTTCCAAGAAGGATATCTTTTCGTCAATGGTCGTTGACGGATTAAGCGCTTCGCGCAGCTCTTCTGCAAGCTCGCGCGGGTCTTTTATCTCGTCGATGACATGAAAATCTTTCGGTTCATATATCGGCTTTTCTCCTTGCTCGCTCTTCTTTTCATAGGCGCGTTCCATGCGCTCTTGCATCCCTGCGATGCCGCCGAGGGAGCCGAAATTGTTGCAGAGGTCGAATACAAGTGGCGTTCTGTTTCCACCGGATGTGAGGGCACGCCCGAGCTGCTGCTGAAAAATAACGGGGGACTTTGTGGGGCGCACCATAACGATTGCGTCGATTCCCTTGACGTGAACAGCTTCATTAAGCTGATTGATACAGTAGAGCACCTTCAACGCCGAGCTGCTGTCCTCTTTGAACTCTTGAAAGTCACGGGAACCGTAAGGGTCTGCACTCGTGGTCTTATATGCGTGAACCTCCTTGTTCACACGGCCGAACCACTCGCGGCGAAGAAGCATGAACTCCTGTAGCTTCTTTTGGTTCGGGCAGAACACGATGACCTTGCTGTCGCGCTTCCTGAGATGCTTTGCGATGATACGGTCGATGCCGTCCGCATCTTGAAGAGAACGTCGCAACTCCTCATACTTCTTGACGAATTTGGAGTATTTCTTCTTCTCGCGCACCTTTTCGATGGATACCTTTAACTCTCCTAGCTCTTTCGGCGCATCGTAAAGTGCTATGACGTACTTCGGCATGGGAAGTACACCGTCAAGCCATGCTTCCTCAAGCTCCATGCTGCTTGCAATGTTTCCGACAAACATCTCATCCGCCATGTTGCGCCCTTTGTCCGAATAACGAATGGGCGTTGCGGAAAATCCGACTATCTTTGCATCGGGATTATTTTCCACAACGTATTGAACGCCCTTCCCCCATTCAGGTGCCCCGCAGTGATGGAACTCGTCTGCCACTATCACATCGCACCGCGGAATCTCATCCCCGCATCTTGCTTTAGCCATTGCGGTTGCATAGGTCATAAATTGCAGATTCTTCGGAGTGAATCCGGGAGCGATATCGGAAAGGTTCGCCATCTGGTCGATGTACATGTAATCATTGGTACCGAGAAGAAGGAAGTTCTTTCCCGGATTGTCCTGTGCCATCTTAGCAATGATGACGAATTTGCCCGTGCCGGTTGGTTGCACGACACAAGCACGGTTGCTATCCCTGAGCATGGCACAGAGGTTATCGTAGGCTTTCTGGTTGTGCGGGTAGAGTTCGATTCCTTCCATTTTCATTTTTCCTTCCGTGGAAACATATCTTGCATCATCGCTTCATTCGTGAGCGTCCGGTTCCCGGACTTTACCGGCGCCCTTCCGTTTACACTCACGAACCCGTCAAAGAGAATCTTGAATACTGGCTCGGTGGTCTCCACTGCGTTGTGCCTTGCAAGCGGGTCGTAGGCATCGTGAACGAAAAAATACGTTCCGTTCTTGCACGCAACATGGGCAACCTTCTTGCAGACGGGGCACCGGGCGCGAAGCTCCCGGAAATGCACCCATTCGTTTTTTGCCTTTTTCTCTTCGCCCATCTTGCGCTGCTCCGTTCCAAACTCCGTCAAACGGTGGACTTGTCAGTAACGGCTTCTGGATATCCGTTTCCATGTTTGGGTAATCGGGATTCCGATTTTTTCCGCTTCCTCCTCAGACATACCCAAATCTAGGATAGAGAGAAACATCATTCCAAATTCTGTCGGTTCTATCCAAGCGCCCTCTTCCGGCTTCCTATCCACGCATCGTGAAAAGCCTTCGTAGTATTTCGAGCGCCCGTTGATATCTGCGAGCGTTTCCCCATCAAGCTCTATCAAGACATGAGGTTTCGCGTTGTATCGTTTCGCTTTCACGAAACGGAAGGAAGGATGAAAGTGTCCCTTCATATCGTGCTCGCCAGCCCACATGTTTTCGGCAACGAATAGAAGCTCGGCAACTGGTAGGATACCGACCTTCTCGGGCATCCGCTTTTTCAAGATAGCTTCCGCAGATGCCATGCTCCGCAAACTCCCCGTGTCTTTGTAGTACCCCATACTCTATTTATCCTTCCTGCTCTGCATCTGGGTTATCAAAATCGTCGATTCGGATTTGGATGTTGTTGCGGTCTGCTTCCCTTCGGAGCGCAGCAAGGGCTTCCGCGACTTCCATAAACGTCTCCACCTCACGCGCGAGGACGCGCTGCGCTTCCCCCGCATCGAACACTTTGATGCCATAGGTGTTCAAGAACTTCATGAACTGGTTCAGGTTCGTCCCCTGCTTCGCGAGTTCGTGCGCGGCCTTTCTCAAAGGCTCGGTATCAATGACCCTGATTGTCGCATCGTCGGAATTGGCAAGGAGCGTGCGGGCGTATTCGGAAACCGTCATGCCGTTTTTGGCGGCTTTTCGCTTGAGGGCTTCCTTCTCGTGTTCAGTCATCCGCACCTCGACGCGTGCTTCTTTTCTCCGCATGTCGCTTTCGGCACCTCTCGTTTTTCCAGAATCATTCGTTTGCAAATAGCGCCGCCGCGTTTGCAAACGGTGCGAAATCGAGCGGCAGGGTTGCCGCCCACTGAAAACCGGCAACTCTAAATTGCCGGTTTTCCAAAGCGCAAGCGCTCTCCCGTCAAGGCCGCTAAAGCCGTTCGGGAGCAAGATGGAAGTGAGGAAAAAGTCCACAACAGTGGAGTTTGTCCGTACACTTCCCAAATCTTGCAACTCGAAGAGCGGCCTTGGCCGGTGAGCGCTTGCGCGAGAGTCTTCTTTCTGCGGTGCCGCCGCCGCAGAAAGAAGACGGACAGCCCGACCGGGCGAGTTGCCGTCGGCGTTTTCTCGATTTTCCGAATCACGGTTTTCCGGCTCACACAAAACTGATTGCTTTGAATCGCCGCCTTCGCGATTCGCTCTCGCGGAACGCTACGACGCAACTCGCGACTATTCATCCCAGCCGTTGCGGCGGGCTTCGGTCACGCAAACGACTTCATCGACGAGATACGTCGCGGGCTTACAAGCGGCGTTCTGAGGTATTCCCTAACCTTTGGCCGGCTGCTGCGTCCAAGCATGTTGATGAGCGTCTCAACGTCCTCGTTTCTCTCTGCCTTCTCAGCCAGCATGATTCCGATAACGCGGATGTAGTCCTTTGTCCCAGATTCACTGTGCCATGCGTGCACCTGCGGCCAGTGTTCCTCGACCTGCTCCGCTGTCCACTCGCCGTCGCATGTCATCTCGATGCGTGTAAGCTGCACCTTATCTGTATCAAGGTGCAGCTCAGCGGCCTTGTCGTAGACCTTTACATAGGCTGGAGTGTTCTTGACCCCCAGATACTCCGTGATACCGTTCGAGATGACCGACTTGTACATCCGTCTGTCCTTAGTCAGGCGGCAATCGTACCGACTAACCGGAATGTCGTAGGCGAGGTCAAATCTTTTCAGCCGAGCCTTGGACACACACGTTCCAAGTGTTTTAAGAAGTCCGTGAAACCTCTTATCGCCACCCACCTTGTTCGGGTTGAACTCGAGAAAACCCCTATGCATGTTGACCTTGCATGACGGCTCCATGAACCCGATGCCGAGCGTAACCGAACTGTCGCCGAGTGAAAAACTCCACAGCTCATACCACCCGCCAGGCCTGATTTTCGACGTCCAAGCGTTCATCTCATCGCAGTCGGTTAGCTGCGCACCCTTGCGACTCAACCATTCGCCACGGTCACCCTTGAAGGTAAGGGAAAGACGAACCATATCGACCGAAAGCGTATTTTTATTGCTACCCCTATAGGGGTTGTAGTAGCTAGGGGATGTGCACGAAAGTGCATGAAATCCGGCTATTAGACTAGGGCCGGATTTCATTCCGCCGTTCTCGGGGCCGTTCTCGGTCCCATCAATTTGTTTACTTTCGCTTCCCGCCATAAAAGAAAACCTCCCGGGTCTCGGGAGGTCACAAGCTCGGATATGGTTTGCCAGTTTGCCGTAGTCATATGCCCGCGTGCTAGAATGGGGCTGTGGTACTACGGTGGCGTTTGAGTTGTGACCTCAATGTCAGCGTTCGGGGGGTAGGAGCCCCGTTCGCCTTTGCCGAATTGTACCTCAAACGAACGACCCGCCCGCCTGGCTTAAGGCTGGGCGGGCGTTTTCGTTTGAATGAGCTACGCTATGGCCATTAGACCATCGGCGAGGATTCCACGGGCATATGCACCCGTCGATTTCCCCTCAGCCTTCGCTTCCTTCTCAAGCGCCCGTTTCATGGCGGCGGGAACCTTGAGGGACAGCGTTACCGTCTCGGGCGCTGCTTTCGGGAGTTTCCCCTCGACGATTTCGCCCACATTCACCCATCCGCTTGGCCACTCGTCGCGTTCGAGGGCGCTTTCCCAATCGGCAATCATCTCATCGGTAACGACCTTGCCGTTCTCGGCAACGATTCCGTTCATGTCTACCTCCATCCCAGCTCACGCTTGAACTTCTTCGTCGGCGGCACCATCGCGTGGAACACACACCAAACGCCGTCGATATCCATGAATCCAATCAGCTCGGCAAATCTACCGTCGGGAAGCGAGCCGACCGAAATCCAGAGCGGCGGGTCATCCGTGCCGTTTCGCTGACGGCATCTAATCGGGTTCTCCCACGCATACGCAACTTCCTCGCTGGTAAGCCCGTGCTTGAGGGCGTTCCCGTGCACTCTGACCACTGCCGTTCTCCTTTCTTTCTTAGCAAGTATACCCGATTAGTATACCGATTCAATTGAGTATCGGATATGGGTATGGGAATCCCAAAACGGGAGGCCTCTCCCGTCTCCGCCAAAGGCTCCGTCCATCGTCTTTCAGCGATGCAAGATGTACGTGGATGATAAGAATCGCAGGCAATTCTCCTCATCCACGATCTTGCCCCGCCCTCTTACGGACGGGGTTAGTCTCCGCCTGCCTTTTGTGGTGGCCGCACCACAAAAGGCAGGCTTTCGCGCGTTGCGCTCGCTTGCAAGATTTGGGAAGCGTATACACAAATGCAGGACTTCCTGCATCTACGCACGCACTTCCATCTTGGTTTCCGCGTCCTAGAAACGCTGAAACAACCCGCGGCGGCGCGTGCATGAGGGGGCAAGCCCCCTCAAACTCCCCCTTGTCGCGGCTGTTCGTCACACGTCACACGTCACGTATATATTCGGTCGTAGTAGCCGAATATATACGTGACGTGTGACGTGCCCCGATTTGATGGGCTTCCTTCGCCGCGACTAGAGCAAGGAAAGGGTCGATGGCGCAGTGCGTCATCGACCCTCAATCAAGTCTGGTTTTGTTGCTTGCCCGCCGCGTCAATTCCGCAGCCGGTGAACGAGGGCTACGTAGATCCGCTATGCGGAACTACTCCGCCCCCGTAGTCACCGCCTGCTCCATTGACCCGCCTACTCGCCCAAATGTGAATCGGCTTCGTTGTTGCGGCGGCGCTCGCGCATCGCTTCTTTCCATGCCAAGCGCTTCTGCATTTCGGCCTTCTCACGCATCATCTTGTTGCCGTTCAGGTACTTAACGAGAAACGCCGAATACGAGACCATGATTTCCCAGTACTGCTCGCCGAAACGTTCGAGCGCGGGCTGCGTGAACTCGTTAATCGTCTCGTAGCCCTCGCTCATGATGAACCACGTCAGCTCCTTTAGCATGTGCTGCTTCTCGGCGGTGCTGATTTGCTCGTAGTTGCCAATGTCGAAGCCGTTGCCAGTAATGCGCTCGCGCGGGTCGTATTGATGCTTGCCGAGCTTGCGGCACTTGTCCGTGTCGTGAATCAGGTAGTCGTAGCAGTGGCGAATGTCGATTACACGCTCGCACTTGTTCAACGCCTTCTCGCCAAGCCGCTTAAAAACAGACATCGCCGTCTTGTAGGTGGTCGTGTTGCCGAAGACGATAATCACGTGCACGTGGTCTTTGCGATGCTCACCCTTGCCGTCAACGTCTGCCACGTGCTCGCAGTAGGCATAGGGCAGCTGCAACAGCTCCTCGATGTTGTCGCGCCAACCATCGACCATGTTCTCCTGATAGAGCACAGCCCACCAGTAACGCGCCTTCACGCTGGTGTCGATTGGCTTCTCAGCCTTCTCGGTCGTCTCGTCTGCCATGAAAAAAGCCACCTCCAAAATCATGGAAGGTGGCTCCGTTTTACGTCTATCTATAGCCCTGACCTCGCGGTCTTGATAGAATAGTACTGTACGGTGACGGAATCCACCTTCCGTTTCCATTAGCTGGTTGTCGGCGGCAACCAACGACCAGCAACAAACATTATAGGGCATCGCGCGAGCGGTGCCCTTTATTTTTGCGCAGCTACCTGCGCTTTCGAGTCCACAAAGATGGACTCCCGAAACGTAAACTATAGTTTACGTTTCACCGCGCCTGCCCACGCGAGCGCGGCGGCGCTTCGTGGCTTCGGTTCAACGCCTTCGCCGTCTCCGTGACATACCCCACCATCTCGTCCAGGTCGTACCCGCCTCCCTGCGCCTTCCTGGGACGCATCAGCGCCCAGATGCGGTCTCCAAGCTCCTCAACTGCTCTTCCAATTGCTCGCGCCGCTCCTGCGCATCGAGCAGCGATTGAATCGAGGATTGCGCCGCGCTCAGCTTTCCCCGCAGCTTCCCAGCACCGAACATCGGCAGCGATGGGTCGAAGCTCCTCAACGTCTCTCTCAACTGCTCGCGTTCCGCGCCGAAGGGACTCCAATCGCGCTGATTCCCGCTGGATGTCGGCACGAACCGCGTCAAGCTCGGCACGCGCCCCAGAGACCTCTGAATCCATCCGAGCCACTTCCTCGGCCTTCTCGTCCCTGCGCTCCTCAAGAGCCGTCAAATCGGCTTTCAGCGCCCGCGTGGTGCCAACGTGCACCTTGTAGGCTTCAAGGCTTCTGTAGCCCTCCGCCCGCTGCTCACGGCGCAGGGGGCGCTCGTAGCCGTAGGGCTTCGCGACCTGCTCCCAGAAGTCCTCCTGCAAGCGGCTCATAGTGCCCTGCGCGGTCACCTCCCACTTGCAGTACGCGTTCTTGCGCCGTTTGTCTGGGGCGAACAGCTCCTTGGCGCACAGTCGGTCAAACCCCGTCTCGGCATCGTGTATCACGGGCGCGACCCAGATGTGCGCGTGGGGCGTGCCCTCGTCCAGATGGATCTGGGCAGCGAGCAGGTTTTCATACCCGTATCGGGCACCAAACCAGTTGATGCTCCTGTCCAAGAACTCCCTCGCGGACCTCTCGTCCAAGGCATCGTTACTTGAAACGATGAACCCCATTGCCCGCACTTGGTTCTCCCTGACTTTTCTCTTTGTCTTGAGTTCCCCCATGCGCCGCTCGACCGCCTTCTCAAGCGGCATCGGGCGCTCATCCTCGGCGCGGCAGCGGTAGCCGATGTGCCGTCCGCTCTGGTCAACATCGTTGGCGTAGGTATGGGCGCGCCTGTCCAGCTCACGACCCACCGCGTCAAAGCTTTTCACTTGCGAACTCTTCATTGCGATTAGTGGCGCGACCGTCATTGGTGAACCTCCGAGTTTGAAGCCTGATGGAGCGTTAGCGACATTTGGTATAGTCACGGTATACCAAACTGCGTTTGGCCGTGCAAGGGCGCTGCCCTTGACCCGCTCGGGCGTTCCCCCCGAGACCCCCCCAGCCCTCGTCCGTTCGCGGCGTCGCTCACGTTCTCGGACAGCACGCGGCGGCGCGTGCATGAGGGGGCAAGCCCCCTCAAACTCCCCCTTGTCGCGGCTGTTCGTCACACGTCACACGTCACGTATATATTCGGTCGTAGTAGCCGAATATATACGTGACGTGTGACGTGCCCCGATTTGATGGGCTTCCTTCGCCGCGACTAGAGCAAGGAAAGGGTCGATGGCGCAGTGCGTCATCGACCCTCAATCAAGTCTGGTTTTGTTGCTTGCCCGCCGCGTCAATTCCGCAGCCGGTGAACGAGGGCTACGTAGATCCGCTATGCGGAACTACTCCGCCCCCGTAGTCACCGACAGCTACATTGACCCGACTACTGCATCGCACCAGCCGTGCGCTTCCGCCAGCACGAGGGCAGCAGCGCCTTCTGGGAGCCTTGCGAGCGCCGTTCGAGCGCTTCGTGACGAACCCGAGGGAGATAAGCCTTTGCAAATCCTTTTGCATTTCTGCGCGATTTGTCATGCCCAGTTCGCTCGCTCCGGTTGAAAGGCTCATACGATATTCGGCGGGTGAGCCGTCCTTGTTCGTCGTGCACTGGAAGCTGTAGATACGACCTAGAACGATTTGCTGCCTTCGCGTTACGGGCAGGAAGAAAGCCCATATCGGGATTCTGGCGAACGCGGCATTTCTCGCTTTCGTTATCGTCTCGTCGCGCGTTTTCGCGGAGACGGTTAGCGCGACCCTCTTGGCGCTTTCCTTCAATCTCGGGTTCTGGATTCCGTCGGCCTGAGCCATGAGCTGCTTTGCCGCGTCGCCTACGAGGTCGTTGATGTTGTCCATGGTGTATACTGCTCCTTGCAGAAAGGACTGGTTTAACCGTCTGCAAAGCCCCCGAGCTATGGCCAGCGTCGGGGGCTTTTCTTTTGCCGCTCTACGATGCCGCGAGAATGTCGTTGGCGAGGACGCTGCGAACGTAGGCGCTCATGGTTGTGCCGCGCTCTTCGGCCTTCTTTGTCAAAGTGGCCTTCATTCCGACAGGAATCTTCACCGTTACGGTCGTGGTCTTTTCTGCCGACAGAGGAGGGCGCCCCATGACGACCTCACCGACGGTGCGCTCGCCCTCGGGGAACTCTCCGCGCTCGTACGCGTCGCACCAGCTGCCAATCATCGCTTCCGTGATTTCCTGACCGTTTGCCGCTATGTAGCTCATCGCGCTCTCCTTTCCGTCTGGGCGATTTCCTTCGCGAACTTGGGCTGAACCGGGGACATGGCGTGGATGATGAGCCAGCCGAAAATCGTCTCGACCGCTATCAGCTCGACCGACCTGCCGTCAGGGAGCCAGCCGACGCAGAGCCAACGTGGCGGCTCGTCATCGCTGGCACGCTGGATGCTCTTCACCACGTTTCCCCACGCGGACAGCACCTCGTCGCGCGTCAGGTGCTTCAGCGCGTTCGGATGTATTTCCGGTGCCATTCTCTTTCCTTTCTCGGTACGACGAAAGTATACGAAATAACAGTCGTATAGTCAAATCTGGTCTTTCCTATGGTTTGAAACGAACCATAGCTGTAGTGGGAAAGCCACTACAGTGTTGAAAAGTCTGTAGTGGGAAAGCCACTACACCTGTAGTGGGAAAGCCACTACAGGCCTGTAGTGGGAAAGCCACTACAGCAAACGGCATACGTGTAGTGGGAAAGCCACTACCTACGAATAAGAGAGATTTAGAAGAGAATTAGTAGATATCTCTGTCGGGATTTTTCGCTGTTGAAAACTCGCCCGCTGTCGAAAACTTTTCCACACCAGCTCTTGCCGACTGTAGCCGAACCGGAGGGCGCGACAACCCAAATCGGCCAGAAAACAACCGGCGCGCCCAAGGCGCTTCGCGCCAAGCAGTGAAGACGAAAGGGGCGTGAACCCATCTGAGAAGCCACCAGATGCCCAAAATCGGCCTTAAAAGAAAATGACCGCAGACTTCCACCTGCGGCCACATTTCAGAGCCTTAAAACGGCTCTCAGTCGTTCATTTGCGCCAAATCACCCGACGGAGCAGTAGACGCACCAGCGGCGCTTGCCGAGTTCCGACACGTCTATCCCCTCCAAGCCCTCCTGAGCCTTTGCCAGCGGCTCAGCTTCTGCTCGGTCGATTCCAGCGCGAGCGTCTGGGCGGTCTCGTGGTGGAGCGCCTGGGCGCCCTGCACGGCCTTGGTGCTGTCGGCCACGGTCTCCATGAGCTTGGCTATCTGCTCGTCCTTCTTGGCGAGCTGGTCGATGAGGGCGGCGAGCGCTGGCGAATCGGCTCCGCTCGACCGCTCGTCACCGTGTATCTCCTGTGTATCTCGGTGTGTATCACCCTGTGTATCAGGCGGCTCCTCGTCAAGCGAATCGATGAACCCGCGAATCAAATCAGTTTGAGAACATCCTCGCAGCTCGGAAACCTTTTTTAGCTTACAGATTTGCTCATCTGTAAGCCTGAACATCTTCTGCGGCACGTGTATCTCCTGTGTATCTCGGCGTGTATCTCCTGTGTATCTCGGCGTGCATCACCCTGTGTATCAGCCCATTTCATCACCCAACCGCAAAGCAGGCAAGAATCAATCGGCTTTCGGCTCCGCTCGACCGCTCGTCACCGTGTATCTCCTGTGTATCTCGGTGTGTATCACCCTGTGTATCAGGCGGCTCCTCGTCAAGCGAATCGATGAACCCGCGAATCAAATCAGTTTGAGAACATCCTCGCAGCTCGGAAACCTTTTTTAGCTTACAGATTTGCTCATCTGTAAGCCTGAACATCTTCTGCGGCACGTGTATCTCCTGTGTATCTCGGCGTGTATCTCCTGTGTATCTCGGCGTGCATCACCCTGTGTATCAGCCCATTTCATCACCCAACCGCAAAGCAGGCAAGAATCAATCGGCTTTCGGCTCCGTCATATCGACGTGGATATGACCGCCCTCGTACCATGCGCCGTCCGGCAGGCCGTCGGTATCGCACTTCCAGTCCCTCAGCCACTTGATGACGGTAGACCTCGACACGCCCAGCGCCTTTGCTATGTCCGAGTGGTTGGCATCCGGGTGCTCCCGGGCATAGGAGCGAATCAGCTCACACTTTTCACCGCTTCCCTTTGGCCGACCGCTGTTTTCATACTCGTTCTCGCCGAGAACGTCGCGACGCATCTTGCGCAGCCCGTTTAGATACTCCATGTGCTGTGGCTGCTTCCTGTAGTTCCGCTTGTTCTTCGGGATCGCTATTCCCGATATCCTCTCCAAGTCCTTGATGGGGAACTTCTTGTACCGCAGGTCGAGGCATTCGAGAGCGTTCTCGACCTCATGGTCGTTGCCGAACGGGTGCTCGGTGTCTACCGAATCCAGGAACGGCACCAGCGAATCCATGTCCGCCTTGACGCGTTCGCGGTCGGTGATGCCGCACTTCACGGCGTATATCGCCAGAGCCATCAGGCAGAAGTACCTATGGCTGAACGTCGCACCCGCGCGTATCTTGCGCAGCCACCAGTTGTAGAGGTCTTCCTTGGCATCCCACGAGCCGTCGGCGCGTTCGCCGCCGACGATGACCTTCTCGTACCACTCGGGGAATCTCTCCTTGGCCTGTTCGAGCGTGTACCTCGTCTCCCTCCACTTCTTCGACAGGTCTACCTGCTGTTCCGGGGGAAGGAAGTCGTTCAGCTCTTCGAGCGAGAAGGGGTGCGTGTTGACCGCGAACGCCCTGACCGTGCCGCCGTCCTTCGTCTTGCCGCCGATGACGCGGAACCCTTGGTTGATGCCCTGATGCTGCGGGTGCTCCCATTCCCTCGACGTATGCTTGTTCCACATCCTGTCGGTCAGGCGGTACTTCATGTCCTTCAGCAGGCTCTTGGTGTTCGGGTATAGGTCGGCGGGTTCCTCAAGGACGTAGTACAGATGAACGTTGTGGCCGCTCAGGATGATGTAGTTCGGCTCGGGATAAACGGGGTAGTCGCTTCGGCAGTTGTACAGGAAGGCCGTGAGCGTGCCGTCATCCTGCCCGTCGAGGTCGAAAATCATGGCGCACATCTTGCTCTGCGCGTCGGCGGTGTTCGCCCTGCCCCAGTAGGTGAGACCGTTCGTTATCGCCCAGTTCGCATCGCGGAACTCGGCAAGGGTCTCCTCGAACGTGTCCTCGAACAGGATTCGGCGGCGTCTCCTGTCTCCGACGAGCTTCCCGTCGCTGTCGTAATGCCCGCCGAACGAGCCGAGGATTATCGGGTTGGCCTTGTGCAGCCCGCCCGGCTCGCCCTCCGTCTGGATGAAGCCATCGCCGAGCTGGAAGATGTCCGAGTAGACTTCCATGGCCGACACCTCGGAAGCCCCGTATTCGAGAAGAACAGACTCAAGAGACAACCCGCTCACCAACCCATCCCGAAAGCCCTCATAGGCACGTTATTTTATCAGTGATTTTATTGTACACCCAGAGCCGGAAGAAAAGGCTCCCTCTGGAACCCATCCCGAAAGCCCTCATAGGCACGTTATTTTATCAGTGATTTTATTGTACACCCAGAGCCGGAAGATACGGTGTATGGCAGAACGTCTGGCATCTCAGACATTTCCCCGATAAAAGCGTCTGGCATTTGTCTGGCACTTGAAGTGCAGGCGTATTTCTCCCGATAGAAAGATATGATATGATTTCATATCATATCGAAAGGAGAGCGGGCATGAGCCAGATAGGGGTTCACCCCAGAATCAGCAGGCGGCACCCCGAGGTGAGCGAAGCGGACGTGATGGCCGCGATGCGGTCGATGATTCGCTACAAGCAACGCGAATCGGGCGAGTGGATTGCCGTCGGCACGGACTCCCGCAGCAGGCTGGTCGAGCTCGTCTACATCTACGATGCCGACGATGACTACTTCTTCGTCTACCACGGGATGACCCCGCCGAGCGGCAAGACGCTCAGGGAACTCGGCTTGGAGAGGTGATTTGGATGAACGTGAACGATTTCATGGCGAAGCACGGCATCACCGATGCCGACCTCGACCGCATGGCCGCGCCCTACGAGGACGGCAGCTTCGAGCCGGAACCCGATGGCAAGGTGTTCAGCGGCTCACACCTCGACGCGGTCGGAACCCGCCGCGTGACGGTGGTCTACGACGCGAAGGATACGCAGAGAGTGGCCATGATAGCCCGCAGCAAGGGCGTGAAGCCGTCTTCGGTCTACAGGGACGCACTCGAATACTATCTGGCAGCACAGGCCTAAAGGACACTGACCATATGGCTGAAACGACAATGGAGCCTTGGAGCTTCACCATCGTCTTCGATGAGGATAAGGCGAAAAAGAACGGTTACGAGGTCGATACCCTCTATGACTACGTTGGCAAGAACGTCGAGGGGCTTGGAAACGAACGCATCGCACGCGGAACTTGGCGTGCAGCCAAGGGATACGATGAGGTCGATGCGCAAACCCTCGCGATTTCCAAGCTCTCCCGTCAGAAGTGGGTCATGCAGAATATCAAGT
>OLQA01002310.1_pt1 | contig 15155 bp, 17 predicted proteins | sample 1673151 | NCBI WGS metagenome assembly OLQA01 (sample SAMEA3136760, study PRJEB25190) | human gut metagenome | biome: human gut; feature: human-associated habitat; material: faeces | place: Austria | collected 2013 | reverse complement strand
ACGACAAGTTCTTTAAAATCAATACCAGAAATAAGAAGGTTCTCACCAAAAGCACCATCTTCTACATCTCCACCACGTCTTTTAAAGTTCTCTCTTTCTTCATAAGGTAATAAGCTGACCTGTCTATGCCACTTACCTGCATGGGCATCATGTTCTAAGCCAAAATCTTCTATTATTTTAGTTTCTTGTATAGGTTTCTTTTCAGTTCCCTTCTTCTCACTAATACAAATTGCTTCTATTTTTCCTGCCAATTGAATTCACCGCTCTTTCCACCTGTTTTCTTTAATAAGTGAATATTTTTAATTTCCATTTCTTTACTAATTGCCTTGCACATATCATAAATAGTTAATAATGTCACACTTACTGCGTGTAATGCTTCCATTTCTACCCCTGTCTTCCCTTTACATTTCACTGTCGCAAAGGCATGAATCTGATTGTTTTCTTCATCTATTTCAAAATCAACAGTGACATTAGTAATCATTAATATATGACAAAGCGGAATCATATCGCTTGTCTTTTTTGCGGCCATGATGCCCGCAATTCTTGCGACACCAAGAACATCCCCTTTTTCTATTGTATTATTTTTAATATGCTCAATAATCTCATGATTGACTTGAATAGTTCCTCTTGCATAAGCTGTTCTTTTTGTGATCTCTTTATCAGATACATCTACCATAATGGCGTTGCCATCTTCATCAAAATGTGTAAATCCCATATTACCCTCCTATTTGATTCATTACAGTACCGCTTTGTTCATCTTCGAAATGGTGCTGTTCTGGCTTCATATAAATTGCATCTCTCATTACTTCTTCTAGTTTGATTTCATTACCTATATAAGGTTTTAATGCGATACTATTCTTATGAAATAAGCATAATTTTAATGATCCTGTACTAGACAAACGCACACGATTACATTCATGACAGAACTTATGATGTAAGGCTTCAATAAAGCCAATGACACATTTCATATTCTTTATTCTTATATAATGTGCAGGACCATTGCCCAGTCTTTCTGTGATTTCTTCTATATTATAATGTGATGCAAAATATGACTGCACTTCTTCTATTCTATTTTCTCTTTTATTTGAACCAAGTGGCATGAGTTCTATAAAACGAAGACTCACTGGTAAATTCTCACAAAAATCAATCAAGCTTTCTAAATCACTTTGTGTAAAAAGTGGTCCTACAACTGTGTTGATTTTTATATTGAGTCCAATAGAAACACCATAGAGAAGATTATTTAATACTATATCAAGTGTATCTTTACCACAGATAGAAGCATATTTCTTTGAATCAAGTGTATCTATAGAGAAGTTGATTCCATCAATGCCTATATCCTTTAACTCATCCATAGTACGTGCATCTAGTAATAAGCCATTGGTTGTAAGAGTTACCTGTCTCACACCCTCTAGCTGTTTGAGCTGTCTTAAAAAAGAAAGATATCCTTTTCTTACAGTTGGTTCTCCACCAGTCACCTTAAAGTTTACTATGCCTAGTTTAACTGCCACCCTGCATATATCTAGTATTTCTTCATAGCGTAAAATATCATTATGTGAAAGAAATTTGAATTTATCTGGATTACAATATACACAATGATAGTTACATCTATCTGTAATCGATATTCTCATATAATCAATTGTACGGTTATAACGATCCTTCATGCAAACCCCTTTCCGTTATTCTCATTTGAGAATAACGCCATACATAGTGTACAATGATGTACATTAAAATACAATGATTTTGTGAAACAAATGAGAAATATCGCTCTGTTGACTTGTTTCAAACGCATTAGCGTATTAGAATAGTATCTATATTACTAAACAAGCGGAGGATAACGTATGAATTTCGTAAAAGATAGCGTAAATCAGCAGCCAATAGTAGATACAGTATTTACTATTGTTGCGAAAGCAAAGGAAGCGAAAGAAAAGTATGGAGCTGATCAGGTTGTAGATGCAACTATCGGTTCTTTATATAATGAAGAAGGTCAGCTTGTCGCATTGGACAGTGTCTTCAATTCTTTAAAGAATCTTGATAATAAGGTTCTTGCAAAGTATGCAGCAAGCTTTACTGGTAACCCTACATTTAGACAGAAGGCTTATGATTGGGTACTCGATGGTAATAGCCATCTTGAACATGAAGTAGTGGCAACTCCAGGAGGAACTGGTGCTGTATCTATGACTATTCAGGAATGTTTAGATGAAGGTCAGACTGTCATCCTTCCTGAAATTGCATGGGGTAGTTATGCATTAATGGCTCAGATGCATAATCTTGAAATGGCTAAATATTCTTTATTTGAAGGAGATCATTTCAATATTGCCTCTTTCAAGGAAACATGTCTTGAAACAATGAAAAAGCAGAATAAGTTAGTGATTGTTATCAATGACCCTTGTCATAACCCTACAGGTTATTCTTTGACTCATGAAGAATGGGATGAAGTGATTACTTTCTTAAATGAATGCAGCAAGACTCATGCTGTAGTATTATTAAATGATATTGCTTATATTGATTTCTCAAGCCGTCAAAAAGAAGCTAAGACTTATTTTGGTCAGTTTGACAAGATCGGCGATAATGTGATTGTGGTTGTTTCATTCTCATTATCTAAGTCAATGACAAGCTATGGTTTAAGATGTGGTGCAGCAATCATCTTAGGTCAGAAGAAAGAATCAGTGAATCAGGTAAAGATCGTATTTGAAAAGAATGCTCGTGCAACTTGGTCAAATATCAACAATGGGGCAATGGAAACATTTGTAGATGTATTAGATAACCATGGCGAAGAATATGATCAGGAAAGATTAAAATATGTGAAGTTATTAAAAGAAAGAGGAGATATCTTCACAACTGAGGCAGATGAAGTAGGATTAAAGTATTACCCATATAAAGAAGGTTTCTTCGTTACACTTGCTATGGATAATGAAACTCGTGATAAGTACCATGAAGCTTTAATGGCAAACAATATCTTTACTGTAAAGGTTAATCTTGGTATTCGTGTCGCTATCTGTTCATTATCAGTAGAAAAGACTAAAGGTCTAGCAAAGAAAATGAAGGATATCTTAGATACAATTCAGTAAGGCAAAAGGATTGAGTCAATGGCTCAATCCTTTTTATTTGTTTTAACCAACAGTTTTATTGTAAAATTCATCCGAATTCAATGTATTCTCATAGTTGATAGCACATAAAGATGTAAAGAATAGATCAAAGATAAACTTAGTAGAAATACTGAAAATAACATCTCGTAATTTCACCAATGTCTCATTGCTTTCAGCCTTGATTGTATATGTGACACATTTAGAGATTGTTCCTTTATCATCTGGTGTAATCGCGATAGTTCTAATACCTCTACGGCATAATATACGTGCATTATCCAGAATATGTCGTTTAAAGCCAGTTTTAGTGACCAAGATAACAACATGAGTTGATGGAACATTTAGACTAGCATGTATCTGTAAGTCCTGATTTTCATACACATAAACTGGTTTACCAATTGGCATCAAAACATGTTGCGCATAATGCGCAATATTTGCGTTCATATCTGTCGCGATAATATCAATTGCCTCACATTTATTTAATACATCAATAATTTCATCATATTGTGCAAGTGATATATTATTTTTTGTACGCGCGATTACATTATCATAAAGCTGTGCTGTTTTATTAATACATTCTAAACCACTATCATTTTTGTTAAGTTCAACTTTAGGCATATGCATATCACGTAGTTTTAATACAATATCAAATTTAAAGTCATTAAAATTGGCATAACCGAACTTTCTAGAGAGTCTCAATATAGATGTTGGATTAGAATAAGTCAAACGTGCTAATTCTCTTGAAGACATATAAGGCACCTGATCTAAATGTTCGATAATATACTGACAGATTGATTTTTCAGCATCACTGAGTTTTTTATTTAATTCAATACCTTTCTGAAGGTTCCCTCCAGATTCTATAAGTTCATCTAATAACATAACTTTTCCTCCCTTATACGCATAAAAAAGGTACTTTCCCGCCTAGAAAGTACCTAGAAATGATTGATTATTCAGCCTCAGACTGTTTAGCCTGATACTTTTCGTAAGCAATCAAGAATGGTGTATAGATTACAACAGATAATGCGATAACGATTAACTGTGATACAGCACCCATTAGTTTACCACCTGTACATAAGAATCCTAAGAATACTGGTGGCATTGTCCAAGGTACTTCAAGTACGATCTTAGGACAGAATCCACTAGAAACTAATAGATAACCTACAACAAGTGTAACTACTGGAGCTAAGATAAATGGAATATCTAGAATTGGGTTCAATACTAGAGGCACACCAAATGTCATAGTTTCGTTGATGTTGAATAAACCTGGAACGACAGAGATACCAGCGATAGTTCTGTTATCTTCACGTTTAGAGAAGATAAGAATTGCGATTACTAAACCGATAGTAACACCAGAACCACCGAATTCACCGAACATCTGTAACATAGTTAAGTTCATTACATATGGAATGTCCTTCTGAGCAGCACCTGAAGTAAATGCAGCTGTGTTAGCATATAGTAATGGTCTGAAGATTGGTTCCTTAACAGCACTAACCATGTTATTACCATGAATACCTACGCACCAGAATAATGAGATAATTACATAAAGAATAGCAACTGCAAAGATATTGTTACCAATTAAGCTCTGTAATGGTTTCTGAACAACGTTGAAGATAAATGCGTTTAATTCAGCACCAGTAGCTAACTGACATACTAATCCAACAGCACCAACAACGATTGCAGTTAAGCAAGTTGGGATTAATACTTCGAATGCACGAGCAACTCCAGGTGGAACCTGTTCTGGCATCTTGATCTTTAATGCATCATTCTTACGGAACATATTGTAAAGTTCCATACCAAGGATTGCAACGATAAGACCTGTGAATAAACCAGTTGCGGCAGTATAGTTAGATAAGATACCACTGTAAGTAAAGCTATCAGCTGTAATCTTATTTTTAGCAGCCGCACCTGTTACGTTGATAAAATCACCTAAAGTATAACCATGAGATTTACCAGCTTTATCAATGAAAGAAGCAGATAAATCTTTTGCAGCAAATGAAGTTGGAGTTACCATCATCCATAAGATGAATCCTAATACAGCTGGGTAAGCACCAGTTTCACCATTTGCTTCAGCAATTTCAGAAGCAAGTAACATAGTAATACCAATAGTAATACATGAGATTGTAGCATACTGCATAGCAGCAAAGATTGGGTTAAGAACTTTAAGAGCCATAATTGGAGACCATAAAGCACCTAAACCTGTTGAATCATTTACTAAAACGTTTGTCCAAAGAACACCAACGGCACCTGAGATTGTAGCTGGCATGAAGTTCTGGAATGCATTCTTGATTGCATTCAAGTACTTATTCTGACCACACCAAGCACCGACACGTCCTAGCTTATCAGCAAAAGCGTCCATAAATTTTCCTCCCTAAATCTTTTCGACGATTACAGTATAATCGCTCTTTGTAAAAATGTCAACGGTTACATTAGAAAAAATATGGTATTTTTAATTGACAAGACCGTATTTTTATATCTAAAAAATCGAAATTATATTGAGAAATTCAAGGCATTTTTCATTCTACATATACCAATTATATTTTCAAAAAATAAAAATATAAATTTATTAATGCAGTTAATTTCTTTATATATTTTTATTACTTGTAAATAAATAGCGCTATTAAAAGAGAACTATAACATATAGTTCTCTTAGTTATTGTTCTACAATGACGGTTTGGAATTCAAAGTCTGCATAGTGTCGACGATTGAATGTCAACTCAAATACAGAGCCATTAGAAAGGTATGTTGTCTGTTCTTCCTGGATATAAGGTTCACCTTCACCTAGTCCTAAGAATGACTGTTCGAGTATTGTAGACAGTGCTGATGTGATCTTTAAGTGACAACTCTGAACCGTCATATGTAACTGATTGATTACATATTTATACAATGAATCCTTTAGGACATCTGCTTTCAAGTTAACTAAACGATATAGTGGAATATATGTAATTTCTACACAATAAGGCTTTCCATCAACAGAACGATTTCTAATAATATGATAAACAAAGTCTCCTTCATCTATCTGTAGCTTTTCCGCTATTTTCTTATCACTTGGTATAACCTCAAATACTTTAATATCCGAAGTTACATCATGTCCTTCAAAACGCATAGAAAGACTGCGCATACGGACAGTTTCATTGTTTTCAGATACATTGAGTTCTTTCACAAATGTACCTGCTCCACGGCGACGTATAATGAGACCTTCTTTTACTAAAATCTCCAAAGCCTTCTTCATTGTTTCTTTATTACAATGGTAATTAACACATAACAAGTATTCGTAAGGAAGTTTCTGGCCCGAAGTATATTCTCCCGACTTAATCTTCTCTCTAATTGCATCTGCAATATCTCTATACTTTGCCACAAAACCACCTCCTTACTTAAAAATACTATACTTTAAAAAAGAATGCACTGTATAATTCTTATTTTGTAATTTTTTTACACCAAATCTCTTTATGTTCTAAATTATAAAGTGTGAATGTTTCATTTTCATAAACTAAGAAACTCTTTACATCTTGTTTTGGCAAAGAAATAGAGTTTGGATTCACTGTATAGAAGCCATGGTCTTCAAATACTGGAACATGATAATGTCCATAAAGGAATACATCACCCTTCTTTAAATAAGGCATATTGTCTTTATTGTATAAATGTCCATGAGTAATATAGAAATCATGTCCGTCTACATTAAGTAATGCATAATCACTTCTCATAGGGAAGTCTAAGACCATCTGATCTACTTCTGCATCACAGTTACCTCTTACTGCAAGGATCTTATCTTTATATTTATTTAGTAAAGGAATACACTTTTTAGGTGCATAACCTTCTGGTAAGTCATTTCTAGGACCATGATATAAAATATCACCTAGGATGATTAAACGGTCTGGCTGCTCTTCATCAAAGTAGTGCATCACCTTTTCTAGGTCATTATAAGAACCATGTATATCTGATATGATCATTAGTTTCATTTTATTCCATCTCCAATCCGATTGGGCAGTGATCACTGCCAAGTATGTCACTATATATTAAACTCTCTTTTATTCTCTCTTTCAATGAATCAGAGACAATAAAATAGTCAATTCTCCATCCAGCATTTCTTTCTCTTGATTTAAACATATAACTCCACCATGTATAAGCATCCTTTTTATCTGGATAAAGATATCTGAATGTATCAATATAGCCATGAGATAAAAGTTCTGTCATCTTATTACGTTCCTGATCAGAGAAACCTGCATTATGATGATTGGATGAAGGGTTCTTTAAATCTATTTCATTATGAGCTACATTGAGGTCACCACAAAGGATGACAGGCTTATTAAGAGCATCTAAATAGGCAAGGAAGGCATCTTCCCATTCCATACGATAATCGGTTCTAGCAAGCTCTTTTTTAGAATTAGGTGTATAACATGTCACAAAGTAATAGTCTTCAAACTCTAATGTAATGACTCTTCCTTCCTGATCATGTTCCTCTATTCCTATTCCATAAGATACTAACAGTGGTTCTATTCGAGTAAGTACAGCTGTTCCACTATACCCCTTCTTAAGAGCATCATTAGTATAAAGTGTATAACCTGGGATATCTAATTCAATCTGATCCTTTTGTGCCTTTGTTTCCTGTAAGGCAAAAATATCAGCATTCAAAGATTCAAAACTTTCTAAAAAACCTTTCTTTAAACAGGCACGAATGCCATTCACATTCCATGATACATATTTCATATTTTTCTCCTTAAAAAAGAAGGAGCTAAAAAGCCCCTTCTACATTTTCTGCAATCGCATAACGAACAATTGTTTTCAGTTTTTCACTTGGTGTCTTTTCATAATCATTTAAGTAGACTTCATGATGGAATCCTTCTAAACGCATATTTTGAATAGTAATAAATTCCATAATCTGCTTAGTTGTATTGATTTCAGTATTATAAGCACCCTTATGTAGCATCTGTACGCAATGTCCTTCTGTCATCCTCTTAAGATATATATCTACAATGTAAGGATTATCCTTCTTGTTAGCAGCTTTCTGTTTAATAATTTCAAATGTATTCGGATCTAGAAGCTTTGGTTGTGCCATCATTAAAGTGAACTTAATCATCTTCTTACGAGTAACGTCAAACTTTGAATTATCATAGGTATCCCATAATCCTTCTAGCGGTGAAATAAGATAAACAAGATTCTTTTCTTGTTTAAAATACTCTCTAATTTCTGCTGACATGATTCGAAGAGCTTTTGATTTTAAGTGGAACTCTTCTACTTCAGGATTACCGATTCCATCAATCATGATGAAATTGAATTCTGGAACATCAACAATGTCAATCTTCTTTGTTGATGCATCATATTGTTTTTTATACTCTTTACGTATACCTTCCTTCATACGGCGCCTCCTTTCTTAAACGTAAACATTATACAAAAATTCACATGAAAATACTACCATTTTAGTATTATTTCTAAAGAATGTCTTGATAATGTGTCAATTTCATTAATATACTTTTGGGCATTGATTCATAACTGACAACAAAAAAGCTATTCATAAAGAATAGCCTAGATTTACTGTCAGTATATAATTGTATCAATATTTCAATATTTCGCAACAGTTTTTTTATAATAATTTCATTGTCTTGATAACCTGTGGTTCATTAGGCATATCATTCCAAGGTGATCTTTTAACATTCGCAATCTTATCTACTTCTTCTAATCCTTCAGTAATTAAACCAAAAGCAGCATAGTCACCATCTAGATGTGGTGCGTCAGCATGCATGATAAAGAACTGAGATGAAGCAGAATCCTTAACCATTGTTCTTGCCATTGATAAAACACCTCTTGTATGCTTTATGTTATTAGTCACACCATTAGATGCAAATTCACCCTTGATAGATGCTGCTGGATGTTCTTTCATATCAGTATCATATCCACCACCCTGGATCATGAATCCTGGGATAACACGATGGAAGATTAAGCCATCAAAGAAGTTATTTTTAATTAAGTTCACAAAGTTTTCTACAGTAATAGGTGCTACTTCAGGATATAATTCACCCTTCATTACATTGCCATCCTGCATTTCAATTTCAAATAAGATTTTTTCCATGATTCTTCTCCTTTATTTGATTTCGTCTTATTTTAACATATTTATTCAATCTCTAATAGTAAAAGCTGTAATAGATCATCTATTACAGCTTCTTATTATTATAATTTCTTATACATTTCCGCAATAATTTCAGCAGCTTCATCTAAACCATAATCACTATTAATAGTTAAGTCAAAATTCTTTAACTGACCCCATTTATTTGTTGTATAGTAATTATAGTAGTTAGATCTCTTCTTATCTCTTGAGATGACATACTTCTTTGTATTCTCATGCTCTTCTTTATATTCTTCTTCTACTCTCTTAATGCGTGATTCAAGAGGTGCATGGACAAAGACTCTTAATACTTGATCATAATCTTCAAGAATATAATCAGCACATCCATTTACTATGATACATGAATCGTTATTTGCAAGATGACGAATGATTTTAGATTGTGTTGCGAAAACCTGATCATTTAAAGGCATCTGGAAAGTGCCTCCAGCCATTCCATAAAGGAATCCTGAACTCTTTTCCTGAGCTGCTTTCCTAATTGTTTCAATATCAAATCCAAGTTCCTGTGCAGCTAAATCAATAATCTGGTTATCGTAATAAACAAGTCCTAAAAGATCGGCTACTTTCTGTGCTATGATACGTCCTCCAGAACCATATTCTCTTGCGATTGTAATAATTTTAGGCATAAAACAAAACCTCCTTCTTTAAGTTTATTTTATCACAAGTTCAAAAGAATATGTAAGAAACTTTATTGTAAATAATGAGATGTGCTATAATGCATGGGAAAGAGGTGGATTATGGAATACCATGTTTTAGCAAGTGGTTCTAAAGGAAACAGCACATTTATTGTAGAAAAAACTACAGGTATTTTAATAGATTGTGGTATCTCAAAGAAACAGCTTGTCTATCGATTAAAAGAAATTGGATATGCAATAAATGATATAGATTATGTATTATTAACCCATGATCATACAGATCATAATAAAAATATACATATATTTGATAAAGAGATGGTATATACCGCAAAAGGGAATATAGCGGATCTAGATGAGGATCATGAACTTATTCCTTATACAAGTTATACATTTGGTGATATAGATGTGTATGTATTACGTGTTTCACATGATGCAACTAATCCTATTGGATTTATATTCAAGGGTGATGAAACGCTCCTTTACATGACAGATACAGGTTATGTATCACAGAAGAACAAAGAACTTATTCACAACTTGAATTATTATATTATAGAGTCTAATCATGACATAGGGATGTTGATGGCTACACGTCGTCCTTTTTCTTTAAAGAATAGAATTATGGGAGATACAGGACACTTAAATAATGAATATAGTGCGCATTTAATGTGTGATGTGATTGGTGAGAATACGAAAGAGATTGTACTAGCCCATTTATCACAGGATGCCAATACGAAAGAAAAAGCATTAGAAACTTATTATTCGATATTTGATGAAGAAAATATAAAATTTGATAAAGAGATGATTAAAGCAGCAAGTCAAACATCTGTTGTTTCTGGAGGGAAATATGAACATTAAGATTATTACTGTAGGTAAGTTAAAAGAGAAATATTTAAGAGATGGTGTACAGGAGTATGTAAAAAGACTTGGTGCTTATGCCCATGTTGATTTAATTGAAGTCCCTGATGAAAAGATACCTAATAACCCTTCACTTGCAGAAGAGACACTGGTAAAGAATAAAGAAGGAAGAAAGATTCTTGATCATGTGAAACAAAATGATTTTATGATTTTATTAGATGTAGCTTCACGTGAGATGGATTCAGTGGCTTTTAGTCAGTATATTGAGAAGAAGATGATTGATGGTTATTCTACTATTGTATTTGTGATTGGTGGATCTTTAGGACATGGAGAAGATGTTCTTACAAGAGCTGACTTTAAATTATCTTTTTCACCAATGACTTTTCCACATCAATTAATGCGTTTGATTCTTGTAGAACAGATTTATCGTGCATTTAAGATCATGAAGAATGAAACATATCATAAGTAGATGTCAATACAATGTATTGACATCTTTTTTATACAAAAAAAGAACCTGTATAAACAGGTTCTTGCGTCTTATTTAAGACCGTATTTCTTATTGAATTTTTCAACTCTACCATCAGCACTCGCAAATCTCTGTTTACCAGTGTAGAATGGATGACAGTTTGAACAAGTATCCACACGGATTTCATCTAAAACTGAACCAGTTTCGAATTCGTTACCACATGATGTGCAGATTACTTTTACTTTTTTGTAATTTGGATGAATTCCAGCTCTCATTGTCTTATCTCCTTCCGCCTTGAAATATTTGCTACTTCAAAGTAAGTTTCTAATGTATTGTACATCATTTTTTATTGAAATACAATAGCTTTTTTAAATTTATTTCTTAGTAATATAACCTAATTTTGTTAACATTTCAGCACTTTCAACAGCACCACCAGCAGCACCTCTTAAAGTGTTGTGAGATAAACCTACAAACTTATAATCGAAGATGTTATCTTCTCTAAGTCTACCAATAGAAACTCCCATACCGCCTTCATAATCAACATCTAATGTAACCTGTGGACGGTTTTCTTCTTCCATGTATCGGATGAAATGTCCAGGTGCATGTGGAAGCTTAAATTCCTGTGGCTGTCCCTTGAAGTTATTCAAACGATCAATTAATTCTTCTTTTGTAGGCTTCTTCTTGAAACTAATAGAAACAGTTGCTGTATGACCATTTAATACTGGTACACGAATACATTGTGCACTAATAACAGGTCCTTCAGCTTTAACGATTTCACCATTTTCAATATGACCAAATACTTTTAATGGTTCCTGTTCAGACTTTTCTTCTTCCCCACTGATTAAAGGAATGATATTTCCTACCATTTCTGGCCATTCCTTGAAAGTCTTCCCAGCACCAGAAATAGCCTGGTATGTACTTACTACAACTTTTGTTGGTTCAAATTCCTTCCATGCTGCTAAGCAAGGTGTATAAGACTGGATTGAACAGTTAGGCTTTACTGCGATAAAACCTTTCTTAGTTCCAAGTCTCTTCTTCTGTGACTCAATTACTTCATAATGTTCTGGATTAATTTCAGGAACAACCATAGGAACATCAGGTGTCCATCTATGTGCGCTATTATTTGAAACAACTGGTGTTTCAGTTTTTGCGTAATCTTCTTCTATTTTCTTAATTTCTTCTTTTGTCATATCAACTGCACTGAAAACAAAATCAACAGTTTCAGCAACTGCTTCAACTTCATTTACATTGTGTACAATCATTTTCTTAACTTTTTCAGGCATTGGAACAGTCATTTTCCATCTGTCACCAACTGCTTCTTCATAAGTCTTTCCAGCAGAACGTGGACTAGCTGCTAATGTAACAACTTCAAACCATGGATGGTTATCTAATAAAGTAATAAATCTCTGTCCTACCATACCTGTTGCACCAAGTACGCCTACTTTTAACTTTTTGTCTAATTTAATCATTTTTCTATCCTCTCTATATAATTAAAATAAATTGTTAACAAATTAATTACCGGTCTGTGCTGAAATGGTAGTCTCAACAACAGTAACCGTTTCAGTGGCTGACTCTTTCGTCTTGTTCTGCTTTATGTTTTCTTCTCTTTCAATTTGTATCTGTTTAGTGTATGCATCTCTGCTTTGTACCCATGTATCGGACATATTCATGATACACACCTGAGCCATAAAATAACAAAACATCCATACAATTATCATACCTGACAAAGAAGAACTAAATGTATGTTTCTTAAAAAGAGGTAACTTCTCTCTATATTTAAAGTCTGATAAAAAAATCAACGGACTAAAAAATAAAATTGCAAAGAACAGATATTTTTCAATCATTAATATATAATCTATTGTTTCAAACTTATAATGAAGTAATTCTCCTACAATAGATGCGCCAATAAAATAAGCCATGGCAGCATAATACAAAAGTGCCGGAATCATTTTATACGCCTTTGCAGACCTTAATCCGAATATTTTTACACCATCTTTCATGAAGTTTCTCCTTTTCAAAGCTTCTGGCGCGACTCGAACGCGTGACCCATTGCTTACGAGGCAATTGCTCTACCAACTGAGCTACAGAAGCATATTGATAACAAATCAATAAATGCATCATTCAACTATATTCCTATTAATATAGTTGATTCACACTAAAACTGTCATTAATTATAATCTAAAATAAACATTATTGCAATTAGCAATTACTAACTATTATTCATTGAACATATAAATTTACTTTGTTATAATACACATTATGATAAGTTTAAAAATAAATGATATAAATAATTTTATGCAAAAACTATTAATTGGCAATGCTTTTGACAGTTTTTTACTTTGCGAAGGCGAGGTTGATACATCTAATACTTTTACAATTAACGGGCGTATTAATCAAAAGTTTTACAATGCCGATGAGCTGGAAGCAATTCCTGATGAATTTGTATATTGGAGGGACGTTAAGCACATATTTTTCGAAATGATAAAAGGACACAAGGTTCCCAGCAAAATGAAACTTGTTTTTGCATTCTCCAAAACTAAATATTCAGATATTTTAACGAAATCCCAGATGGCTATATCTGAAAGTGAAATTGGTGGTCTTTACATACATGTTATGTTTGAAGACAACTCCCTACATATTATAACAGGAACTTCAATTAACACTTTCACCATGGACAAAACCCTTGATAAATATTGGGATAAGACTATCAGCAACTTCCTTAGCGAACATTTTAACTGTGATTTGCTGTAAGTTTTAATGATTTTTTATTAAAATATGAACAAATAGTAAATTTTTAGCACTCTTCTCTGTAGAGTGCTAATTTTTTATTGACATTTTATTCGTCTCGTACTAAAATGTAGTTTGTGAGTAAACATTGCAAAACATGAAGAACTATTATTATATAGATTTTGGATTAAGGGAGAAGTAGATTGGGAGCCTCTTAGAGATTATGGTACAGATAATGTATTTAATTTTACAGCTAATAATTCAGGTGAAAAGGAAATATTAATTGAATGTAAAAGAATAGATTCATCCAATAATGTTGATGATTTTACTGTTATAAAATTAGATGTAAAGGACATAGAAGAAGTAGAAATAACTGATTTTAAAACACTTACACATAATATGATAGTTGGAGAAGAGCTTATATTTTCAGTAGAGGCTAACTATGATAATAAAAGACCTTTATTATATAAGTTTTCAAAGATATTACCAAATGGCAAAATAGTATGTGTTCAAGAATTTTCCTCTAAAAAAACAGTTTCTTTTAAAGAAAATAAAAGTGGTGAGTATAAGCTTTTATGTCATGTACGTGATATGCTTTCTAATAAAGAATATGATGATAGGGCAGTACTTTTATACAAGGTAAAACCATATGAAACTATAAAAATAAAAAGGTTTGAAACTGATATGTCATCTCCACAAAAGGCTAATGTCCAAATTAATTTAAATGCAAGAGTAGTTGGTGGGAGAGAAATTCTTTATAGATATATTATAGAAGGACCAATAGCAGATGATAGTGGATATATTAGAAGTAATAGTTATTTATGGACTCCGGAGGAAGAAGGAGAATATACAATAACATTGAAAGTAAAAGATATTTCTTATAAAGGTGATTATGAGGATATAGCTAAAATTTCGTATATCATAAATGCAAGAGGAGAAAGACCAGTTAGGATAATAGATTTAAAATGTGATGGCGGAAAATATGTACTTAAGAATAATCCAGTAAATATAAAATGTAAAGCCTGTGGAGGTAGCAAAATTTTATACCAATTTAGGATTTTTAAAGATGGCAAACTAAGAGAAAGTATTGAATATGATAAAGGTAACTGGTTAAGCTTTATCCCTGATGAATGTGGTGAATACGAAATAGAAGTAAAGGCAAAGGATTTTTATTCAGCGAAAGAGTATGATTCAAGCATATCTACTGTTATTAAAGTACAAGACTTTATTCCAGCAGAAATAAAATATGTTTTATCAAATAGTAAGGAAATATA
>OLQA01002308.1_pt1 | contig 15171 bp, 19 predicted proteins | sample 1673151 | NCBI WGS metagenome assembly OLQA01 (sample SAMEA3136760, study PRJEB25190) | human gut metagenome | biome: human gut; feature: human-associated habitat; material: faeces | place: Austria | collected 2013 | reverse complement strand
TTAGATTTAAGGTTAACAAAGGTTGGAGTACAGCGGTACTCCTTTTTTTATGCCCTAAACTGAACTTTGGCACTTTTTTTCTATATTTTTGCACTATATATTGAATGAACAAACATATTCACTTCTTATGAAGCTCTGTATATAGCTACGCTCAACGAATAGCCCTGCTTGATAAAGCTATTCAGCTATCTGGCAAGCGATGCCCCGTTTGCCATAGAGATTGTATATCCTTTTATTCATGAATTTGCAGGATAGCATGCTGTACTTGTACAGTGTGTTGTTTTGTGCTATTTTATTGTTGAGCAATGCATTATACATATAAACAGATATGGCTTATCAACTTTCCGGTAATGATGAGCATTTTGATGGAGCAGCTGATAAATATAACCGATGCTGTTTTCTTAGGTCACGTTGGCGAGGTGGAATTGGGAGCATCTGCCATTGCGGGGATTTATTATTTGGCGGTCTACATGCTTGGGTTTGGGTTTAGTATCGGATTGCAGGTGATGATTGCCCGAAGGAATGGAGAATGTGACTATGGTAAGGCTGGGAAGATATTCTTTCAAGGTTTCTTCTTTTTATCGGGATTGGCCATTTTGCTTTGTCTGCTGATGCAGGCAAGTTCTCCTTTCATATTGGGAAGGTTGATTTCCTCGCCGGAGATTTATCGGGCTGTAATTCAATATCTGGACTGGCGCAGTTTCGGTTTGCTGTTTTCGTTTCCGTTTTTGGTTATCCGTTCTTTTCTTGTGGGAATAACATGCACTCGGGCATTATCGTGGGCTGCTGCCGTTGCAGTAGTGATTAATATTCCTTTGAATTATATTCTGATAATTGTTGGAGGACTGGGAATATCGGGAGCTGCCATTGCTTCTTCTCTGGCAGAGATGGGTTCTTTGGTGATGCTTCTTTTCTATGTATGGCTGAAAATAGATAAAGGGAAATATGGATTGAAACCGGTATATGACGGAAAGCTGTTGGTGGATGTGCTGAGCTTGTCGGTATGGAGCATGCTTCATGCCTTTATCAGCGTGGCTCCGTGGTTCTTGTTTTTTGTGGCGGTGGAACATTTGGGTAAAACGGAATTAGCCATTTCCAATATTACGCGAAGTGTATCTGCTGTCTTTTTTGTAATAGTCAATTCTTTTGCGGTCACTACGGGTTCGCTGGTCAGTAATGCGATTGGGGCTGGAGAAAGGAGGGCTGTTTTCATTATCTGCCGTAAGATACTGAGGTTGGGCTATTCTGCTGGATTTCCACTGATAGGGGTAGCTGTATGCTGTAATCGCTTGATAATAGGAATCTATACAGATAACGAACTGTTGACGGAGCAGGCTTTCATCCCTTTTGTTGTGACGTTGCTGAATTATACCTTTGCCTTGCCAGGCTATGTATATCTCAACGCAGTTGGAGGGACCGGTAAAACCCGGATTACTTTTCTTTTCCAAGTGACTACCACTGTCGTGTATTTGGGGTATCTTTATTGGTTAAGCGCTTGCACTCATGCATCCTTGGCTATTTACTTAACGGCAGAATACCTTTTTGTGATTTTGCTGGCACTGCAATCGGTTTTCTATTTAAGAAGTAAACAATATTAGAAACATATCGAATTATGATGACTAAAATATATCCGCGTACGGGAGATAAGCAAACCGTATATCTTAATGCTGTTGTAAAGGATCCTCGAATAGAGGTTGGTGACTATACTATTTATAATGATTTTGTAGCTGACCCTTTGTTGTTCGAGAAAAACAATGTGCTGTATCATTACCCCATCCATCAGGAGAGGCTGGTTATTGGTAAATTCTGTTCCATTGCTTGCGGTACGAAATTTCTGTTCAACTGTGCCAATCATACGTTGAAATCTCTGTCTACTTATACATTTCCTTTATTTTACGAAGAGTGGGGATTGAAGAAATCGGACATAACGGATGCATGGGATGACAAAGGAGATATTATAATAGGTAATGATGTTTGGATTGGTTATGAAGCGGTGATAATGGCTGGTGTTCATATAGGAGATGGGGCGATTATTGGTGCACGTGCTGTTGTGACTAAAGATGTTCCCCCTTATACAATTGTAGGGGGAACTCCTGCCAAAGAAATCAGGAAACGTTTTGATGAGGATGTGGTGAAGAAATTATTGCGGCTGCAATGGTGGGATTGGTCGATTGATGAGATACGCTGTTACTTGCCGCATCTTGTACAAGGCTGTTGGGATAGATTTCCTTAATAATCCATCATCAGTGAGTTGCCGGTCTTGCCTCGTGAAATGTCAAGGTTAGGCGGTGCATAGCTCTGGTTACAGCTACATAAAGCATACTCTTGTCAATCTCCGAACGGTAATTTCTCTCATCCGTCTGTGGAATAATGACTTCGTCAAACTCAAGCCCTTTTGCCATGTGGGCAGAGGTGATGACGATGCCTTGCACAAATGCGGAGCTTTGACTTGATAGGAAGCTGATATCATTGGCATATGATTTCAGCATGTCTGCCATCTTCCTGGCTTGCTGCTCCGTCTTGCATATGATGCCAAGAGACTTATATCCGGATTTCCGGTAAGTGGAGATTAGCCCCATAATGCCGGACAGTTCTTCTACGGCACTGCCGAACTGCAGGATTTGTGGCTTTTCTCCATGCCGGGCAACCGGTTCCAGCTCTGCGTTAGGATGAATCTTTTGCGCAAAATCCGTAATCTCGAAGGTGGAACGATAACTCTTACACAATTTCATGATTTCACTTGCAGTAAGTGACTTTTGGATAGTTTCTGCTGTGGATGAGCCATAAGGATTCACGGACTGTCCTGCATCGCCCAACACGGTTTTCCGGCATGGAAAGAGTTTCTGTATTACCTTGTACTGTATGGGCGAATAGTCCTGCATCTCATCTATCAACAGATGTTTGACTCTGAATGGCTGGTTCCCGTTTCCCTCCAATGCCAAGTGTAGGTATGCCAGCGGTGCCAAGTCTGAGTATTCGAGTGTATGTCCCTTTCGCATTTTGAACATTCCGGGATTATTTGTCCATTTAAAGAAATCTTTGTAGACTTGAATGTCGTTATTGCCTGCAAACATTAGTCTGATTTCTTTTTTCAAAAGGTTTCTGCCGGTGGTGGTTACCGTAAAGGTGTATTGTATTTTCAACATATCCAGCATATAATCAGCCATAGCATCAAATCGTCGGCGTATGGGATAACGGTTGAAACGTAGGTACTGTTCTTCAATAAACGGGGCAGGTATGGTGATGTATTTGGTCAGCTTCACGTCTGCTGCCTTGAAGTAGGTGTTCTCTATGTGGAGGATAAACTTGTCAAGCTCTGAAATGAAGCCGAAAGAGGCTTTATAGGCTATTCTGTTGATGAGGCTTGAGGATGGCTTTTCTAACAGTTCATTCACTAGCCCGAAGTATGTTTGGTACTTATATTTGTGTTCCAACACTCCGGAGAGTATTTGTTCCATACTGGTTTCGGGCACGGTTTCTTCCCCAAGTTCGGGGAGGACGTTGGAGATATAATCGGAAAACACTTTGTTGGGGGAGATAATCAGAATATCTTTTGATGAGATGCTGTCTCTGAAGGTATAGAGCAGGTAGGCTATGCGGTGCAGGGCTATGGATGTTTTTCCAGAGCCGGCCACTCCTTGAATAATAAGCGTGCGGATATCTTCGTTGCGGATAATCCGGTTCTGTTCCCGTTGGATGGTGGCAACGATATTTTTCATCTTGTCATCTGCATTGGAACTTAACTCTTTTTGCAGAATGTCGTCATGGACGGTCAGGGCACTTTCAATCATAAATTCCATTTTGCCGCCCCGAATTCTGTATTGGCGTTTTAGGGAAATTACTCCTTTAATCTCTCCCGATGGAGACCGATAGCCTGCTTCTCCTAATTCATGGTCATAGAACATGCTCGAAACGGGTGCTCGCCAGTCATGGATAAGGGTAGCTCGACTTTCCGGGTCATAGAAGGTATGGATACCTATATAGATAGGCATCACTTTGCTGTTTTCTTTCTTTTCCAAAAAATCAATTCGTCCGAAGTAAGGAATGGCAAGTATCTTGGTGAGCCGCTTATGCTTGTTGATTACACTTTCCCCCAAGGCAAAATGGTTCAGGATGCTTTCGCGCATGGAGCGTATCTCGTGTGGGTCGATGTCTTTGTTGAACCAGATATAGTCTTTGTATTCTGCCAAGGTGTCGACGTGGTCTTTCACGGATGCGTCGGTATTACCGATAACCTTTTTCAGAAAACTGATTATTTGCTTTAAATATTCTTTCTCTTGTTTCTCTGTTTGATTGAATGCCATAATTAGTTGTTGCTAAAAGATAAGACAGTGTGCAAAATTAGTGTATTGTATCAAGAAGGGAAATGGCTATTTATAGCTATATACTGGGAAGTTTTATATCTTTGCACATTCAAAAAAGTGGAGGTAAATGGACATTCATGAGCTTGCAAGGCAGAATCAGCAATCTGCATGGAAAGTATTGGAAGATACCTGTATTATTGAAGCATGGGAGCGCATTGGAGCAACCGTTCATTTGGTGGGCTCACTCCGTACCGGGCTGTTGGCGAAAAGTAGGGATATAGATATCCATATTTATACCGATAGGTTGGATGTAGGAGAGAGCTTTTCGGTCATCCGGGAACTTGCGGAACGGTTGCCTTTGCAGGAAATACAATATAGGAACCTTATCCATACGGAGGAAGAGTGCATGGAGTGGCATGCTTTATATAAGGATAGAGAACAGAATACTTGGAAGTTTGATATGATTCACATCCGGAAAGGTTCCAGGTATGATGGTGTTGTAGAAAAGGTGACTGCCGCTATTGCGGAGCGCCTTACTCCTGAAATTAGGAAAACGATATTGCAAATCAAATTCGATGTGCCGGATGGTGTAACGATTCCAGGTATAGAGATTTATCATGCTGTCTTTACGGGAGGTGTCCGCACTTATAAGGAGCTTGAAGAGTGGCGCAAAACAAATCAGTTGGCGGACAGTCTCGGTTGGCTTCCGTAATCTTAGAGGTAGATACCAAGATTTTCTACTATATGGATGGCTTCCATTATATTGTTGGCATCTAACTTGCTTAGGATGTTTTTCCGGTGATTGTTCACAGTATAGATGCTCACTCCCAGCTGGTGAGCGATTTCCTTGCTTAGAAAACCTTGTCGGATGAGTCGTAATATTTCTTTCTCCCGGTTGGATAATTGTTTGTCAGGAGAAACAGTGCATGTTGGAAGCATCTCTCCCGTTTTTCTGTTCACCACCGTCCGTTTGATTCTTTCGATAGGGGTCTGGTCGGGAAGTATGTCCATTACTCCCATGATTATCCAGGCTTTACCATTCCGGTCTGTTTCTATGACTTGTTGCCGGCTACTTACATTGATATACTGTTGCCGTGCATTCAACATACGGAATTGAAATATTTGCCGGTAGTCATTTCTTTCTTCCGGTGGGAGTGAGTAGATGAACTGTCCATGCTCGATTTGGCATTCCGTGAGTTGCATTCTGTCATCAGGGTGTATTCTCTCTTCCAGTAAATCGCCTTGTTGCCTGATTGTCTTTATCCAAGTGGGATTGTATCCGAAAAGATGGGCAAAACTGTCGGATGCAAAATCGTATCTCTCTTTAAATACGTCAACTGTAAAAATACAGCTCTGACTCATTTGTGAGAACGCTTGCACGGATATTCTTTTCTTGTTCCATAAATCATAGTCCACATCGGGACCGCTAATCTGCTGTCTTGCCCATAATTCTTTGGGAGTTGTCTTGTTGGTAGTCATGGAACAAAGATAACTGATAATTTTCTTTTGAGCTTTATCTTTTACGGGATAATATTATTTCTAAGAATATGTTGTAGGGTTGGATTAAGTGGCTACCCTTGTAGGCCGTGTCATTGGGGACGCCGTGAATGAAAAGCAAACGAGTAATAAATTCAATATGTGATAAGATGAAAGATATACCGGCAGACAGCTTAATAAAGAATTATTTTCCTGTAGATTATATAGATTCTTTTTCTAAAGTGATGGTCACTGGGCAGGCTTTGACACCGGAAGATTTTCGCAATCTTGCCTTCAGCCGATTTCCTAAGTGGATTGGTTGGCTCATGAATTTCAGGAATGCGATTGTAAAGCCATTAGGACTGGATACAGCAACCAGATTTACAGATATGGTCTTGGATAAAAATCTGCATGAAGAAATTCTCGGAATGCCGGATAAGCATCTTGATTTCCATGTGTCCATGTGGTGCGGGGAATATCACGAAGGAAAACAAGAACTTCGGATTACTACTGTTGTGAAGTACAATAATTGGCTGGGAAGGGCATATTTCTTTATTATCAGACCTTTTCATGGGATAATAGTAAAGTCTATCTTAAAGCATGTTGCTGGGGATAGGGGGAGTGGGTGTAAATAAATACTCCCATTGAAATATTATCATTTCAATGGGAGTATTTATTTGAGTGGTGCCACCAGGAATCGAATGTTTTAATTCAAAGTCCTAATTTGCAGCACTTTAATATCTTTGGAAAAATCCCCGAACCACTGAATCAGCCATATGCCAAATTCACCAAATTTCGATAGATTCTCGTTAATCATCCTTTGACTTTACAAAGGTAAGTGTTCGGTTCTATTCCTCCAAATATTTATATAGTTATTTAAAGTGGTTACAAGTTATTTGTATAAAGTTTAGCTTTTGATTATTAGTGATTTAAGAAATGTCATTCAAATGCCAAAACTTTGTTTCTTTCCAATATTTCTATAATCTCTTGTTCTTTATACAGAATCTTTCCTCCTATTTTGTAATATGGTAATTTGCCATTCATCCTATATTCAATGAGTGTTCTTTTTGTAATTTTGAGAGCCTTTGATAACTCTTGTTCTGTTATATAGCGGTTCCCGTCCAATATAGGTCTGTAGATTAAAGAATTTGCATCCAACATTTTGGATATACCTTCCATGGCTTCAATAAATCTCTTGACCTCATTACTATCCTTATTCAATACCTGCTGTCCCATTTCCATTATTTGTATATGTTTTAAGGTTATTCCTTACATAGCTTAGAATATCTTCTTTTTTATAATAAATCTTTCTGTCTATACGACTGAAGGGGATTAGCCCTTTCTGTCTTAAAGACAACAGTTTTCTGTCTGATATATTCATAAGAATACATACATCCTGATTATCCAACCATTCATTCAGTTCAGATTTGGAAGAGTTCAGTCCTTTCAGTTGTTTTTCTATCTTGAACAATATGTCGTTCATTTCCATAAATGCACTGGCTTCTATGTTCACTATCTCCATAATCATTTGTTTAAGTGGTTGGTACAAAAATAGAATAGAAGGCTATGGAACACAAGAGACTATCATCAAAGTGCATTATATTACATCAGATGTCATAGCGAAGCAATTGAACTATGCAGATCGGAGGGAGCTGAAATCCCTGTCTTATTTCGGGATTTGATAAGCAGACTATGTTTTGTTATTTGGAAAGGTGGATTTTCACTGTATTTGTGAGGTCGTATATGGGATATAAGGATAGCCGCCTTTGATTTACGGCTATGCGTCACGTCGGTCGCAGTTAATCCCTGTAATCTTTCCTTTAATTCTAATCCGTTTGCCGCCGCATTCTTTTTCAGGTGAATTTTCACGGCGTAAGCCATGAAGAAAATTCTCCTGAAAAAAAGGAATAAATGCGGCTGGCAAAGCTGGATTGGAATTTATCTTTGATGGAAGGGATAACTGTTTAAACATTCAAACACAATCTTTTTTCCCTCCATTAGAATGTTCCTGATGGAATAGGCAGAGGTTTTCCTTCTTCATCATACAGTTCTGTAACTGTAAGAATATCATATCCGTATATTCTTTGTATCTTTTTCACGCATTTCAGCTGCCTGTTCCTGTAATACTCTTTTGAAAACACCACTTCACCTCCTTTCATGTGTCCTTCTTCCTGTATCATACCATCCTCATAAAACTGGCGGTAATCACGCTTGAAGTTCCTGAAGTCGATGTTGTATTCCTCTTTCATTACCTTGTCCATTCCGGGATAGAAATACTGTACGCTGTTTGTAGATAGGTCTTCCTTATAGTAATAACGCTTTGTCGGATAGCCGTTACTGTCAAACATCACTGTATAGTATGGCATTTCCGCATAGTTTTCTTCCCTGATGAGTTTCCCGTTATAGTCCCATTCCTGCCACAGACCGGTCTTCTCCCCATTCTCCGTATAGTGCTCTATACATTTCGGCTTTCCGCTCTGTGCCCATGTTTCCTTGTATTTCCCTTTCTTTCCGTTCCAGCCCCAGGTATATCCTTCTCTAATGAATGGCGGCATATCATCGCCTCCCTCCTCATAGATGCGGAAAGGACCATGCCGCATATCGTTACTGTACGAGACATAGGTAATCAGGTTTCCGTTACTGTCGAATATCCGTTCCTGCCCGTCAATCTTCCCGTTCTTGTAGTCTCGTTCCGTTCTTCTTGCATGACCGTACTCTACCATTATACCGTCCAGCTTGCCTTGCTCGTTATAGGAATACTCTTTCAACAGACTTCCATCATAATAGTACTCGTATCCTTTTCCTTTCGCCCTACCTTTTACATAGGTCAACTTCTTGAACAGACGGTTGTCCTTATATTCCTCGTATGCTCCGTCAAGGATACCGTCCTTGTTGAAGTTGGCTATGAGATATGAGCTGAAGCTTAATATAATCCGACATTTGCCGTGTAGAGGGGTACGGTCATATATGTTTCGCCATTGGTATGTAAGATTCCCCAATGGCACCCGTTCCACATCATTAATCTCCAGTGGCTCCTGTGCGAAAATCATACTTCCACAGAGAGAAAACAACAGTAATGACAACAATATCTTTCTCATAAGCGTCCTGTTTTTTATTTATCTTATTCGGGGATTGCTATATCCATCTTTTTCATATAGGCTGTATCAAGCTCCGCACCTTTCCAGTTTATGTCGGGAGGGAACTGTTTCCATCCGTCTTTGGGTGGGGATAATACCCATTTAGGTATAGTACAAGTTAATACATACGCATTACCTGGGAATACACATGAAAACACTATCAATGTACGTGTAGGGGAAAAATTTACATTATTGTATTTACTTGTTGTTGCAATATGTTTAACGTTATCAACATAATAAACAAATCCTTTTTCTCTACTCGTACTCGAATTTATTATAAATCCATCTTTACAATATACACCAATAGTATAGCGTTTGTTACTTTCACTAAAAAAGTACAATTCATTCATAAGATATATTATGGGCAATGATGATAATATTATTATTGATACTATGCGGATAAAAATCCTTTTTTTATTCTTCATCGATTTTTATATTAGTTTTACGTAAATTGAATTTTAATATAGAATCTATTTGTTCTTCGTACCATACTTGATAGATTGATATCATTCCTTTTTCCATTTGATTCATGGTACCATCTCCCCACTTATGTAGACTCCTATTGATTTGTTGTATTTCTTTTTCTGTTATATATGGAATATAAAATTTTTTATTTTGAAACATATTTTGAAAAAACTTTGATGATACATTATCCATAGCTTTCCCAAATGTAAAATTACCTATATAATTTATCAAAAAATCCGTAGTAGAGATAGAATCAAATATAGTTCTCTGTTCACTTATTTTCAAATCAAAAGCAGCAGACATAGCAGCATTTATACTTAAAGGTAAACCTAAAGAAGATGAAAGAACACTTGTAATATTCACTTTTTGTATTGCATCTATCCCAGATTCTTTCCAGTTTTTTCCCCAATAAAAATAATTATAAGCAAACTTACTTCCGAATTGAAAACTTAAATCACTTGCTCCCATTAATAACATCGTATCAAAACTCAAGCCTTTTGGATAAAGCATTCTGCCTGTAATATTACTAAGTGTTCTTAAGTGTGTGGCAGAACGCATTATTGTATTTTGAACAGCCATTCCACCTCTCAACGAAGCTGCTTCTATGGAAGAAGCAATTCTACCTGCATATGTACTTCCTTTCAATAAAGCTCCACGTCCAAGCAATGCAGCCTGACGTCCAAATGAAGTTGCAGCGGCAAGTGATACACCAGCCGTGGATATTGCAGAGATAACGCCTGCTGCCGTCAAAGCAGCCTGAACAAACTGCTGTCCTGCTTCTTCCCTTGCCGCATTGAAAGCCAGATTGAAATAAAACTGTTTTTCCTCTAATGAAGTGGCATTTTTCATGCATTTTCTAAATAATGCAGGATTCCGGTGAAGTGCCATTCCCAATTGCCTGCGCATCCATCCCGGCATTTTGCCTTTCACTACCACTTCCGGCAGCTGGAAATGGTATTCATTCTTGTCATTTGTATTCTTATGTTCCATATCAGTCTTCAGCCCATTTACCATTGTTAAAATTTATATTCCCGAACTTCAGGGACTCCGGTGTGATAATCATTTCCAAAAGGATTCCATCGGTTGCGGCTGATACGGACTTTTTGTAGTTTATGCAATATGCGTTCTCAAAACGGATGGAAAGGACAGCACTGGACATCCCGTCAGGATTCCTGAATACTATATAGCCGGAATGTTTCTGCTTGTGCTTATACATTGCCCAATGGTTAAGCAGATAATTTGATGGATGATTCAGCGATATTGAAAACAAGCCTCCTTTTTCTTCCCAGGCGGGTTCTCCTTTATGATCTACACGTTGCATAAATTCTATGGAGAAAGAATCCAGACTATACGGCTTCTGTGCACTGTCCTCGTCAATCTCCATAAATGCCTTGATACATGGATCGACGACAATAGGAATTGCTTTGCTTGCATTAAATGTTGAGACGAATATAGATGCTGTCCGTTGTGGTTTGTCCCGGCTTTCCTGCCATTCATAATACAGCGTGTCTGAACCTAATGTGACATCTTCACCCTGCAATGTGAGTATGGTTGTGACAAGACCTTGTTCACCGAGCCCTTCATAAGAAAACTTCATTGAAATACATGCCGCATTGAGCAATTGTAATGTCTCTTCTGGTATACTTTCTTCCGACAAGTTCAATACTTCGAGTTGCACATTTAACCTTTCTTCACTCTTAAGAATCCATTTATGAAGATATTGTGGAAGAAATCCTCTGAATGCAACGGTAGCCATGCCACCAACGATAGGAGTGGAAGGTTTGCCGTTATCGCTGATGCCTCTGTCAAAAGAGTACTCCATGCTTTCTACTTCAAAGACATCTGTGAAGATAGCAGTACCGTCAGAATTTGTATTAAAAATGCTGCCAGTTCTCATTATTGTTTTGTATGCCGCCATAATAATATATTTAAAGTTCCAAAATGCAAGTACGGAAAAAATAGGGATATTCCAAAATTTATTGTCATAAAGATGAATATTTAACAGATAATTAAATAGGTAAGTTGTGTTTCTAAACATATCATAGATAAAAAATTAAGCGAACAATAGTTGTCTTTTTTTCATTTTCATATCTTTGGTAAAAAGAAGACCATATTTGGATTCTTCCTGTGCTTATATGATAGAAAAAATGTTGCCAGAACACTATATTGAAGTAAAAAATACAGATGCATTAAATCATGCTTATACAAAAGGAGGAACAGTATGGAATTTGGTGCCGTTCTTAAAGAATTAACATACAAAAGCGTATGTCTTTTTTTTATTTTCTCATATTCATTCTTCGCTGTTGCTTGCGTGGCACAACATGAAGAGGATAAAGCTATTGCTGTCAGTGAGATGTGTATTTTTAAGAAGGTGTTGTATAATATACCTATAGATTCAATAGATAGGCAGATTTATAAAGCAAGTTTTTTAATAGACACAGGGGAAAATACTCGTATTGTCTTACAATATACGCATCAAATGGTACTATTAGCAAGGAAGGTTTAAAAAACAAACTAGATAGTATTGTGAAAACTATAACATTATTGATGAAAAGAGAGGATATTATACTATATGATTTTCAGATATACTATTATTCTGAAAATATGAATACAAGCTTTCATTATGAAATAGGTGAAAACTGAAAAAATCAATTAGTTCAATAAGCAAACTATATCAATAACCGATACAGTAAAAAATAAAATCGGCATATGGAAATTATACCTATGGATACTTGAATCTCATTGAAAATAAACTAAAATTCCCTTTTATAGATTTCCGACTTCGGAGGAAAATCCCCCGACCGTGAGAGAGGGCAAGTTGGTTTTTGTCTGGCAGAATACTTTCTGTCGGACAAAAACACAACTTGCTCTGTTCGTTTGAACAGAGAATCCACTTAAAGTGGATTGTGGCTCTATGCCCATTTATAGCTATAAAATAGAGTCGTATTTGCCTGATGAAAAATGTAAATATCAGTTTGTTTGTGACAAACCTGTATGCAGAGTTGAATATCGTGTGAATGGAGTGCCTGATATTTAGTTATTTGCCGAAATTTTGATATTCAATATTGAAAGTTGTATGCTGTATTGTACTATGGTATCCTGATTTACAGATATTACCTATCAATCTGTATCATATTTATAGTAAGGTTGTATGCGCTGCTTAATAAATGCCGTAATATATTGATAATCAGTGTATATATAAAATAAATTCTGTTGTAATATTGCAATAGTGTAATACCCTGACAACGTAATAACATAACATTGCAATAACATAATAACACAACAACATAATGCCCTAATAACATAATATTGCAATAACACAATAACATAACAACATAATACCCTAATAACATAATAATGCAATAACATAGCACCTCTATATTATAATAGTGTCAGGACATAGTATTATGTCAATATAATGTCCTGACAACTTTAATAGTATGATGTAAAAACACTAAACCGTAGAACAGAATTAAATATGCACTAATTAATTTTACCCGGGTAAGTTTATCTCTATAACCCCATCTTGCTCCTTACTATATTCATGTTGTCCTTCAGGTTTCTGTCCATGACTCTTGCATAATGTTGTGTCATTCTTGTGGATGCATGTCCGAGCATGGCAGACACCTCCTGTAATGGAACGTTGTTGGCCAGCGTGACGGTAGTAGCAAACGTATGTCGGGCTGCATGCGTGGTCAGATTCTTTTTGATGCCGCAGAAGTCCGCAATCTCCTTCAGGTAGCTGTTTGCCTTCTGATTGCAGACAACAGGAAGGCATGTTCCTTGTTTAAGACATATCGGATGTGATTCGTATTTCTTCAGTATTGCCAATGGAACAGGAAGAAGCGGAACATTTGCTATGGAACTTGACTTTCTTCTTCTCTCCAGCTTTACACGTCCTTTTCTTATCCACCAGTCACCGTTATTGTCCTGCTCCAGATGTTCCGGTCTCAATGTGGAAACATCAGCGAACGCCAGACCGGTAAAGCACGCAAATAAAAATATGTCCTTGACAAGCTCCAGCCTCGGAATATCAAATTCCCTGTTCATTATAGCCTGAAGCTCGTTGTTTGTCAGGAATACCGGATCAGTCTCGTCCTGTTCCATCTTATATCCGTAAAACGGGTCTTTTCGCATCCATTCTTTTGCTATTGCCATATTGGTAATTTTCTTCAGGCATTTCATGTAGCGGACTATTGTGTTACGGCATAATCCGGCTTCTGTTTTTAGAAAAATGTCAAAGGACTTGATGAAATCAGGGGAAAGTTCATGGAATGTAATATCATCCTTCTCATAAAAACGTAGCACAAACGTTTCAAGTTTTCTGAGCACATTCTTATAACGGTTGATGGTGACGGGAGAATAGTCTATGTCAACAACCTTCTCCATAGAAGAAATTTCTTCTTTGACTGTTCCAAGCAACGTCCGGACAGTCTCATCCTTTCCGAACACACGCTTTAATATCGTCTTTGGAGTTATCAGTGCCGATTCAAAGTTCAGTTCCTTGTGCTTTTCGTATGCGCGTGTAGTGAGGGCGGAAATATAGTTGTTCAATTCGATGGAAGCCCTGTCTTTTCCTTTACTGCATCCCTTGGCCGGATTCCAGTTCTTTAATGGAACGCTTCTCTGTATTCTTATTTCTTCATATTGCCCGTTGATGGTAATCCTCATTAGGATTGGAGCCTCGCCATTTTTCAGCAGTTTTGTTTTCAGAACGAAAAATAGAATGTTCATTGTTCCTTGTTTCATGATCATTTTCTTTTTGAAGTTGTACATTCGGTTGTTTCGTCAAACCTGAAGGAAATGGAAGAATGAAGAAAATTGTTAAAATCGGTGGTTTTTATTATCGCCGGCTATAAAAAACCACCGATTCTTGTTTTTCTTTATGTTATCTGACCTCTTTCTCTAATCTTCTCGTCAGATGTGAAAACCTGCACCAGGTTTTGCTTTTTTCCATCATTCAGGAGGGTTTACAAATGTATATTTTAACCCCTAAAAATGAATCACGCAAATTATTGAGAATTAGTGAAATATGATACAATTCGGTGGTTTTTCCATGGGACTCAAAAAAAACCACCGAATCGGCAATTTTTAATTGCACCAAATTGCATATTTCTGCGGGTTGTGGATAAAGAAAAAACCCACTGAAATGACTGTATTTCAGCGGGTTTCATAATTTTTCGTTTTCTAAAAGTGGTGCCACCAGGAATCGAACCGGGGACACAAGGATTTTCAGTCCTTTGCTCTACCAACTGAGCTATGGCACCATTGTTTCTTGTTTGCGGTTGCAAAGATAGATAAAGTTTTCTAATCTTGCAAATATTATATAAAGAAAAAATGCTGATAATAAATAAAATGCTTATTATCAGCATTTTGTAGTAGGAATTATTTTTCTTTTAATGGATTCCAACCTTGTGCTTTTAACTCAAATTCTTGTCCGTCGCGAGTGACGAGGGCGCAACCCAACTCCGGTTTGGTGATGTGCCCAATGACTTTTACGCCTTTCATGGTCGAAACCTTTTCGTGATCAGTCAAGGGAACAGTGAAGAGGAGTTCATAATCTTCGCCACCATTTAATGCACAGGTAGTGACATTCATATTGAGTTCTTCTGCCATTACAGCCGTCTGATAGTCAATGGGAATACGCTCCTCATAAACGCGGCAGCCGGTATCGCTTTGTGAGCAAATATGCAACAGCTCGGAAGAAAGTCCGTCCGAAATATCCATCATGGCAGTTGGTTTTACTCCTGCTTGGGCAAGTTCTTCAATGATATCTTTACGCGCCTCCG